>Ga0172373_10004492_pt1 | contig 19633 bp, 22 predicted proteins | sample Lak10m_2_FD_114546 | JGI IMG/M metagenome (GOLD analysis project Ga0172373, IMG submission 114546) | Freshwater microbial communities from Kabuno Bay, South-Kivu, Congo - kab_092012_10m | ecosystem: Environmental > Aquatic > Freshwater > Lake | place: Democratic Republic of the Congo...
CACAATGGTGTAGAGCAGTCGTATGAGGAATGGACGGGTCTCGCTCGTCATTCCACTCTCGGCTACCTTGCCACAACTGGCGGAATACTTTGTCTAAAACCAGGAACGGATTTCGCTCTCTCCACAGGTCTAGCTCCGGGAGTCACTGGTAATTTTACGCTCCAGCTAGACGTTGATGTCTTCAACTGGACTGGTGTGTCCCAGAATGCTCAGCTTGTCATCATCACGCCCGAATCTGGCTACTTTGAGTCAGTCCGTGGTTCGTCCCGTGTAGTCACTGGTCTTCTATCGGCTCAGGACGTGCTTAGTTCGGAGGATAGTGATGTAATCACTCGTATGGAGGCTAAGCGTGCTATCGGTGGTATGGTAATTGGCGGAGGTATTCTTGATTCTCTACCAACTATGATTAGTCGTGCTAAAGGAATGTTTGACAAACTCAAACCTGCTATTTCGGCAGTCAAGGATGTAGCAAAGTCTATTGACCATCCGTCTGCTAAGAAGGCTGCTTCCCTGTTGGATAGTGTTGGTCTCGGTGGTGGTGCTTCTCGCCGAGGTCTCGCTGCTCGTCTTATGTGAAGAGCCTAGTTGGTGTAGAAAAGTTTTCTACTCGGGGTCTCATTTGGTTATTTTCTTGTAAATAATCGTTATTTACTTGAAAAGTATGTGATTTACTTGAAAATATTGATTTATGGTTCATTATTTTCATTACATTATTATCTTTTTTGATAAAAAATTAATTTTTTTGCTTGTAAATAGCGTATATTCTCTGAAAATAATAAACTTTACTTGTAAATAACGATTATTTACTTGAAAATAACGAACCATAACTGCGTAGAAAAGTTTTCTACACCGCCAAGGACTTATCAAAGTCAAAAATGTTTCTACACAAACTTAGCCATCATACCAAGTCTTGCTCCAAATCCTTTTAGATCCATTTCGGAACTTTCACTTTTTCCAAATCCTTTAAATTCATCCATTCTATCTAAAATCTCTTTAACATATTTTGCTGGTCTATTCTTTTTAATCCATTTGTGATATAACTTTATAAAGTATGACATTTCTGTTTGATTTTTTTCAAATGCTTCATTTATTATTTGTCTAATAACAGGATCTGTACTACTTGTTTGACCATAGAAAAATTCATAAAAATCTCGTCTTTCTTTTGATGGAGATTCTCTAAAATATCCGCTTACTATAAGCTCCAACATTTTTCTATAATAGTTTTGTCTATATTCGTCTCTTTTTTTCTGTTCTTCCCGTCTCTCTTTTGCTTCCCTTTCTTTCTGTGTTTCTTTCTTTATTTTCATTTTGAGAATATTTTTTGATGGAGATGATACTTTTGATGGGTCAAATCCTTTAAATTTTCCTTTAATTAAAGCTGCTACATATCCTGATTTTTTTGATCCACCTTCTCCTACAACATCTGGAGGTAATCCAGTCATCATCAATCTATCTAATTGTACACGATTCAACTGATTAACCATCTGCGGTGGGAAGCCTACACGAATCGCTTCCTGTCTCAACATCTGTTTACTCATTCCTCTAATCTCACTCCTTCTCTTTAATGGCTCACCATTCGGTAATGTTCTTTCTCCTGGTGCTGCCTGGGCTGGTGCTACTGGTTCTACTGGAGCTGGTTGAGCCTGTGCCTGTTCTGGCTCTCCTAGTCTGGCGAATGCTTCTTCCATCTCTTCTAATGTTCGCCGTCTTGCTGGTTCACGACCTGGTGGTGGCGGTGGTAGAGCCGCTGCCGGAGCTACTAATTCCATAGGCTCACCTGCTACACGAGACTGCTCACTGGCAGCCTCGGCTTCTACTTCTTCTATAGGCGCTTCAAGTTGAGCAGCAGGAACACCACCTTCCCATTCAATATCTCTATCTACAATATCCTCACGGATAGAATGGTACAATTGTTTCAACTCAATATAAGCTTCATTAATATCTTCATCGTTTAAATTTCTATCTAGTTCAGCTATCTCTTTGGTTAATACATATCTATAAATCGGATCTGATGAAACTCTATCCCGCTCACTATCTGCTACACCATTTAGTCGCTCTTGAATCTTCTCTACTCCCTGTTTCAACGTCTGGAGTCTTTTTATTTTATCATCTTCAGCTCTCAAGACTGGGAAGTCTTCCACGCTCTCAGATAGGCTCAGTACCTGTTCATTGAATGTCTGTCCAATCGCAACAGAAGCCATCTTCCTATCCTCCACGTTCATAGACTGGAAGTCATCACTCATCAACTTGTTTATAATCTGAGTTAGTATCTCTGTAGCCAACTTACTGATGGCTTTGATTGTGGCTGAAACTCCTGGCGGAACTACTCCTGCTTCCGCCGAATCTACACTCAACTGGTATGCAGACAATAATTTACCTTGGTCAAATAATCCTGGTTCATCTTGTATTTGAGTTTTGATACTTGCCAGTGTCTGGAGACCATAAGCATAACCATACTCAATCAACTCCGAAGCCACCATCATCAACATATTTAATATCGACCTGTCTATCAAACCGCCTGCCAGTTGGCTATTAATAGTTCGGAGAGCCACATTCACTCTATCCTTTGATTCTTGGATTTGATTCAACTCACTCATCTCCGTATCTGCATTTGGATCTGCCAGTTCAGCTATCTGATCTTGTGCTTCCAACGACTTGATACGCTGTTGAATAATCTCCTGGCGGTCTCGTTCTGGAATCTCAACAAATCCTCCAGTCAATCCAAATCCAGTCATTCTACCTTCATTGATGTCCAATAATTCTTGGAAGCCCAGCCCAACAGTATCAAACATTTTGTAGCCTCCACTATTCAGACGACCATCAGCTTCTCTCTGGCGCTGACGCTGAGCATTTACAGACATACCGTGAGCTCGTTGTTTATCAGAAGCGATTCCAGCCAATACTCTAGCCTTTTCTTCCTGGTATGCCTGTCTCATAAATGCCTGAGCCTCGGCATATTGTGGGATATTAGACTCGCCTTCTAATAGGTCAGGAAAGATACGAGGATTACCGGTTGGATAATATCCAAACGGCAGTCTATGACGTGTAGCTACATTCATAAATTCCATCTTGGTTCAACTACTAGGATTGGTTAGAAATAATCCATTACTATTGGTTTAATTTTAGTCAGCTTCTATAGAAGTAGTAGAGATTATGTTGTCTGCTTTATTAGATACGGCTAGAAGTAGTCGTCAATGTCGAGGTGGATTCGTCTCGTCTAAGAAACCTAGTTATGTTATTAAAGATGGAAAGCGTATTCCATTAGTTCAATCCAGAGAAGACAAGTTCGCCCAGGCACTGCGACAATCTGCTAAGATGGAAGATGGCGGTGAAACATTCCGTCAAGTTAGTGCTATACGAAACCAGGAGATGGCTGAGGCTGCTGAGAAAAATCGTCTAGAGTTGGCTAAACAAGCCGAGGTAATCAAACGAGAGAAAGACACAAAATGGAGGAAGGAACATCCATTTGAGTCTGCTATGTTAGATGTCGCTGCTGGACCAGCTTCTTACATTAATAAACACATCTATACTCCAATCGTCAATACTGTTGGTAATATTGTTGGACTATTTAACAAAGATACTGGGGACAAGATTAAAATGTCTGCGTCAGATACTCAAAAATATTTGGAACGTCTTTCTGACAAGGATGCTCGGGAACTTGGCGAGGCCATCACAGGAGCAGTAGCAGATAAAACTCCTGCTGGGAAAGCTGTTCAAGGATTGGAACAAGGTTCTGATGTTGTCTCTGGTTTAACTGGTGGAGCAGAACGAGAACCACTTACTCTACACGCTGTAATTGTCAAGAAGCCTATTGATAGATCAGAGGCTATGAAGAAAGCCCAGAAAATATCTAGGAAGCGACGAAAATTATTTGTTCGTGAGACCGGTGAATCTTACCGGTTCAGGATTGTTCCAAAAACTAAATTCTCATCATTTGTTAGTAAACCGATTGATGATAATATCACTCTGGTTCTTGGGACACTCAAACCGAAGGCTTAGATAGATGATTAAGATAAATCAGGAATTTTAAATTTTTCTACAACATCTTTATCTTGCTGTCTGGCTTTACCATTGAACAATACTGATTTTACTCTAGCATCGCCCCAGGAGAATGGAGTTTGATTTGGCCTCGAACCGCTCGTCTCATACGCTTTCATCCCTCGGTCATAAATAATATCAAACCCAGACATCAACTCATCTTCTCTCTTCTTGTTTCCTTCCGACAATTTCTCAGCCATAGACTGCTTACTGGTGTTGCCCTTACCAAAATATTTCTCTGCTAGTATTGTATATTTTGATCTCTTACTCTTGAATGATTTTAAGAATGGTCGTGGTTCGTGTTTAAATATACTTTCAAGTTGTTTCTTTAAATCTGTCAGAGACAGATTATAAGGAACATATCTTCTTGGTATAGTTCTACCATATTCTTCCTCATAGGAAGTTATTAACTCTTCTTTCCGTTGATTCATCTATTCTACCTTACCAAAATAACGCCATCTTAAGAAACTATATCCACCACTTGGAGATGCTGTCGATAAACCAAGAATTTTACCATTTCCTACGAAAGTATTCGTCATAGCATAGACTACATAGAATTGCTGACCAGCTGTTAGTTTAACAAAAGTATCAGCTGTTTGAGTACTGAGTTGGTCAGGAGTAAAATCAATATCAACAGAATCAATTTGAACACCTAAAATTATACCTGTTCCTGGTGCTGATACTGGTGTTTGAAAGGCTAAATACCTCTCCGAGGATGTCGTATCTGTTCCGCTTGGATCATATTGAACAGATGTATTTAATTCATACATACCTGATTGTAAACAAGTATAGTTTCCAGAACCATCAGGTCCAATTATAAAATTTGAAGCGTCCGTGGTAACCGAAGTATTTACAGCATCAAATAGAACATTCGAGTTGGCAGTAGAACCAGGGAATACCTGGAAGGTAGACACATATCGTTCTCCTCCAACAAATGGTGCAGAGATGACCGAACCAACAGAACCGGGTTGTAGATTTGATAATGACATCTACCGCTGATTTAGATACTATTATAAATAACAAAATAAACATACTACTATAAATAATTATTGTGTTAAGAACTAACATACCTGAACTGAACATTTGTACCATAATATGGCGATACTTCATTAGCAGGAGATGATGGTATACCTTTGATTCTTCCTAGAGAAGAATAAAATCCAGGAGAAAAATATGACCTTAGCTCGTCTCCTTCTTCAAGTCTTATTATACATTTAGTATATAATGTTCTCTGCTCATTAGCAGCCGATACTCCTTCATATACACATTTAATTGCCTTAGCTACATTTCCATTTGAAGACCCAACACGATATAGATTCAGCTGAATAATATCATCTGTTGTCGTAGCTCCAGATGGGTCAAATCGAGCATTACCAATCAATTCATAAACACCAGGAGTTACACACACAATATTTTGTCCTGATAGTGTTAAATAGTTGGAACAATCACTTGATATTGGGAATAGAGTGTCAAAGGAAATATCATTAAACGAACCTATTCCAGAAATAGTTAAATCTCCAGAAAAAGTAAAGACACCAGCATGAACTTCAGGGAATAATACGCCATTTAGAATTGTGTTCGACACATTACTAAGCGACATCTCAAAGATACTACATTAACTAACAAAATAAATGTTTGGTTAGATTTTATTAATCAATCTTCGTCCACCACAAAGCCGATCCAGCCAGACCAGAAGGAGCACCGCTTGGTTCAAATGAACCAGGACCAGCAGTAGCACCTTGGAAAAAGGACATACCAACCGAATCACCAACAACCAGGGGAGTCCAAGTATTTCCATTTACACCAACCCAATTAGCGTCAGGTACATCTGCCTGGTTTGTTTTAACATAAAAGTTCTGGCCCGATTTGGAGAGAATCATCTGTTTGAAAGCACCAGACGATGCAAAAGCACCACTATTATAAATAATTTGTCCTGCGAAATCATATATACCAGCTTGTTTACAGATTAGAAGACCTGTCGATGACAAATCAAAATAATCATCAGTATTACCAACATACGGAAATGATGTATCAAACTCAGTCAAAGTTGTAACTCCTCCTGCTACACCTGTTTGAGCAGAAGAGAGATAGAATACACCAGATGGTTGTTTGACCAACATCTCACTACCAGCGAAACTATTAGCTACGTTTGAGACCGACATAGTTAAACTCTATTGATGATTAGGATTTTTTAGTTTGGGTTGTTAATCTTTTTAAACCATCTTTGGAATCCACCAACTAACACTCACTGGATTTGTTGGAGGAACATCTGGAACGAGAGTGGCTTGACCTGGACCTGGCGAATTTAAATCTACAACCACACTTTTACAAGTTGAATCTATTGAACAAAGAGTGGCAACAATCACTCCAGTAGCAGTATCAAACCCGAACGGAAGTGTTATGACTGCTCCTACTCCCGATCCAGCTGAAATAGTAGCTCTACCTGATTGAACTCCATTAAAATTAACAACATAGCCAGTCGTAAATGGCGGTGGGCCAGTGCCAAGAATATCAAAGACAGTATCACTATATGATACGGGAGCAGCTAAACCCGAACCAATTAGGGATAGTTGTCTAGTAGATGGATCTACTGACATAGCATAGGTCTGATTATTACTAGAATCAATCTCTAGTGTCAGATTAAGAGCGTTTGTGTCTAGAGCAGCAGTAGAAAATGTACCAGTTTCTAGTGTCTTACATTCAATCGTCCCAGGATAGCTCATAATACCTTGATTGGCATAGTTACTGAACGACATCAATCAGGTTCTAATATTGGATAAATATTTTCAGTATCATTATTAGATATGACAGACATACCATATATTTCTACTATTGATGTAGCCAAACGAGTAGTAACTTCTACATTTATCCAAGAGATGGAACTTGATTGGTCGAAAACCTATTATAGTATAGAAGCTGTAAAGCGTAGCTTTCAGGCTAAACTTGATGACTTGAATAAATATTATCAACCACGATTCAGACAAGCAGTCTTGAAAGAAGATATAAAATATTTTAAAGCTTGTCGTTTGAGATATTTTAGAAAGATTTATGATATAACCAAGCAGTATGATACTCATATTAATGAATGGAACAAGTTTATAGCTGAAAACAGAGGTTCAACCTAAACTAAATATTCTGAACTAAATCAGATGCCAAAATCACAATCCGATTTTTTGATGAAGAGACTGGACGCTTTGTCTAATCAACGGTCTAAGAATAAGAAGTCCTTAAATATTGTAAAGCGTCATTCTAAATCTACGACTCAAAACTCATCGTCAATTTTAAAAGCCATCTCTTCGGCTGTTTTACCTACTCCTGCTTTTGTATAGTTGGAGACACGCTTCTCAAAGAAGTTGTCTTTACCTTCTAAACTAATCCGTTCCATAAAATCAAATGGATTACTGGCATTGAATATTTTATTATAACCAAGTTGAACCACTAATCGGTCTGCTACATATTCAATATATTGAGACATCATATCGGAATTCATTCCCAAAAGTTTACACGGTAGAGAGTCACAGATGAACTCTTTTTCTATCGCAACAGCTTCACTAACAATCTCAGCTATTCTTGACTTTCTTACTCGATGGACTATATGTTTATAAAGTAGACACGCAAAGTCCGTATGAAGACCTTCATCTCGAGCAATGAACTCATTACTGGTAGTAAGACCAGGCATCAGACCACGTTGTTTGAGCCAGAAGATGGCACAGAAAGAACCACTAAAGAAGATACCTTCCACACAAGCAAACGCAACCAGTCTAGTAGCAAATGAGGACTTCCTATCTCCGATCCATTTTAATGCCCAGGCTGCTTTCTTAGTAACACACGGTATAGTGATTATAGCTTGGAACAGATTGGTCTTATCTTCTTCGTCTTTGATAAATGTATCAATCATCAACGAATAAGTCTCGGCGTGAATGCCTTCCATAAATGATTGGAATCCATACGCTAGTTTAGCCTCCAACCAGGCTACATCTTGAGTAAATCGGCTCATTAGATTTACCATAACAATCCCATCTGACCCAGCAAAGAAGCCTAGAACATTCTTGATAAAATATTGTTCATTAGGTGTTAATCTCTCCCAGTCTTTTATATCTTGTGTAAAATCCAGCTCTTCGGCAGTCCAAAAGCAGGCCATCTGTTTCTTGTAGGCATTCCAGACATCGAGATGTTTTATTGGAAAGACAGAATACCTATTCGTTTCATCTGATTGTAGAGGTTCAGTATTGTGTCTATTAGACACAGCAGTGACCACTATGTTTGTATCGGAACAATCACAATCGCTAACGATTGTCTCCATTAATCTCCCGCTCTGATATTTCAAATATGTTCTGGAACTGGTATTGGTTTAATCTTCCTTGCATTCCGCATATTGAGACAGTAGTCATTACGAATCACTCCGCCTACAAGCTCTTGCTCGGCTTCTCGCAGAGTATCAGCAGACGCATCATCTGGTAGTGTCCGAATTATTTCAACCTTAACAAATCGCCAACCGCCAACTTCTCGGATTTTTTGGTATAATTTCCGTCCACGATTTTCATAGTAAGATTTCTTATGTTTGATTATTCGGCGTTCCATTGTAGTTAATGTAGAACCATAATAGAAATATTCTTCACCAACACGAAGACAATATAGACAAGGCATTTCTACAATCGTCCGGATTTTTTATATTTTTAAGGAAGAGTCTTAATCAAACGCCAAGTGAAAAACGTATTAAGATCCATTCCAATCGCTTGTCGTATTGAAGCTGTACCAGAGGTTAAAGTCTGGTTCAAACGAATATGAATAATATCACCTGGATATAAATCAAATGTACCATTCACAAATTGACCCCAATTAGATGAACTCACTACGAATCGAGTGTCTGTGAATATTGCGTTGCTCGTCCCTCGAGTAATATTGATTATAAATATTTTATTACTTGCTCCCCAGGCACTGCCCGAAGCGTCGCAACTCATATTAGCCTCCAAAAAATACAACCCGCTCACATTTACTAAAAAGTGGTCTGGTGATGCTTGTACAATACTATTTAAATTACTCCAATTAGTATAAGAACTCCAAGTGATACTGGTAGTTCCAGTACCAGCCGGCTGAGAGGCGTTTTTATAATATTGCCCAACCTGTGGTATGAGAGCATTCACACTCGTATCAAGTGTATTAATTTCAAAAAAAAGGGTCGTAATATCGTTTGATATAATTGCAGTATTGTCATTATAATTTCCACCAGAAGAGAAGAAGATATTACTGACATCGGCCAGATGTAAATCTCCAGCGGAATTACCATTTTGTAATACTGCTTCAAGACTTAGTCCAACAGCATAACTAACATCTAATTGGAGTTGATTGACTTCAGTTTGAAGTTGGTCAATCTCTTGTCCGAATGGATTCAGACGATTGATTGGTAGATTTGGAACAGACATCTCTAATAGATAGTAGAAACTATTACATCTCCATCATAACTAATATGATGAATATCTACTATCTTCTGACTCGGATTGGATCGGCTAACGATTGTCTCTCTTGGAGACCCACAAACACCAAATGGTGGTCGAGTAAACCGAGACATATATATCGTATTGGATGGTGTTGTTAGAGCCTCGTCCTCATACATTTCCAGTCTAATCTCTGATGTTTTTCCTGGGTGTGTCTGAGTTATGACTCTGACATCTCGGGTAAATTGTGGGACAGGATTGCCCCATATTTTTATAGTAGCAGTTCCAACATCAGTTCCTTTAATAACATATCTGGCAGTCTTATCGGTTATACGAAGACTAGCATTTGGTTCAAGTTGTAGGATAGTCGCTTCTGTATTCTGAGTATTTTGGATTACTTCTGGCACTGGTGTTAATCTACTGGCACTGGCACTGGCACGGCTGAGAACAGCTGAAGCCGAAGCAGATGAAGAGGCAGATGCCACTGGTGGTCTGAGTATGGCTGCACGATGTGGATATGTTCCTGGCACAGACATATCTGATACTATTATAGTATCAAAAAAAGATACTATTGGAATAACAAAATGATTTGGTTATAGTAGAATGGCTCTGCCTATTTTTGACACGTTAGAAGATCTGAATGAAGATAGTATCCAATCTCTCTTGGCAGAGATTGAACGAGAAGAGATATTTGACTCCAAGAAGTTTGGGCTACAGGAGAGACTTAACAAGTTGAACAGTGAGAATCGTCGGGTTCAGGAAGAGTTGAAGAAGACACCAAATCCAAAACGATTTCGTGAACAGTCTCGAGCATATCTATCAGCCGTCTTGGAAATTAGTAGAGAATACCGAGCCTTGCTTGGTTAATCAAAAAATACAAAAAGATAGAGATGCTTTTCTCTCCAGATATAGAATGGCTGCTTCTTTAGAAACGGCGAGTATATTAGTTCCTATTGCTGTATCGATGGGTATATCCTGTTTTAATTTTGGTGTGCGTCATTTATCTAAGATCCAGAAGATATGTCTAGTCTTGCCCAAGAAGTGCGGTAAGTCTCATTTATGTCGTCATCTTGCTGGGAATGAAAAAATAGTTCTTGTAGATACGGATGAATTTGGTAAAGCGTTCTCGTCTCCTGATAAACGAGAGTTATTGGAAGTTGTAAGAGCAGATAAGACTTTATATGCTGCGATGTCTCATTCTGTTTATGACAAGGCCTATGAATATGTAAGAGATTTATGTAATAAAGACAAGTCTAAAAAGGCGATATTTTTAACAAGTGATATCAACTGGGCTATGGGAAGATTTAAGACAGATGCGATATTTTGTCTTGTACCATCGAGTGATTTTATTAGGAGTATGGAGATTTCACCAGAAGAAAAAGAAGAATTAGAACATAGTCGTGCTTATATTTTACATAAATTACCAGCTCAGGCTGTAAAAGTGTATTCTGGATATAGTGATCTGGAAGCATTAGTTCGTGTTCGGTTTGATATACAGCCTTCTCTTTAGGAAAAAAAGAGTGAAGCCATAAAAAATATACGAGGCTTGTTGGTTTGTAGAAAAGGTTTTTGACAGGGCATTCATTCACCAGAGACCTGTTATGGGTCGCCGTGGGGTTTATTTGGGTCTTTTAGAACCATTTAAATCCTTGTTATAGTAGAAAAGAAAGAATGCCAATACCATATATCCGAACAATGGAACTTTTAGGAATTAGTGGTGAAAAGAATGAGGTCTTAAAGGATGAATCATCATTTCACTTTGAATTTGAAAAGGAATACTTGAACACCTTTCTAAAAGGTATTAAATCTAATAGTGGATATAAACGAATATCAACATCACCTTTGAGATATGCTGGTGGTAAAAGCAAGGCTGTTGGTTTAATTCTAGAAAATCTACCAGCACTAAAACATAAAAAAATAGTATCTCCTTTCTTCGGAGGAGGCTCATTTGAAATTGTATTGAGCAAATATCTCGGATATGAGGTTATTGGTTATGATATATTTGGAATCTTAGTTGACTTTTGGAAAAATATTATTAGTACACCACACGATATTGCGGATGAATTAGAAAAACTCATACCCACGAAAGAAGAGTTTACACGTAATCGTCATATACTCTTAAATTATTGGGATAAAATCAAACCCTCAACACTTCATTACAAAACAACAAATGTTATACATCTTACTGATGAAGAAAAAGAAAGACTTGATGAAGATCCCAAACTACAAGCTGCTTATTATTATTACAATATGCAATTATCGTATGGACCTATGTTTCTAGGATGGCCCAGTTCTGTATATCTTAAACCAGAAAGATATAATAAAATCATTAAAAACATTAGAGATTTCAACCCAGGTAATCTGAAGGTAGAATGCGATAGTTTTGAAAAAGTAATTACAAAACATTCTGATGACTTCCTGTTTCTTGACCCACCATATTATCTTGGCGATGATTCAAAAATGTTTAAAGGTATGTATCCTAATTGTAATTTTGCCATTCATCATAATGATTTCAATCATTCTTTGTTATGTGAACTACTGAAAAAACACATAGGAGGTTTCTTTATTACATATAATGATTGTCCGACTATTCGTAATATGTATAAGGAATTTAAGCAAGTATACCCGAAATGGCAATATACATACGGTCAAGGAGAAACAAGAATTGGAGAAAATCGTAAAAATGCTACTTCTAATAATGTGAAGGAGAGTCACGAAATATTCATCATTTGTCCGCCTTCGTAAAAAGTCCCGTTTGTTTCCTTTTCATTTGTTTCGCTGATGTCATCGGAGCGACTACGACTGATGTAATATTTCAACAGAGGTCTCCGTTATTTTATACTGAGGATACATACAATGGAAACAAGTCCAGCGACTACCCGATTTCTTTAAACCACGAATCTCTTCATCGTCCAGACCCATCTTTTTCTTTAATAAATATCGTAGATCGTGATGACTTGTAGCCAGGCAATACACTACTATGTGGGTTGCCTCATTCAAAATCAGTCGTGTCATTTTGTAGTTGGTTAAATAGTGGGAGATGACTGCGAGGGTTGTCCTTGTATGTCTTCCCTGAATAGCGATGAGATTGATACAATTCCAGACTGCTTGTAGCTCGGCTTTAGGAAGGCTATCAAAATCATCAAAGCACATCATACAATCTTTAAATTCTTCTAAGACTGGAGGTGATTCAAGGAAGGAAGAAGGTGATATTCTTTTTATTTTAGGACGGAGACTATCTAATGTTTCATCTTCCTCCAATTGTGAACATAAATAGACTTCACGATCGGGATACAGCTTCCGATATTTCTCAATCAGTCCTTTTACAAAATATGATTTGCCACTACCACTCGCTCCTGCTATATAGTAGACATCACGTTTGTTTTCATCTGTGTTTGGTATGACTTCAAACTTACTGCCTTTGGGAAGACTGAAAGCAGTCCGCCTTCTCATTGTCATATCACTGGTATCACTCGATGAAGCCGAGGCTGAAGCCGAGTCATTATTTTGATACAAGAAACATATCTGGCCTTTATGGTCGCCTTGACTGATTAAACAGATGGGCCGACCATCTTTCTTCTCTTCAAAAGATACATACGCCATATTCTTTACTGGACTACTATCTGTAGTAGATTTAAAATAGTCTGGGTAGGCGTATTTCTTACTGTAATCCATAATCTTGGCTAAACCATCAGTCATCATAAACCGCTTTGTACTTTCACTGGAGAACTTCCGTTTAATGCTATTTATAATCTGTCTCAATCTTGCTTCTCTTAGACTTGGATCTTTGTAGAATCGGAAACAATAATCGTAGCCATCAGAATAATGTATGTAGATACAATATTCCGGTGAATCAAATAATAGTCTCATCTAATGTCTATTTGAAAGATTTATATCGCCTTCGGCGACCCTGGGGCTTGTAGAAAAGGTTTTCTACACCGATGGGAGCACTAGACGTTCGTCAGTAAACACACGAAGATTATCCAGTCTTGACCCACCAGTCTTGGTATCAGTCTCTGTCTTAGCTTCTGGAGAAGATTGGTCGCTGTCTGGTCGTTTCTTCAGATATTCACGCTGTTCAGAAAGTGAATGACCCATCATTTGACTATCTTTAGTCATCTCAGAGATGTCATATTTATTAGTAAGATATATATGTCTCAACATCGATGAACCCACATTCTTACCCATAATACGATTTAGGATTCGTGTCATAGCTGTAGAAGCACGTTGAGGCTGACCATCTGGAGAACAGATTAGCCATTTTACTTTTGATGGTATGACCGATGCATAGTAGTCCAATATCTCTTTCAAGTCATCGGGGACTTTGATTTCCTGAGACCCGTAATGTTTCGCAGTCTTGTAGACATTGAACTGGAAGACTCCATCTTTCTGGAAGTAATAATTACAATCATCTCCAGTCTTGGGACGGCTGTCCTTGTCTGCTATAAACATAACATCTAAGTAGTCTCGGTTACGCCTCGGTGGGATTTTAGTATACAGCGATAAAACAACGTAGTCTTGGATCTTACGAAAATCGGAAGGTGATAGACGTTTCACTTTTTTGGATTTAATGGCTTGATAGTCTTCCTCCAGTGTCTTGTGCTTTTCCAATACTTCTGACCATTCAATCCAGTTCTTCTCCTGGGTAGGAGTCATCTCACTGGTGTCTATGCCAGACCGTTCAGTCTTCAAATCACTCATAGCCGTCTCATAGGTCTTGATGGCTTCCTGGTAGCCTCCGGTATCACCTGCCAGGCGAAGAACTGCCAGGATAGCAGACAAATAATTACCTCGTGTTCCAAGAGATAGATGGCTAATACTCTCCAGGATTGTCTCTGTATCTTTTAGTTGAGACAGGTCTTTTAAGCGTCTAGGAGTACCAATCAGTCGTTTAATTTTTGCAACATAGTTCTCTGCTGTAGATTTGGATACTCCAGTGGTTCGGAGTTGGTCAAACAAACGATTGTAGAAGGCTACGCTCATATTGGTCGGGTTCTATTATGACCATAGATTTTTATTTTGAAACGATGTAAAGAAAATAATGTTGTGACATTATAGTATACAATATAGATAGTATATATATAGTATATATATAGTATATATATAATGTATAGTTTAAAAGATTAATAATCAAATGGTTTCTGTAATATTTTCAGTATTATGTGATTTCAATCTTTCAAAAAATACATCAATATGTTTTGACGATTGTTCAACACCAATACATTTTCTACCAGTATTTTTACAAGCAAAGTATAGAGAACCTGAACCAAAGAAAGGGTCTAAAATTGTATCTCCAGGTTTTGTTGTAAGAAGAATAATTCTTTCTAACAGTTGAACTGGAATTTGATTTGTAAATCCTTGTGCTTTTTCTTTACTAACATTTTTTACAAGTTGAATATCATTCCACCAATCATAAAGTCTGCTTCCCTCAGATCCATTTTCTATAAGTTTTTTAATTCTTTTATCAGTAGGATTTTTATAAGGTTGTTTTACTTTGGTAAAATCTGGAGAACACCCGAACCACGCAATTGTTCTTGATTGTCTCGGTAAATTAGACGAATAGCACCAAGAAACACATCTATTTGGTTTACCCATAGCTTCACCAACATCACCGCAAAAAGCCTCGGCATAGTGAATCATAACACTACTATATTTATTAAGTGGAGATAGTAGTTCTATATATTCTCCACTATTTAGAGAATCTTTATAATCTGGATAATCATAACCAACATTATATGGAGGATCTGTAATAACGTAATCAAACTTTAAATCATCTATAATATGTTGATATGAGTTATTATATACAATAGCTACATCATCACTAAATACTTGATTTGATGTGTATGTTACTGGAATAACAATATTTGTTTCAGTAGGAATATATGAGTTTAATAACATACTATTTTTGAGTTCATTAATTCTTTTTTGTAATTCTTCAATCTCTTTAATTTTATCTTCAGTAGTCATTGTAGAAGATTTATTATCATAATTATAGAATGACATAAAAGATACATAAGAATGGGTAGATGTGTGATTTTTATTGGGATTTGTTTTAATTTTATTCATAAGCATACTTACATATAACTTTCGTTTTTTATTTTCTTCTTCGTCTGATACAATATCTAAAAGAATACCAGGTTTATCAGTTGTTTTATATATCTTATTAGATAGAGAGATTTCATCAAATCCTTCCATTTTAATAAGTGCATAAATTTGATTATCACCATACGCCATAAATACTTGTTTGGGCATCGTCGTTCTATATATATACTATATATATATTCATCTGCTTAAGTCCCCGATGGGTTTAAAAAAGTCCGGATTTTTGAGTTCTTCCGGGTCACTTGATTTATGTCCGCGATTTAGATTGAGGAAAAAATAATATTGTGATCCCTGCGCTGGTAGAAAAGTTTTTGACAGGCGTAGGGGTCGATGAAAATGACAACTATGACAACTATGACAACTATATGACAACTATTAGTTGTCATTCAATATTCCTTCATTTTTTAATTATTGGACAACAAATATCACAGAGTTTAATAATATTCCCTTATATTTTAGATATAAAACTCTGTTAAAATGATGATATGACAACTATGACAACTATTTTTCAATTAGTTTGTTGAAAATGGACACCCCTGCCCAGGTAGGGGTACTCAAATTGGACTAATTAATTGAAAAATAGTTGTCATAGTTGTCATAGAACCACGAAGTCTTATGTCGTTGTATAAAACCAACCACAAATGTGGTTCATTTTATAAAAAGATGGAATGACAACTATAAAAACATAGTTGTCATATAGTTGTCATATAGTTGTCATAGTTGTCATATACTTGTCATTTTTATCGACCCCTATGTTTGTCAAAAACATTTCTACTCGTTGAGAATAACAATATTTTTCAGTTCTTCCGGATCGGTGGATTCAATCATCTTCACTCCAACATAATATCGTTTATTGGTTGTTCTATGTATAGAAATATTCATATCATTCATACATCTACTGAACTTTTGAGGACTGATAGGCTTTTGTTGTTCTCTTCTGTAAATCTCATAGAGTTCTCCTTTTTCAATCCTATCTGTATCAATACCAGTTCGTTTAATATTATCACAAAACCATTCATTAATAGGATTATTTGTTTCAATCATTTCCCCAGCAGTTAATAACACTTCATCTGGCGTATCAATTTTATATCCATTATTTTTATAGATTTGATAAGCCTCTCGTAAAATCTCAAAGAATGCACGACGATATAATGGATTTGTCTCAAAGTTTTCCTTGATTTTTGGATCTTTTGGTTTTTGATTTCCAACAGGATTATCACGATATTCCATCTTGAATGGAACTGCTCGAAGACGACGACGAACTCCACCATCTCCATCAAATTTTGGAGCGTGATTACATAGAATATATAATCCAAATGTCGCTTTGAAAGAAACATAATCTGTTGATTTAGCAAAGTTGTCTCTTACTTTTATCTCATCTCCATCCAACATTTTTATTAGTGAACTCATTTGTCCTTCTCGTTGTGGTTCATTCACAACAACAAAACGAGCACCTTTCAAAGTTAGTAGTGCTGGATTTCTGTCATCTAGTTCTTTCTTTTGGAATAATCCAACTGGTTCAACCACAGCGTGTTTTCCAAACATAGCACAAATTAAAGACACTAATACGCCTTTTCCATTTCCTCCGCTGCCTGTTAGGGTCATAACATCACTAATCCTTCTCCGTCCGTGGAGACACGTAGAGATTTCTTGGATAAGATAATTATACATCTCTTCATCACCAGCAATTTCAATCAAAGAGGCTTTTAGAGATTTTTGAATATTAGAATATTCTTCCTCATTATAATCTTCATTATAATTGTATTCACTTGTTCGTGTGATCCAATCTTTTGGTTCAATCGGTCTCAAAGTGTCAGTATCACAATCATAAACAACATCATCAAAAGCAAGAAGATTATGAATACTATCAAGACGATTATCAATCGTATCATCACATACTTTTTCTTTGAGCCAATCTAATACCCCAGAATACACACGAGAATTACCAATCATCTTGTCAAATGTTTGGAGTTGATTCATAAAGATTTGGTCTCCATCCTTTCCATTTTTCAAAATATTCTTTTTTAGGAGTTCTATTTTTGGACGGAATGTATCAATAACAATCGTTCGATAATTTTTTGGTTCTTTCCCTGTGTTTTTCCAAGTATTATTTTTTTGGAGACACCAGAACCCAGTTTTAGGAGAGAACCGGATCGTATTTCCATAATTTTTTTGGATTTGACGAGCAATAGATTCTTCAGTACCTTCCCAAATCATATCGATAAACTCTTTATCAACAACAATCTTGGTAGATGACTGGTCGGGTTCATCATCGCCCAAAACATAGTCTGTTAATGGTGTATAGAGATGAGAACAATTATCTTTGACGGCTTCTCTAACTTTATCTTTTCCGTGAAGAGCATAAAGAATATTATAAAGATGTCCCATATTGTTTGAACCGACTTTGAGTGTCTTCCATTTTTGTAGATATTCTCTATCTGGAGTATGTTCATATCCAGGTGCTTTTCTGCATACTTCACAAGCTAAATCAAATCCTTCATCGCTGCCTTTTGATTCGTCATAAATAACAGACATAATATTAAGATATTGTTTATATTGTTTTGTGTAATCGTCAGGAAGAAGATTCAATAATGCTTTTAGTAATCCCATTCGTCCTTTCTGTGTAGAAAAGTTCTCTACTCCGCCCAGAGACTGGGATGATTGTTCTGAGCGAGTGTTTGTAGCCGGTTCAATCTCATCGGTGTTATAAAACGTCTCTGTCTGCTCACCATAAATCTTTACATACCCAAAGTCGTGGGGAATAGTAATAGGTTCATCTTCATCAATCCAATTTTTTAGATATGGTTCAAACTTGGAATCTTTATCGACTGATGATTTTGTTTGATTATAAATCCGGAATCCTTGACCACGACAATAAACACTTGTGTCAAATCCAGCACATTTTGAACCTGAATAGTTTGGTTTATACTTGGCGATAATATTTTTGTAAACACCATTCACAAAAGTGTTCATCTGCTCCCAGTTTTTGAAGACTGCTCCATAATAAATAGTATGGATACTGAGTTTTTGTTTTAGTTCATTTCCAATCTTGTAATCTCTTACATTCACATCAATACGAGGAGCAACATAGACATCTTCGTCTTTGATATATTTATTGAGTGCTTGACGAACATCTTCACAGATTAGTGAGCCAATATTTCGATGAGAACCAAAGAGAATCCTCTTTGTAGCATCATCAATAGAATTAAATGTTCCAGGTTCATAATAATCTTCAAAGTCAAGGTAAAATCGTCGTGGTTCATTCTCCGTCATATATTCAGATAAATGATTATCTCCTTGTCGTTTGAGTTCTTCCAATGACTTATATAAATAGTATCCTGTTGGTTCTTCCAAAGTCTGAACCATTATTTTATAGTCCGGATTTTCAGACATACGATTTAGAGCGGATTTTTTTGTACGATACATTGCCATCGTTGTTCTACTAGGTTGTAGAAAATTTTTCTACGAACTAGACGCTTCAATTGTTTAGATGGCCGTCCGGATTATTCGGCGGCCGGAGTTTCGGATTTGATTCTTGTCCGGCGTTCTCGCTGTTTATTCTTAAAATATTCCTTATGAGTTTCCCTATATTTTTTACCATATTCCTTCATATACTCACGCTGACGAGCTAACCGATCACGAAGAAGTTGGAGTTCATCAGTTGATGTTTCCATTGTATCTATCTATCTATATATTGTCCGGATTGTTTAAGCCGATGAAGAACATTTTTCTACAAGCGCCAAGGCCGTCAATATTTTATGTTCTAGCTCTGAAAGTGCAGAGACGAACACTTTAGACTCCACTTTCGGGACAACCGATGGTCGTGGACCGATGGTCGCTGGTGGCTCTGAGACCGGGGCTGGTCATCAAAGTGGTCATCAAAGTGGACGGCTCAGCACTTTGATGATCCATCATCTTTATAATCTTGTCTATCTTGATTTATAATGTTTCCTCGTATTTAATGTAGATGTCATTAAAACCAATTATTGCTTATTATGGAGGTAAAAGAAGATTATTAAAATATATACTACCATTAATTCCAGAACATAAAGTCTATG
>Ga0172373_10004494_pt1 | contig 19628 bp, 19 predicted proteins | sample Lak10m_2_FD_114546 | JGI IMG/M metagenome (GOLD analysis project Ga0172373, IMG submission 114546) | Freshwater microbial communities from Kabuno Bay, South-Kivu, Congo - kab_092012_10m | ecosystem: Environmental > Aquatic > Freshwater > Lake | place: Democratic Republic of the Congo...
AATTTCAAAGTGCCACTACCACCTTGGACTATACCCTGTCAGCGAGGCAGACCGTCTGCGGCTATGCTGAAACTCGCTCAACAATGGGCTGCTTGACCACGTCTAAGTGCCCTCATACCCCGATTTGGGAGACCTTATTGTATTACAAATTTACATTACTTCTTATCTTTGCCGAGGAAATTATCCAGCATGCTTGTGAACTCCATCGGGAAAATGTACTTTGTGGAAGGGCTGGCGCCAAGAGACTTGAGAGTCTCAAAATACTGCAAGGTCATGGTCTTCTGATCAACCGCTTTGGCAGCATTGAAAATGGCTTCCAAAGCGACAGCGAAACCTTCAGCGCGCAATGCCTGCGCCTGCTTTTCACCTTCAGCACGAAGGATGTTGGACTGCTTCTCACCGTCTGCCGTCAGAATGGCAGCCTGCTTGGTACCTTCAGCACGGTTCTTCGCAGCTTCCTGATCACCCAATGATTCAGTGACGAGGGCGCGGCGGACACGTTCTGCTGTCATTTGGCGGTTCATGGCTTCCTGCACTTCGCGCGGAGGGATGATCTCGCGGATCTCAACGTTAGTCACTTTTACACCCCAGCGTTCAGTCACTTCGTCCAAACGGGTGCGAAGCATATTGTTGATATGCTCGCGTTCTGAGAGCACATCGTCCAGTGGAATACCGCCGATGACGGCACGCAATGTGGTGGCCGCAATACCAGCCGCGGATAATTCAAAGTTGCCAACCTGCAAAACAGACATGGCTGGGTCCAGGATCTTGTAATACCAAAGAAAATCTATAGAGATGGGCGCATTATCTTTAGTGATGGATACCTGATGCGGCACTTCGCGGATCTGTTCACGCAGGTCCACCCATTTGACGGTGTCAATTCCAGGGAAGATCAGCACGATGCCAGGTCCCTTGGGTTGTTGTAGCACACGTCCCAGGCGAAACACTACCAGGCGCTGATATTCAGGTACGATCTTAATGGCGCTCCAAATTACGATCAAGCCGACGATCAGCACGGCGCCGACGAGACAAAAAAGGGTGCCACCCGTTGCAAAAGCGTTCATAATATGATCTCTCCTTCTATACAAATTTAATTAATTATTTTTCTCAACAACGAGGACAAATCCCTCGCGACGAACCACACGAACGGAACTGCCGGCAGGCAAAGGGCTATCACTTCTTGCCGACCACATCTCCCCTGCCACATAGACACTGCCATCCTCATGGACAACGGACTTGGTTTCACCGGTCAGCCCGATCAAGGCTTCAAGGTCATGCGTGGGGCGTACCCCTGCTGCTTGAACGGTCTTTCGCACCGCGAACCACAAAAAGGAAGCCATCAAACTTGATGCCACAAATGCGAGGAATGGATTGACGGCGGGTTTCCAGCCATCCACGGCAAAGAGAAATACCGACCCGATAACGAGCAGCAAAATAGCCAGTCCAAGATAAAGTTCACGTTTTGTTTTTTGAATGGCATACACAAATGGAACGATGCTGATAATAAGGACAATCAATGCCCACCAGTTAAAGGAAAGGTTATAAACTGCATACCCCGCCAACGCTAGACAGAAAAAAGCACCCACCTCCAGCAAGCCTGTCCCCGGTGTAACGAATGCCATCAATCCAAGCAAAATGCCACCCAGCAGGATCAGATACGCAATGTTCGGTTCCAATAGAAAATCCATTGTTCCTCCATTTGATTATACAACAAGAAATAACGCTTTAATGAGATATACGAGGACGGCATTCAAAAAGTCTCTTACTGGAATGGCATGGGCAGGTTGTATAATAATCAGGCTAAATTAATTAATCCTGGAGTATCCGTGAACTTTCAAAAAATTTGTGTAATTGGGCTTGGTTATATTGGCCTCCCTACAGCATCCACCTTTGCCGCAAATGGGATCAACGTTCTTGGCGTGGATATAAATCCTCACATCATTGAAACCCTGAACCGGGGCGAAATACACATTCACGAGCCTGGCCTGCGGGACGCAGTCACAACTGCCATCGCCTCTGGCAACTTCAAAGCTGCCACCCAGCCTGAAGAATCAGACGCGTTCATCATCGCTGTTCCGACCCCTTTTCAGGAAAACAAATACGGCGAATATAACGGCGTCACTTACAAACTGGCGGACATGCGCGCGGTTGTCTCTGCAGCCGAATCCATCCTGCCATTTTTGAGGAAGGGAAATCTGGTCGTCCTCGAGTCGACCTCTCCTCCGCGCACCACTGTGGATTTGATCACCCCCATCCTCGCTCGTTCTGGACTGGTGGCTGGGCGCGACTTCCATTTGGCGTATTCTCCCGAACGGGTTTTACCCGGACAGATTCTGCGCGAGCTGATAGAGAATGCACGCGTCATCGGCGGCGTGACCCCAGAATCCGCCGAAGCAGGCAAAGACTTGTACTCTCTCTTCGTCAAGGGACAGATCATCAAAACCGATGCCACGACCGCGGAAATGGTCAAGTTGATGGAGAATACCTACCGCGATGTCAACATTGCCATCGCCAATGAATTCTCCCGCCTGGCAGACAAATTCGGTGTGGACGTGTGGGAAGCGATCTCCATTGCAAACCTGCACCCACGCGTGAAAATCCTCGCCCCTGGCCCCGGCGTCGGTGGACATTGCATCAGCGTAGACCCGTGGTTCTTTGTAGAAGCCGCCCCTGAACTCACCCCGCTCATTTATCATTCAAGGCAGGTAAACGACGCACAGCCTCATTTTGTGGCAGACATTGTCAAACGTGTGCTTGGCTCCTTGAACGGAAAAAAGATCGCCGCGCTGGGACTCGCTTACAAACCAGATGTGGATGACCTGCGTGAAAGCCCCGCCAATGAAGTGGTACACATTCTACAAGCAGAAGGCGCGCAAGTGCTGGCTTGGGAACCATTCAAGCCAGATGCAAAGCTGCCTGGCATTAACATGGCCGCTTCTCTTGAAGCGGCGGTGAAAGATGCAGATGTAATTGTATTACTGGTGAAGCATACGGAGTTCACAACGCTTTCCCCCGAAAAACTGGCACAAACAACGAACGCTCGAATCGTCGTGGACACAGTCAGCGGCTGGGAGGCAAACCAATGGCAAGCCGCGGGGTTTAATGTGGTTCGATTGGGCGTAGGAAAATAGATCCATCTAGCGTTTGTTTCGTCTCAGGCTGGGGCACCGCCAGCCGCTGCCTGCAATTTACGGGAAACTGAAATAAACCAACATTTTTATTTGCGAGAAAATCATTGAAGATCCTGTCTGTCTTTGGCACCCGCCCGGAAGCTGTGAAAATGGCTCCCATTGTCCGCCTGCTGGCTCAAACAGCAGGCGTTGAATCGCGAGTCTGCGTCACTGCACAGCACCGCCAGATGCTCGATCAGGTGCTGACTTTGTTCGACATCAAACCTGAATATGATCTAAACCTAATGCGCGATGACCAATCCCTCGCACAGTTAAGCGCCTCGATCTTCACCGACCTCGACCCTGTTCTTTCAGACTTCAACCCCGATTGGGTGTTGGCTCAGGGAGATACCACCACCGTAGCCATTACCTCCCTGCTATCTTATTTCAACCGCATCAGGTTCGGACACGTAGAAGCCGGCCTGCGCACTCATGATAAATGGCAGCCCTTCCCCGAAGAGATCAACCGCCGCGTAGCCAGTGTTACCGCAGACTTGCATTTCGCGCCGACAGAGTGGGCAAAGCAAAACCTTTTGCGCGAAGGTATAAATGAGTCCCTCATCAAAGTGACAGGCAACACCGTCATTGATGCGCTGCAATTTGTCAGCAAACAGGCAGAACCGCGGGATATTACCCAGCTTGTCGCTGAAAAAGCCAAAAAGAATAAGCTGATCCTCATCACCGCTCACCGCCGAGAGAATTTCGGGAAACCGCTGGAAAATATTTGTCAGGCGCTTATCGAACTGGCAAAGCGCGGGGACGTGGAGATCGTGTATCCCGTTCACTTGAACCCGAATGTGCAGGAACCCGTCCGCAGGTTACTACAGGGCGTGGACCATATTACCCTGCTCCCCCCACTGGATTATCTGCCGCTTGTCCATTTGATGAAGCATGCCGCACTGATCCTGACAGACTCTGGCGGCATTCAGGAAGAAGCGCCAGCATTCGGCATTCCAACCCTTGTGCTGCGCGACGTGACTGAACGCCCAGAGGGAGTGGCAGCAGGGACACTTAAGCTGGCAGGAACAGAGACCAGCCAGATCGTTAAAGAAGCGAGGCGGCTTTTGGATGACGAATCCGCATACGCAGAAATGGCGCGGGCAGGCAACCCCTATGGTGACGGACATGCAGCTGAAAAGATTATCCAGGCATTGCTGCAATAGGTCACACAAAATCCTATTTTAAAAAATAATAGTTTGCAATGGCATAACAAAAAATTCTGAGTATAATGAATTGAGTAAATTATGCTGCGACGAACTTTTGCTTTCATTGTTGCGATCTGCCTGCTCGGCGCAAGTTCGAGCTATGTAAATGCGCAAACTCAGGACACGAGCTCAAAGTATTTCAGCGAGACGGGGCATAATGTCAAAGGGAATTTCTTTAAGTTCTACAGCAACAACCCCAATGCGACTTTCCTGTATGGTTACCCCATCACCGAAGAATTTATAAGCAAAGACGGGAAGACCGTCCAGTATTTTCAACGCGCCCGCTTTGAACTTCGCACCGATCAGCCTGAAGGTCAGCAAGTGAAACTGACCGCCCTTGGGCAGTATACTTTTGTTTCCACTGGCGCTCTAAGCGTGAATAATTCATTCGCCTGCCGCTTGTTCCCTGAGACGGGTTATTCAGTATGTTTCTCTTTCCTCGAATTTTTCGATCAATACGGAGGCGCGGCACAGTTCGGCTACCCGATCTCCAATTTTGAATATCACGAAGATAAGATCGTACAGTACTTCCAAAACGCGAGACTCGAATGGCAACCCTGGAAGACCGAAGGCCAGCGCGTTGTTGTATCTGACCTTGGACGTATCTACTTTGATTACATGCGCGAAGACCCCGGTCTGCTTGCCTCTGTCAAACCTAGTGACAATTCACCACAAGTTACCACCAACCTTCAGGTGCGTGCATTTGCGTGGAAGGCTGTCACCCTTGCCACCGACAACCAGTTGATCTTTCTGATCGTGCAAGATCAAAACCAGCAGCCCATCGCCAGCGCCAATTGCAATGCCGTTGTCCACTGGCCAAATGGGCAAATCGAAACAACTACCATTGCCACAAATTCCACTGGCGTGGGCATCGTCTCACTTGCCTTTTCCAATCAGCCATATGGCAGCCTCATTTATACGGATGTGACCTGCGCATCCATTGGGTTAAGCGCGACCACAACGACATCTTTCCGAATCTGGTACTAAAACCAAACTCCCGCCAATGCGGGAGTTTTTTATACCAGTTCCTTCCAGTCAAACACGGGGCCATCTTTGCAAGCCATCTTCCATTGATGACGAATGACCACAGCGCAGACGCCGCACTCGGCGAGAGCCCCACACGGCATCTGTGTGCGGACCAAGACCTGCGCTTCGCACCGTGCCCGTGCCTGATCGCCCGCACTCATCTTTTCTCGCAGCTGATCCAGATTCTCGCGAGCCGCGTCAATGGCGGCAAAATCTGCCCAGTACAGAATCTCATGCATGGCTTTCAACGGCTGCATCTCCACAACCTCAGGCAGATCGTTGACTGGTGAATCAGAAAGCAAGACAACTTCCGCGCCTTGTTTGAGCGCGAGGGGAATTAGTCCGTGCAGGCGGGCGGGAGAACCGTCAAAAGCCATGAGGGCAATTTTGCGTGCGGCGACAGGGATGGAAAACCCGTGCCCAAGCGGGCCGCGCAAGTTGAGGGATGTGCCGGGGGACCACAAAGTTGGAATGGGCGCGGCAGCGATGAATCCATTCGGGGAAGAGGTGCTGAAGAAAACAGGGGCAGCTATCGGTGAGTCTGAAACGGGGTCATGGGCGAGGAGATACTGTCCGGGGGCGGGAATCAGATCGGGCAGGCAATCGATGCGGGCGGAGCCATCCAAATAAACTTCCCTGAGTATGCCTTTGTCAAATTTCATTGGAGAAATGTTAACATGCTTCGGGGGTCAAAGCAAGAGAGTTATAATCATCAAAATTGTGTTTCGGAGGAAACTATGAACATTTCAACATTACTGCAAGGACTTGCGTCTTTTGTCTGGATCGCATTTTTTGGTGTGCTGGTCACGATCTTCGTGCGTGTCAGCCGTAACCAACCCGCAAAAGGATTGACTTCCATTGTGATCATCCTGCTTGTTGCGGCAATTCTTACTACTTCCGTCGGCGCAGGGCTGGTCTTCCTGCAAGCGGACGAATACGGCGTGGTGATCTCGGCCTTTGCGCCGAAGGGGTATCGTGAAGTGGCATTGACCCCCGGTTTGCACTGGATCATTCCGTTTGTTGAAAGCGTGCAGAAATATTCCATCGCGCGGCAAACTTACACGATGTCTTCCGCCACAAGCGAAGGCGTAGTGCAGGGCGATGATTCAATTCAAGCACGTACAAAAGACGGACAGCAGATCTTTATTGACGCTTCGGTCATATACGCGGTGGATCCAACGCAATTGATCGCGTTGCACACTCTTTGGCAGAACCGCTACGAAGAAAACGTGGTGCGACCTGTGGCTCGAGCTGCCATCCGCAATGCGGTTTCACAATTTGGTGTGGAGGAATTAGTCAGTACAAAACGCGCTGAACTCGAACAGGCGATCCGTGCCGAGATCGAGACAAAGCTGCAAGATAACAACATAATCATGTCCGATTTCCTGTTGCGCAACATTCGCTTTAGCGATGAGTACGCAGCAGCCGTGGAACAAAAGCAGGTTGCAGAACAACAGGCGCAACAGGCCAAGTTCGTTGTAGAATCAAAAAAGCAGGAAGCGGAACAGGCCCGCCAGACCGCACAAGGGCAGGCCGATGCAGCAGTAATCGCGGCCAAAGGTGCGGCGGAAGCTCGCTTGATCGAAGCGCAAGCTGAAGCGGAAGCCAACCGCTTGATCGCCGAATCCATTACACCGCAGTTGGTGCAATATCAATATGTGTTGAAATTGGCCCCGGGCGTGAATACCATTTTCGTCCCGAGCGGTAACCAGTTCATTTTGCCGCTGCCGGATACGACAGCGATACCACAGTAATTTTTAGGAATAAGTGACGGCCACCTTTACCCACAGGGTGCTTCGCAAAGGTGGCTGTCACTTGGATCATATAAAATGCCGATTCCACAAACTGGACGCGAAATCCGCCTGACGACTCTGTCGGCCTGCGCAGGCTGAGCGTCCAAACTAAGCGCCGAAGCGCTGACGCAGGTTCTGCGTCCCATTAAAGATGTGTTTGACCCCGCCTCGTACCCGGACCTGATCATTGGTCTTGACTCCCCGGATGACGCGGCCGTTTGGCGTTTAAGTGACGACAAAGCTATCGTGGTCACCACGGATTTCTTTACCCCGGTTGTGGATACGGCGTATGAATACGGATCAATTGCAGCGGCAAACAGTCTCTCGGATGTGTACGCAATGGGCGGACAGCCTTTCCTTGCATTGAATATTGCGGCGCTGCCAGACAACCTCCCTGCAGATATCTCCAGCGAGATCTTGCGCGGCGGAGCAGAAAAGGCGCGCGAAGCAGGCGTGGTCATTGCAGGCGGGCATACTGTGAAGGATAAGGAACCGAAATATGGGCTGGTGGCAATCGGTTTCGTGGACCCGCGCAAGGTTATCAGCAAGAGCGGACTAAAGGTTGGCGATGTACTGGTGTTGACCAAACCTCTCGGCGGAGGTGTGACGACGACTGCCTTGAAGCAGGAAAAAGCAGACGCTGTCCATGTCGCCGAGGCAATTGAGTGGATGTCCCGTTTGAATAAAACTGCTAGTCAACTGGCGGTGGAATTCGGCGTGCGCGGCGGAACGGATGTTACAGGTTTTGGCTTGCTCGGTCATGGGTTGGAAATGGCTGAAGCATCGGGTGTGAAACTACATATTGAATATTCCAAGCTCCCCTTCCTGAGCGGCGCACGCGCCTATGCGGTGAAAGGAATTTTCCCTGGCGGCGCGTTTGACAACAAGTCACATTTTGGCGACTCAACACATTTCAGCGACGAGATAGATGAGCCAGCTCAAATGCTTCTGTTCGACCCGCAAACCAGCGGTGGATTGTTTTTCGGCCTTCCCGCTGACAAACTGGCAGAGTTTGAGAAGCGGGCGCAGGAAATGAATCAGCGGGTATGGGTGATCGGGGATGTTCGAACAGGCAAAGGCGCGGAGGTTGAGGCGTAGATGTTCCGCATCAGTTCTTTGGAATTGGCTTTAACCTGCGGGCTGATCATCCTTATCTTTATTGTCCCCATGCTTATCTCACGCGGGTATGCCCAGATCAATAGACGGCTACATCAAATCGAAAAGAAGCTCAATAAAAAGAAGGAATAATTTATGTGGGAAACGCTTACCCTTCCGTGGCGGGTTGCGCTGGAAATGGCATGGGAGGCTTATTGCGCCGGAACAGTTCCGATTGGCGCTGTCGTGGCGGATGTCAATGGAAATATCGTCTCGCGTGGACGCAACCGCATTATGGAAAAGAGCGCACCGAAAGGACAGGTCTGCAACAATGAGCTGGCACATGCCGAGCTCAACGCCCTGCTGTCATTGGAATTGAGTTATGAGGAAAGTAGAAAATCGGCGTTGTACACGACCATGGAGCCGTGTCCGCTGTGTATGGGGGCTTTGTACATGTCTGATGTAAAGACGGTACATTTTGCTGCACGTGATCCGTGGGCGGGAAGCACCAACCTGCTGGGAACGACAACTTACCTCAGCCGCAAGCCCATCAAAGTTTTTGAACCAAGCCATATTTTATTGGAGAACTGCCTATCCGTGTTCCATACTGAATACGAGCTTTTCAAACGGGGTGAGGAAATTCTTTCCAGCCCCTTTTTCGACGCCTTTCGCACTGTTCTGCCAAATGCAGTTAAAAAAGGAATCGCGCTTCATCGCTCGGGTGAACTGCGTCAAAAACAAAAAGAAGGATTGCCCGCCAACGCAGTCTTTGATTGGCTTGCCAATCAGGTACAATAAGAGAAATAAAAAGAAGAAGCAAAAAAATCATTATGTCTGAAATCCCCATAGAAACTAATTTTAGCGGCGGTCTTATCGCCATTGCCATTTTACTGTTGTTAAACGGCGTACTTGCAATGGCGGAAACCGCCCTCCTTTCGGTGCGAAAAACGCGCCTGCAAAACCAATTCAACAAAGGGGACTCACGAGCGGGTCTCGTCCTCAATTTGACTGAGAATCCGAACCAGTTCCTTTCCGTGATCCAGATCGGCATCACATCCATTGACCTGCTCATCGGTGCCCTGACAGGTGCAACGCTGGGCGCCTGGATCAATATGGAGTTGGAAAAATTCCCAGCCCTTGCTGCCTACAGTGATGTGATCGGTATCGTGGTCGGCGTGTTGCCCATCACCTATCTTTCGCTTGTACTTGGCGAGCTGGTTCCGAAGCGCCTGGCATTGCGCGACCCGGAAGGCGTTTCAGAAATGGTCGCGGGCTCCATGTCATTCTTTTCGGTTGTCTTCTCGCCGTTCGTGAAACTCCTCAGCTTTTCCACAGAAGCGATCCTAAAACTTTTGGGAGTGAAGGCAAGCGAAGAACCTCCATTTACGGAAGAAGAGCTTCATCTGTTGATCGATCAGGGCACACAAGCCGGCGTCTTTGAGGAATCCGAACAGGATATGGTGGAAGGGATTTTCAGCCTTGGCGATTCACGAGTCTATTCATTGATGACTCCGCGTACCGATCTCATCTGGCTGGATATCACCGACTCGATCGAAGAGATACGCCAAAAAATATCTGAATGTGACTTTTCACGCTTCCCTGTTAGAGAAGATTCCCTTGAAACCATTGTAGGGATCGTGAAGTCGCGCGATCTGCTGGTGGAAAGTTTATCCGGTAACGAATTTGACCTCAAGTCCATTCTCAAACCTGCATTTTTTATTCCAGAGACCATGTTCGCTTCGCGCGCATTGGAGTTATTCAAGGAAAAGAACACCGAACTGCTTCTGGTAGTGGATGAGTTTGGCGGGCTGCAAGGCCTGCTAACCATCAACGATATTCTCGAAGAGATCGTCGGCGCAATGGAATTCGAGGAACCGCAGGCTACTCAACGGCAGGATGGTTCCTGGCTATTGGACGGTATGTTGGAAGTGGATGAATTCAAGGAATTGTTTAATTTCACCACCCTGCCCCATGAGGATGAATACGAAACTCTTAGCGGCTTTGTGATGACGATACTCGGGCGCGTTCCCACAGCTGCCGATAACTTTGAGTGGAACAACTTCCGTTTTGAGGTGATGGACATGGACGGGCGCCGCGTGGACAAAGTCCTCGTTACCACCCTGCCGAAACCACAAGCGGCTTAAAAGTACGAAAAACACCCTAAGCACTGTCATAAAATCCAGTGTCACCCCCAAAACCTTGAAGGCCTCTACGTTTTGGCCGTCTGGGAATTGGGTTGATTCTTGTACCCGGACAACCAAAAATCCCCTTGGATTTCTGTGCCCAGAAAACCTTCGATTTTCACCTCGCAAAAGCTATCAACTCACAAATCGGATGTTTTTTCTCTGATATAATCCCCGATTCGGTTTGCAGGATTCACAACGCGAAAAGGGTTTTGGTGTTGTTTTCCCCGTGTTCACTTAAATTACGTAATGCCTTCTCAGGATTACGAACATCTTACTGGAGTTCTCAACATAATGAAGAAAGAACAATTGCTGGACCTTTATTACCAGATGGTATTGATCCGCCGCGTGGAAGAACGCGGTGCGGAGCTGTACCAGGCAGGCAAGATCGGCGGTTTCATGCACCTGTATATCGGGCAGGAAGCTGTTTCGACTGGATTGATCGCGGCCCGTGAGCCGCGTGACCGTGTGATCACAGCGTATCGCGATCACGGTGTGGCGCTGAACTGCGGCATTTCTGCAAATGAAGTGATGGCGGAACTGCTCGGCAAAGCGACCGGCATGTCCAAGGGCAAAGGCGGTTCCATGCACATGGCGGATACTTCCAAGAATATGTGGGGCGGACACGCCATCGTCGGCGGCCACCTCCCTATTGCATCTGGCTTCGCGCTCGGCGATCAATATGCAGGCAATGACAACATCACCATCTGCATGTTCGGTGACGGCGCGACCAATATTGGGTATTTCCATGAGGCCGTTAATTTAGCCAAGACTTGGGGATTGCGCGTGCTGTGGGTTTGTGAAAACAACCAATACGGCATGGGCACCTCGGTAGACCGCGCCTCCGCTGTGACCGAGATCCGCCAGAAGGCTGAAGGTTACGGAATGAAGAACGGCCAGGTGGATGGCATGGACGTAACGAAAGTCTATGAAGCTTCAAAGGAAGCAATGGACTTCATCCGCAAAGAGGGGCAACCTTATCTGCTTGAAATTGACACCTATCGCTTCCGTGGACATTCCATGGGCGACCCCGAACGCTATCGCAAAGCAGAAGAAGTAAAGAAGTGGCAGGAAAATGATCCCATCGGTATTTTCAACAAATACCTGTTGGATAAAAAAGTCGCTACACGCAAAAACTTAGACGAGATTGAAGCACGCGTGGAAGAGGAAGTTATCAAGGCGGTTGAATTCGCCGAAGCCTCCCCAGAACCTGCGGCAGAAGAATTATTTTCGGATATTTACGCAGATTAGACGATGGACAATGGACGACAGACCGTGGTCAATGGTCTATCGTCAGTGGTCATCCGAGTAACACGAGGATTTACACATGGCAAAAATCACAATGCGCGAGGCGATCTCGCAAGCTCTTATGGAAGAAATGGACCGCGATCCCAAGGTATTTATCATGGGTGAAGAGGTCGGCGTTTGGGGCGGCACCTATGCAGTGACCAAAGGCTTTTACGACAAGTACGGCGCGGCGCGTGTCAAAGATACGCCGATTGCAGAAAACGCAATCATCGGCGGCGCGATCGGTGCAGCGATGGTCGGTCAGCGCCCCATTGCGGAACTCATGACCATCAACTTTGGTTTCTCCGCAATGGACTACATCGTCAATCAGGCGGCGAAACTGCATTACATGTTCGGCGGACAGTTCACCCTCCCGATGGTCATTCGTGCTGTCGGCGGCGGTGGACGTCAGCTTGGTGCCACACACTCACAGACTCCCGACGCCATCTTCGCGCACTTCCCCGGCCTAAAGGTTGTGTCGCCTGGAACGCCAGAAGATGCCAAGGGTCTTTTGAAATCAGCTATCAGGTCGAATGATCCGATCCTTTTCATCGAACATGCGACCATGTATCAAGTCCGCGGCGAAGTGCCTGAGGGCGAGTACACCATTCCGATCGGCAAATCCAAAGTACAGCGCGCTGGCAAAGATGTGACCATCGTGACCTACTGCAAAGGTCTTGAGCTTTCGATGAAAGCCGCCGATGAACTTTCAAAGCAAGGCATTGAAGTTGAAGTCGTTGACCTGCGCACTCTGCGCCCGCTCGACATGGAACCCGTGATCGAATCGTTCAAGAAAACAAACCGCGCGGTCGTCGTGGAAGAAGGATGGAAATCCTACGGCGTCGGCAGCGAGATCGTCAGCCGCATTTACGAAGAAGCGTTTGACTACGTCGATGCGCCCATCATCCGCGTGGCGCAAAAAGAAGTGCCGCTCCCCTACAACCGCACGCTCGAACAAGCCGCGCTCCCGCAGGTGGCCGACATCACCGCGGCGGTAAAGGAGGTTTTGAAATAATGGCCGAAACAATTTCCATGCCCAAACTCGGCTTCGATATGGCCGAGGGTTTGCTTGTCCGTTGGGTGAAGCAGGTTGGCGAAAATATCAACAAAGGCGACGTACTCGCCGAGATCGAAACCGACAAAGCCACCGTTGAAGTTGAATCTTCCGCGACTGGTGTCGTCTTGCAACTCATTGTCGATCAAGGCACGATGGTTCCTGTCAATGCGCCGATTGCGGTGGTGGGACAGGCAGGTGAAAAAGTGGATGCGAAGCCGACCACAGACAGCGGACCACAGACCACGCCTCCCCCTTCGGGGACGCTGCAGACTCCGCCGACAACTGATCCTGCTTCGAGCAACACTTCCCCATCCGAATCATCGCCCGTCGTCGATGGTCAATCGTCAACCGTCAAGGCCAGCCCGCTCGCCAAAAAAGTTGCGCGCGACCAAAAAGTGGATTTATCCAACGTGAAAGGCACCGGCCCCGGTGGACGCATTGTCCGCAAGGATATTGAAGCGGCGCTGGCAGGCGGTCAGCCGTCGGTGATCAGTTATCAACCCGTTGTCAGTGGTCCATCGTCCGCGATCATCGTTTCTCACGACGACAAAGTGATTGCTACAACAAAATTACGCCAAGCCATTGGCCGCAGACTGGTTGAATCAAAAACCACCATCCCGCATTTCTATGTTACCCACGAATTCAAAATGGATGCGTTGATGGACATGCGCAAACAGGTCAATGCCTATTTGCCCGATAATGAAAAAGTTTCGGTCAATGATTTTATCCTCAAGGCCGTCGCACTTTCACTTCGACAATTCCCCAACTTAAACGCCACCCTCAAAGGCAATGACATCATCCAGTTCGGGCATGTCAATGTCGGCGTGGCTGTCACCGTACCTGGCGGCTTGATGACAGTGGTCGTCAAAGATACCGACCAAAAGACATTGCGCCAGATCTCAGGTGAAGTCAAAGCCATGGCAAGCCGCGCCCGCGAAGGCAAGGTCAAGCCTGAGGATGTGGATGGCTCGACCTTCTCCACCTCCAATCTCGGCATGTACGATGTCGAAGAATTCATCGCCATTGTCAACCCGCCCGAGGCTGGGATTCTGGCGATCTCCTCTGCGAGAGAGGTCCCTGTAGTCGAGAACGGACAGATCAAAGCAGGCTGGCGTATGAAAGCCACAGTTTCAGTAGACCACCGAATTAGTGACGGAGCCGAAGCTGCCCAGTTCATGCAAGCGCTGGCAGGGTTCCTGGAAAATCCCGTCCGAATGTTAGTGTAAATCTTGCAGGTCACGGTTAAAACGTGACCTGCTTTTTTTATAGGAGTATAGATTTATGAAAAGCCCAATGCTTATTGACATCAACGACTCCCTCCTCATCGTGATCGACATTCAGCCTTCGTTCGTAATAAAGGAAAGCCCAGCAGAGAATAATCCGCTCCTGCAAAGGATGTGCTGGGTGATCAAAGTGGCAAACTGGTTGAATATTCCTCTGGTCGTGACAGCCGAGGATATCCCCCATTCAGGGACTATCTCTGATGAAGTCGCACAAATTCTGCCGCCAGAAACAAAAATTTACAACAAGATGACCTTCGGGCTTGCTGCTCAAATTGACATTCTTGAGGCGGTTCAACAAACCAACCGTAAAACGGCAATCCTCATCGGCTACGAGACGGATGTGTGCGTGGCGCATTCTGCACTTGGTCTGTTGGATCTGGGATATAAGGTTGCAGTGGTGGCAGATGCAACAGGTTCTCCGGGCAACAATCATCAGGTCGGGTTGGAGCGAATCCGCGGCGCAGGCGGGATCATTGTCAGCGCGAAGAGTTTGTACTACGAGTGGATCCGTACGGTGGAGAAATCCAACGAGTTTGAAAGGCTGGGAATTTCAACTCCTGAAGGAATGACTTTATAAAAAATCACCGCGAAATTAATCTTTCGCGGTGATTTTTTAGATGATCTTAAATAAGCGACCATCAAGGCACGTAATATTCGACCAGCAGTTGTGGATGGTTCTCCATAGACCTGTAATTCCCGCTGTAAAATTTTATGTAGTCGCTGCCGTGATCATCGTTATCATCCAGTTGAAAGCGCAGTCGTAACTGGGTGGCGCCGCTCACGTTGATGTATGGCATGGCAGAAGGTGCCAACGCCGACCAATACCAGTCACCTACCGGGTTGTTTGCAATCACGCCCGCGGAATCCAGGCTGGCCTGCGCTTGAAACGCCGAAGTCTGAAGCATGTTGATGCCGAGCAGATCAAGGGGCATACCAAAGGAACCGCGGCGGATATCCACAAGAATGTTTTGATGTGTAAAAAATGGATTTACTCCAAAATAACTCTGGCTTTTTATCATCAACAATGCCATGGTCACCACGGCGTTATCTGGCAATGAAGCTGTAGGGAATTGCAGAATGGCGCGATATTGACGGTCCTTGATATCATCGCCGATGGTAAACGTAGTTTCGTTCGAATTCTTGGTCCCCCCACGGCTGCTATCCTCCTGCGATTCAAGCACCCAACCATCCGCCGCACCAGTGGATGTAAATGTCACCTTTACTTTGATGATGGGAGGTCTGCTGACAGAATACGCTTCGCCGGTAATGAAGTTCCCATTCCCTATGCCAACTCCGCCAAGCGGATTACCGTCCAAATCAATTATGCTGTCATTATCAACGGCATCGAGGCGAATGGAGCCCGTCCCACTCCCGGTATTGACGGTAACAATATACGTATTGTTCGCGCCGCTCACATCGGTTATGACTGCGCCCGAGATGCCGTCTGTGCCAACCGGTATAAAGTCACCTGCGTCCACTCCGCTGACTGCTTCAGAGAAGACAACTGCAAAACGGACTGTGGCAGCAACTGTCGGGTTAGGGTCGAAGCGCAGGATATTGAGTATTACCGGCACGGTTCTATTGATCGCATATTCTTCACTGACGTTGAAGTTGCCGTTGCCAACGCCTGCTCCACCTAAAGGAATATTTGTCGCGTCGATAATGCTGTCATTATCCAACAAGTCCAGCCGCAGGCCACCATCCCCAACACCGGTATTGATGGCAATCGAATAGGCAGCACCAGATCCAACCACTTCAGCAATATTCGCCCCGGTGATGGTACCGCTTGTGATAAGGGAAAAATCGCCAGCATCCACGCCTGTGACTTCTTTTGAAAAGGTTACATTGAAATGAACAAGATTCGCAACTGTCGGGCTGGGATCCGCGCGCAGGATATTGGAAACAAAGGGCGGGCTGATCACAACCGTAGGAGCGACAGTTACAACGGGAGTTGGAACGCCAAACGCGGACTCGAACGCACCGATATCCGGCGCGCTGCCAAAATAATTATCATTAATGCCGGGAATGACCGCGCCTCGATCTATGTTTGGGCTTGATTGCAAAAGCGAAAGATCGCCGCCCGGATTAGCCAACCCCGGCGGATTTTCATGACCATTGCATTCCAGACCAACGCCTTTGCACAAATTGACAAGGGTTGAATAATTTATATTTTCCCATTTGAAGTGCGCCGTGGTAAGGGTGGTGTACCAGTTGTCATTGTTCCAATCATGCCCTGCGGAACCTGTTTGCGTTTCTTCAATTGATAATCCGTTTCCCTGAAAAATATTATTACGCATCGTGACATTGCTGACTGCGCTGATCATCTCCATGGAGTTACGGTTTGACTGATTCGTCCAGCTTGTGTTGTGATAGATCAACACCCAGCCATCGGAGTTCTTGTCGAACTTGATGCTTCTACCGGTAAAGTTCGTGAAGGTGGAACGCATGACCCAGACCGGCCCCATGGTGACCGGCGCGAGAGAAATGCCAACCAACATCGAGTCAACGGTATTATTTCGGAAGCGGTGATTGACACAAGTCCCCTCTGGCTCAAGGGCATCATCAGCAATGTGATGAATATTATTGTTATAAACATCCACATCAAAAGCAACACCGGGGTTATCCAGCGCGGCGGATGAACTGGTGTAAATGCCGTTGAAATAATTATGAATATGATTGCCGCGCACGATCGTACCAATATGCCCACGCAGGACGATTGCTGTGGCCTCCATGGCCGTCCCTTTGACGGAATTCCACGCCCACTCATTCAGCGGCGGGTCGTAGAATTCGTTATATTCGATACGGGTATCGTTGCCACGATCTTCGCCCCCCGTCCACGAAGTAAAGACGCCGTTCTGCAAATTATGAATTTTATTCTTGCGGACAACAATATGCGAGGCATTGTTCAAACACGCACCGCAGCCAAAGCCCGTGCCATAAAAACGCATCTCAAAACCTTCGATCCAGATCCAATCGCGGCCGTCCACAGAGAACGCTCCGTTGAATTGAGGCATCTGCCAGGAATAATCCCACGGATCCTGCTGAATGCGAATGTAGAGCTTGCCGCTCGGCGGGTCGTAATACCAGCCTTCCTTTACCGGCACATTATTATGTCCCACACTTTCAAGCAAGTCATGAAGTGTGTCGTATTGATAAAAACGCTGTTGATCGCGCGCAAGATATTTGATCCCCCAGCCCGGCCTTGTGAAAAAGATATGCGCCCTAGACTCATGCGGCTCCCAGACTTCCTTGGGAAGGGGTATGGATCCATCCAACACTGCGCCGCTTCCTTCTGCCTTTACCTGAATCCAATTCCCGGCAGTTCCCGAAGCTGGGAAATTGACCGCTTCGCGGTACACACCGTCCGCAACCAAAACTTGTGTTCCAGGCGCAGCGCGGTTGACAGCCTCTTGAATGGTCTTAAATGGCGCAAGAGTGGACCCATCTCCACCAGGCTGGGCATCATCATCCACGTGCAGGACGGCGGTTGGCGTAAACTGAAGCTCGTCCGCTTGAGTGACAAGCGCCCCGGTCATTTCATTAGCCCCGTCGATCACCTTGACTTCGTAAGTTGTCAAAGGAGCGAGCCCGAATAGGCTGCCCACCAAACGGCCATCATCGATCCGCATAAGGGCCTGCCCTGTGCGCCAGTTGACTTCGCCGCTTTGACGGTAAAAAAGTTGGGCCATGCGAGGCAAATCCACGCCGCTGACGACAACCCCGGCCGTTTCAATATTTGGGTACAGGCTTAATTGGCTAAAGGAGGATGCAACCACCTGATTCGCTGGCGTAAATGCAGACAACACGAGTGCAGAGACCAGGGCAAACAGGGTCACCCGATACATCCAACGGAAGGTATAAGATTGAGGTTTCATCGGTACTTTTAATATAGCACGAACGGGGGGATTTTCAATTCCGATACCATGACAACTAAAAAGTCCCCGAGCCTTGAAACTCGGGGACTTTCAGCTAACCGTACAATTCCCTCCTAAAGAACTCAGGAAGGGCAAATGCGGCCTTGTGAACGTCAGAATTGATGTAGTTGTTCGTCCCAGGCGGGAAGGGGGTCTTTAAGCCATTTTCCCATGGGGTATCCGAGACATACATAAAGCCAATTCCGCCACCGGGGTAGGTCGGGATATTGGCATAGTAATACGCCGGATTCTTCGTCAACTGGGAGTCAATGCGCGCACCATAAGTTTGTAGAACTCATCGGAGAATAGGCGCTCTGCCATGCCAATGGGGTCAGTCGTATCCGAGATGATGACATCGAACTGGCCTGGGTTTTCTTCGAGAAAACCAAAAGCATCGCGGACTAATAACTTGGCACGAGGATCAACCCACGGGTCGCCGAAAGAGACGAAGTGTTCGCGTGAGAGCTCTACCACACGCTGATCCAATTCACAGACGACGGCCTCTTCCACGGAGGAATATCGCAATACCTGCTGCAACGAACCGCCATCACCACCGCCCACAATGAGCACGCGCCTGGGCTTTCCAATGGCCAGCATCGGCACATGCACGATCATCTCGTGATAGCCAATATTGTCGCGCTCGGTGAGCTGGATGATGCCATCGAGGATCATAGCCTTGCCGAAAAACTCAGTTTCGACAACTTGTAAATGCTGGAATTGAGTTTGTTCATCCGCAAGAATTTTCTTGATTCGAATTCCCTTGCGATAATACGGATGCAATTCTTCTGTAAACCAGATACTCATTTAATTTCCTAAACTGCGATCGGGAGTCTTGTTTCAACCGATGCTTCGCGGTCGAGCTTGCGCATCGAGAAATCATCTGCACCAAACGCCTCTTTGATTTTCATCAACAGGGGCATCATATCCTTACCGATGGCACATGTAAAGAGGTCAATCGCACAATAATTGTGTTCGGGCCATGCATGCAAACTTGCATGCGACTCTGCGAGAAGCAAAAAACAGGTAAAGCCATGTGGGCTAAACTTGTAAAAGCCCTCATCCACAACCGTCAGGCCGCTTTCATGCACAGCCTGCGCAAACAGCGAATAAGCTCGCTCGCTATCCATGAGGATCTCATGGTTGCAGTCGGAGAGGTCAAAAATAAAATGCTCTCCCAATTTCAAAGTCGCGTTCACTCACACCTCCAGGGATTAAAAATGAAAGAACCCATTTGGAAACATCATCTTTTCATTTCAAACGATCCGCAGGATGTGTGCCCTGTGTAACGCTGAAACGGTTCCCAAACAGACTCTATGGTGAATAGTTATACTATGCAACCGCAGAGCGTCAATCTTTTTTTGCCAATGAATATTTTTTATTGCAGTGTACTTTTGAAATCAAAATCATCATCACACGCGCCTCATTGTTCATAATCATTACTCCAACGTCAATTCGATACATGATTTGAAATCCTAAGTAAATCAACAATGAAAAATGGCGTTGGTGCATGAAAGGTTGACAAAAAGGGAGTGACTGTGTAAGTTTGGTTTATGCCTAAACAAAAGAGTACACAGCCACGCCCAAAAACATTATACCGTGTCAAGAATTGGTCTGA
>Ga0172373_10004495_pt1 | contig 19626 bp, 10 predicted proteins | sample Lak10m_2_FD_114546 | JGI IMG/M metagenome (GOLD analysis project Ga0172373, IMG submission 114546) | Freshwater microbial communities from Kabuno Bay, South-Kivu, Congo - kab_092012_10m | ecosystem: Environmental > Aquatic > Freshwater > Lake | place: Democratic Republic of the Congo...
AAGACTTGCAAACAGCAAAGGCTGGACAAAAACTGGATTCCAGGTGTACCTGAATAATAAAGGGTCGTTGAACGAACAGGAAAAATCGCCGTGGGTGCTGGATGAACCGGCCGGGTTCTGGGATTACCGCACGCTGCGGTACTACGGGGAACTGGCCGACGCCGGCCGCGCCGGACACCAGGATCTCCAGATTGACTATCGCATCGACATTTCACGCCCTGAATATACTCGCGGAGAACTGGCCGGACGTGCCGACCACTGGGTCGTTTCGGCAGGAGCATTCGCCGCTTATCGTTCACTGGTTCAGGAACAGCAGCGACAGCATGCACTGAAAATCTGGATCTACGGCACAACACCCGATGTGGACCAGTCCAGTCGCAGCCTGCACGCCTGGGCCGTGGATTCATGGCTGGCAGGCGCTGCCGGGCTTGTCCCCTGGCAAACCGTGAACAAGTCGGGAAGTGCACTCAAAGAAGCAGACACACTGGGTGTGTTCATCATGGACAGCAGTGCCGGCGAGCGCCCGGCGGTGCGACAAACACTCAGACTAAAAGCCTGGCGCGATACTCAGCAATTGATCGAGTATCTGACTCTGCTGAAAGCCCGCCGCGGCCTGAGCACGACACAGATGCAGCAGTTCGTGGCGGACCATGTCAGCATAAAAACCGAGGTCAGACAGCGAAACGAGGATGACGCCGGAACTCTCCAGGTGTCCCACGTGAAACCGGCCGACTGGGAGTCACTGCGGAGAGCCACAGCAGCTTTGCTGATGACTCCCTGAAACTCATTTGACACAGAATGTCTGGCAGGCAGGTACCTGCATGTTGCCTGTCTGCCCAAGGAAACCCTGATGTCCGCAACAAACTTCGGTAACCGTCAAATTCACAGCGGCTCCACCGCCTGGCTGGTTGTCGCACTGCTGTTCCCCGTGGCGCTCCTGAATTATCTGGACCGGCAGATGCTGGCGGCCATGAAAACCTCGATGATCAGCGATATCCCGGGCATCGACAACAAGGAAAACTGGGGACTTGTTCTGGCTGTGTTCAAGTGGGTCTACGCGGGGCTCAGTCCCTTCGGAGGATACGTGGCCGACCGCGTCAGTCGTCGCCACGTGATTTGTCTTAGCCTGCTGATCTGGTCCCTCGTAACATGGCTGACGGCCGATGTTTCAACTTTTCAGCAGCTGCTGGTGATGCGCGCCCTGATGGGGATCAGCGAGGCGTTTTACATCCCGGCCGCACTGGCCCTGATTACCGACTACCACACAGGACGAGATCGCTCACTGGCCGTCGGTGTTCATCAAACCGGAATTTACGCCGGACTGATCCTTGGAGGCATGGCAGGTTACGCCGCCGAAGACCCGCAAATTGGCTGGCGAACTGTCTTTTCCGGCTGTGGGCTTGCCGGAATTCTGTATGCACTGCCGCTCCTGCTGCTCCTCAAAAATCCTCCGCAGGCAGCATCACGACGGACCTTCAATCCGGCCCAAACGCTGCTGGCACTGCTCACGAACGCCAACTTTCTGCTGCTGGTACTCTATTTCACCCTGCCAGCCATCGCAGGCTGGGTGGTGCGTGACTGGATGCCCGACATCCTCAAAGAAAAATTCTCGCTCAGTCAGGGCAAAGCCGGACTCGTTTCCACATTCGTGCATCCCGCCTGCATTCTAGGGGCGGCTCTGGGAGGCCTGCTGGCAGACCGCTGGATGCAGCGCAGCAATCGTGGACGGATTTATATCAGCGCCATAGGAATGACTCTGTTTCTCCCGTCACTCTGCGCCGTTGGCTTTGCTCCCACACAGTTAACAGCAATGGCCGGACTTGTGTTATTCGGCATCGGCTGGGGCTTCTTCGACTGTAACAATATGCCGATTCTCTGCCAGATTACCCGGCCTGAACTGCGAGCCACAGGCTATGGAATCATGAACCTGGTCAGCATCAGCTGCGGTGGCTTCGGCGACTGGGGCTTTGGCTGGCTGCGAGATCGCGGTGTCCCGGTAAATGCAATTTTTGCGGCCTTCGCGCTGGTTGCAGCAGTCTCCATTGTCGTCGTGCTCCTGATCCGCCCCACCCAGCAGGACGAACATGTCGGACAGCAAGACTGAGACCAGCCCCCACTCCCAGGGCCACTGCCAGCACTCTGCAGATCGTTCGCACTGGCGATGGATCTGCAGCCTGCTGCTGCTGGCGGCCATTCTGAGAATCATCGCGGCTGTTTCCATCGATCACCACGTGCGGCAGGCCGGACGCCAGTTCCTCGTGGAAGGTGACGCCAACGGCTACTGGCAACTGGGGCAGGCACTCGCGGCCGGCGCAGATTATGCCATTCACAGTCCGCCGCGCAGGATTCTGCGAACCCCTGGCTATCCACTGCTGCTGGCAGCCAGTATTCGCGTCTTCGGCCCCAGCATCCTCGCAGCCTCGCTGCTGCAGGCAGCCCTGGGAACGCTCGTTTGCCTGCAGGTCTTTCTCCTCACAAAACGGCTGGCAGGAACTGCTCCCGCCCTCGCCGCACTCGCCATTGCGGCCGTTTCTCCACTCCAGATTGCCTCCTGTGTGCAGATCCTGTCAGAGGGCTGGTTCACCTGCTGGGTCCTCGCCAGCCTGCTGGCGCTTGAGCCACTGCTGAGATCCGGGCACGAAGGTGCATCGTCAGCATCTGTCTGGCATGCACTGACTGCCGGACTGGCTGCTGGCTGCGGAATTCTGGTGCGCCCCGGCTGGATTCTCTGGCCCGCGCTGGCCACCGGTATGCTGATATTGTTCCACCGCAGCCCGCTCAGACGGCGACTCCTGCTCGCCACGACCCTCTGCCTCGGTTCATGGCTGGTCCTGCTGCCATGGGCCATCCGCAATTTTCAGGTCAGCGGGCTGTGGGTACATACTTCACTATGGTCCGGCCCCAGCCTCTACGATGGACTCAACCCGCAGGCGACCGGAGCCAGTGACATGCGTTTTCTTGACGCAGAACTGCTGTACAATCGCTACACCGAAGCAGAAGTCAACGACCAGTACAAACGTCGAGCACTCGACTTTGTGCTGAAAAATCCCCGGCGAACTGCTGAACTTGCAGTTTCCAAGGCCGCCCGATTCCTTAGCCCGACACTCAGCGCACCAGGCATCGCAAACCCCGCAATCAACGCATCCCTGCTGGCCTGGCACCTGCTTCTGCTGATCCCGATGATGCAGGGCCTGTTCGGCAGCCGCCTGACCCGGACTGCCAAACTGCTGTTATTCCTGCCGTTTCTGCAGTTCCTGCTGGTTCATATGGTCTTTGTCGGCTCGGTCCGATATCGTTTACCTGTGGAAATGCCACTGGCAGCGGTGGCAGCCTGCGGAATAGTCGGGATTTGGCAGCGTCGCAGCTGGACATTGCCAGACTGACAAATGACGGGCAACGGGCACGGACGCATGCGGTTCTTTTCGGTCATTCGCTGGATGATGCTGATTGTGGTGACGGTCTGCCTGATCGTCTTCGCAGGCGGTGGCGTATTGTGGCTGCAGAAGGATCAGTGGCTGCAGAAAAAACTGGTTCAAACGTTCGAAGCCCGGGCCCCGCAGCTGACGCTGCACGTCGATGAAATTCGCCTTCCTGGCACAGCGACGATGCAGCTCGGTGGTGTGGAAATCAGAGATCGGGCTACCGGCCAGCCGCTCGTGCGGATCAGCGAAATTGAAGCTGAGATCGACGATGCTCAGTTGCTTGAACGCCAGCTTGTGCTGCTCCGCAGCCTGCGATTGTCGGGTGTTGACCTGCTGCTAAAACGAACGGCCGAGGGTCGCTGGAACTGGCAGCAGTACCGTTTTCCTCAACCCGCTGACCAGGTTTTCGTACCGCCGCAGATACGGGTGCAGGACCTGCGAATGCAGCTGATTCTTGAACACGCCGGCTCTGTACCACCCGCTGAACTGTTGCTGTCGGTACCTGACTTTCAGGCCATCCCGGCTTCGGGCGACGGCTACGACGTAACCGGAAAGGTGGTTCTGCCGGGCGCCGGGACCCTCGCACTCGATGGTGACCTCGACCTGAAATCCCGCAGCTGGAAATTGGCTGGGCGAGTTCGTGACGTCGCTGCTGATCAGAATCTTCTGACAATTGCACAGTCCACCATGCCACAGTTATCAGACAAGCTGGACCAGCTTGAACAGGCTCTGACTCAGGCACTGCAGCCCGCTGCTCAAGCCAGACAGTCTGATATGACAGTGGCACCAGGTTCACCAGGAGTTTCCGGAGCACTCAGCGTTGGTCAGGGTGACACGTCCATGCGCTTCGTAGGCCTGATCGATGTAGATTTCGAGGCAAAACGTGCACCGGCGACTGAAATCCCGGATTTGCAGCTGAAGGTTGCGGTACGCGAAGGGTCCCTCGCCTGCCCCGTGCTCCCCTGGCGATTTGCCGGTATTGCCGCATCACTCTCCGTCAGCAACACCACCTGCAATATCGAATTGCAGTCCGCTCGCGACGGTAATGCTTTTGTCAGCGGGCGCTGCCTGCTTCCCCTGGGTGCATCCGACATGATCCCGGAAGCGTCACTGCATCTGGAAAACTTTCCGGTCACAATGCAGCTGAAGTCTTTAGTCCCACTCAAGTCACAGCGGTTTTTCGACCACTTTCAGCCGGGTGGATCAATTTCGGGAGATGCTGTTGTAAAACGTATGCCTTCGGGACGCTGGGTCCCGGTCTCAGTCAAGGCCGCAACACAGGATGGCGCCATCCGCTTCCATCGATTCCGCCAGCAGGTCACGGCTGTCCGGGCACAACTGTCTCAGCGCCCCCTGCCCGCAGCAGATGCCACCATGCAGGACGTCGTCTTTGATATTCGGGCGGAAGGCAGCGCGGGCAGCAATCCGGTCACGGCAGTCGGCTGGATTCGCAATCCGGGTCCCGAGCTGGAACTGCGATTTGATGTGCATGCCGAACAGCTGCCGCTGGACACTGCATTCCGCGATGCGCTCGACGAACCCGCCCGCAAGGTCATCGAAGCCCTCAATCTCACAGGGGAAGCCACGGCAGATGTCGAATGCTACCGTGAGCCAGGCCTCGATCGACCGACAGATATTCGACTCACTGGAAATGTACGCAACTCAAAACTCAAATTTCGCGGCTTCCCGTACGACATCGAAAATCTGTCCGGCCTGGTGGAGTTCCAGTCAAAGGAGAAACTTTGGAGATTCGAGAACCTGTCCGGTCGGCACGGGGCAGCCGAACTTTCAGGCCAGGGGACGTTTGTCGGACTGCCCGCCCCCGGAAAACTTGAACTGCTCGTTCAGACTCGGAATGCCACACTGGATGCCGAACTGTTCAATGCTCTGCCACCAGCCAGTCGCACAGTCTGGTCCATCATCAACCCCGCAGGTCAGGCAGACCTGACAACTCTGATTTCATGGACCGCGGCCCCCGGATCAAAGCCCAGCGTCAGCCTGCAGGACGTGCACATCTACGATGCTCGCATCTGCCCGCAGCCTTTTCCCTACCCCATGGCCATCTCCTCCGCAAAACTCAGCTTCGTTCCCGATTCACCCGAATTTCCCGGACGGCAGCACTGCGAAATTCATTCGCTGAATGCAAAGCACGAGGGATCCGAGATTTCAGCATCAGGCTGGGCTGAAGTCAGCTCCGCCGGTGAGTGGCAACTGCACCTGAATGACGTGAATGCCAGCCGACTGCAGCCTGACGATCAGTTGCGTGCTGCACTCCCGGACAGCTGGCGGCAGTTCCTGTCGCGGCTGGGACAGACAGGGCTAATTTCCATTGAATCATCCGAAATTGATTTTCGCGGCATGATCGATCAGTCGGTTGCCCCCACTGCAGCATGGCGAGTGAACTGCCTGCTGGAGGGCTGCGAGATCAATGCCGGGCTGGGACTTACAGACGTCAACGGTCGAGTTCGTGCGGGCGGAAGCTGGGATGGTGTTGACCTGAGCAGCCAGGGAGATCTGCAGCTCACCAGCCTCGAAGTGCTTGATATGCGGCTCGGCCAGATCAGCGGCCCGTGGAAGGTCACCAACGATGAACTGGTACTGGGGCATCGCGAAGTGATTCTCGGCAAGTCAAAACCCCAGGACGTGCCTCTGTCAGACCGCATTCAGGGCCAGGCCTTCGGCGGCAGACTGGAAATGGACGGAATGGTCAACCTGCGAGCCGGCTCGTCATGGCGATTCTTCGGCGAGCTGAGAAATGCGCTCCTTGAACAGTACGCCCGCCAGCAGGCTCCGGCCCAGAGAAACCTGCGCGGGGTACTGAACTCATGGATCTTCGTCTCCGGAGACAGCGATCAAACCAGCAGCCTCAGAGGCCGCGGTCAGGTACAAATCAGCCCCGCAGCCCTCTACGAAAGTCCTGTCGTACTGGAACTGCTGCGAGCCCTGCCACAGCTCAACTTCGCCGTCAATGACAGAACAGCCTTCAACCACGCACTGATGACTTTCGAGATCGCTGACTCCGCCTTCTGGTTCGACCCCATCGACCTCGTCGGTGAATCCATCTCGCTGCGCGGACGGGGCCGCATCGGCTTCGAAGGTGATGTTGTACTTGACTTCTTCTCACGCCCCAATCGCGGGCCAGGCCTCAGAAATCCAATCAGCGATATCCTGACCACCAGCGCCACACAATGGGTCACAGTGCAGGTTCGCGGAACCATCAATCGACCTCAGACCACCGTCAGTAATCGCCCGCAAATCAACGAACAGCTGCGGCAGTTTCTCGCAGGCTTCGAGCCGCGTCCCGGGGCCCCGGCCCCGGCACTGGTCATCCCCAATGCCTTCGGGCTCACATTCGGCCAGCCCCCCGTCCGAGCCCGCCGGCAGAACTAAATCAACTCGTCCCCGGAAAGACTTCTCATGCAGAATTGCCTGACAACACTCTTCACTGCCGCACTGGCCGTACTTTTTACGCCCGTCTGTGAAGCGTTACCCGTTCAGGATCCGGCAATTCCGGAGTTCGAACAGCTCGGCCCCGATTCCTCACCACAGCCAGGCATTCCCGCAGGCAAGTTGACCAGCGGTCAATTTCGCAGCACCGTTTTTCCCGACACGGTGAGGGAATACAGCGTCTATGTCCCCGCCGGTTATGACGGTACCCAGCCTGCCTGCCTGATGGTCTTTCAGGATGGACACGCCTACGCTGATCCGAATGGTCAGTTCCGAGTCCCCACGGTCTTTGACAATCTGATACATCGTCGGGAAATGCCGGTAACAGTGGCCATCTTTGTCAATCCCGGACACTCGGGAGAACCCTTCCCTGCAAACCGCTGGTCCGCCTCAAACCGCAGTTTCGAATATGATACGCTCAGCGATCAGTACGCACGATTCCTGCACTTTGAGCTCATCCCGCATGTGCAGCAGGAGCTGCAGCTGAAACTGTCGACAGATCCTGAAGATCGGGCGCTGTGCGGAATTTCGTCCGGAGGCATCTGCGCATTTACGGCCGCATGGGAGCATCCTGAATGGTTCCGCAAAGTACTCAGCCATGTCGGCAGCTTCACCAATATTCGCGGCGGACATAACTACGAGGCACTGCTCAGAAAAACTGAAAAACGTCCGCTGCGAGTCTTTCTGCAGGCCGGTGAAAATGATCTCGACAATGAACACGGCAACTGGTGGCTGGCCAACCAGCAGATGCAGCGGGCACTGCAATTCCGCAGCTATGATCACCGATTCGTCGGAGGGCAGGGTGGTCATAATGGTCGACATGGCGGAGCCGTTCTGCCCGACAGCCTGCGATGGCTGTGGCGGGATCATGTCGTTGGACAAACTCAACAGGAGCAGACCAAAGTGGAGGCGGCAGAAGCGTACGAAGAAAAGTCGATCGTATTCACCGGCGGCGAATATCGTGAAGAAACATTCCACTATCGGCTGCTGAAACCACAAAACACTACTGACCCACTGCCGCTGGTCGTGTTTCTGCACGGCGCTGGCGAGCGAGGAACAGATAATCGCCTGCAGCTGCTGTATCTGCCCGAGCAACTGGCGCAAACTCGCTGGAGAACTCGGTTCCCCTGCTATGTCCTCGCACCGCAGTGTCGCCCGGATCGCAAATGGATGAATGTCGACTGGAGCGCTCCGGGAGATCCGCAGATGCCCGCTGAACCCAGCGAACAACTGCAGGCAGTGCTGCAAATGCTTGAAAAGACCATCGCTGAAGAAAATATCGATCGCAGCCGAATCTACCTGACCGGACTGTCCATGGGCGGATTCGGATCCTTCGATCTGGCCATCCGACAGCCGCAGCTGTTTGCCGCTGTTGCCCCCATCTGCGGCGCCGCTGACCCCGCACGAGTCACAGTCCTGAAGGACCACCCCGTCTGGATCGTGCATGGTGATCAGGATCAGGCCGTACCTGTGGAACGCAGTCGCAGTGCAGCAGCCGCACTGCAGAAAGCCGGCGGTCACCCTGTCTACGTTGAACTTCCCGGAGTCGGACACAATTCATGGAATCCGGCATGGCAGGATGAAGACGGCCTCCTGCCATGGATGTTCCGCCAGCGGCGACAAGACAGCCCCGCTGCGGAGGCCAGGTAAACGCAGTCAACACGCATAACTGCTGTCGCTGCCTGCTGGCAGCGACGCAGCCTGCTTCGGCAAAAGCCCTGTCGCTTTCACCTTTGCCCATTCCGCTTCCCAGGTCATGTCAGGCTGCCTCATCAGAGTCAGTGCCCGCATCGACATTTCCGCACAAAGCTCAGGGGCATTCACCAGCGTTGCCATCGCGTCACACAACTGCGCCGAGCTTAGCTTTTCATCAATCAGTAACCCCAGCCCGGCGGCTTCGATATGCTGAGGGAATTCGCCGACGCGAGTCCCGATCACTGGCATCCCCAGTGCAAAGTACTCGTAAAGTTTGGTGCAATTCGTCCCGTAGAGCAGAAAACGCGGAGTTCCGGCCAGCACCGCCAGTCCCACGCAGCGACGCCCCTGCACAAACTTTCGAAAATCCTGCGGCACTATTTCGTTGTGAACCACGATGCCCGACTGGGCACGCAGCCAGCGAATCAGTTCAGCATCACCGGTTCCGAAAATGTGCAGTTCAGATTTTTCCCGCAGTTCCGCCGGCAGCGCCAGAAAGGCCTCTGCTGAGGCCCCCACTCCCTTCTCCCGCCAGACACCGCCGATGTAGACAAAACTGAGCGGTTGATCAGCAGGCTGCGGCTGAGCCGAATCACGCCAGACCACAGACGGATAATTATGCATCTCCAGAACATTCCTGGTCATCCGCCGCAGGTGCTCCTGCAAGACTCCGCCCGCCATGTGAATACAGGTCGTCAGCGTGACCCACGGCAGGCAAAAACGGTGCGTCCAGTGTACCGCCAGACTGCTCAGTCGCGTCTTCCAGCGTCCCCCGGTCCCCTCCAGCGAATTCATTTCATAGAAATCATGCTCGTCATAAATCAGCGGCACCCGATACCAAACGCTCCACAGCAGTGCCGCTGGCAGCACCAGCCAGTGAAAGCAAAACACGGCACAAATACCGCGTCGATGCGGCGTTCCAATTCGAGCCGACCAGCGTCCGGTGCCACGCACATCCAGCGGCTGCTCTGATTTGTCCAGCACCCAGCGGTGGCGCGGAAACGCCAGCAGACGAACCGTGTAGCCGTCGCGCTGCAGACATTCCAAAAACATGGCGACTCGTTTGTTGGCAATCCGTGTCCCGTTGAAACAGATCACCCCGGGCGAGTCCGGGTGAGCCACGTTGACGTTCGCAGCATTCGGATCAGCGTTCATGAATTCCTGTCCTGACTCAGCGAGCCTCAGTGTCGCTGCAGTCCCCGATTTTCGCGAATTCGACGAAAACCGTCAAGCAGTCGCGCCGCAACGACACTTCGCCAAAATTACCCGCCAGACAGCCCGCTGTCTTTCCCGCAGCCGGATCTGAGCTTACACTCCAGAAGTTAACAGCCAGCCCCAACCTCGTTGCCAGGCTGCTCTGGCCAACTCGCACTCCTTCCGGAACCCGCCCAAATGCAGATCATCACTGCTCGGATTTCGCCAAACCCGGCTTACAGCCGCATTCGAAATTCGCCGTTCGCCGGAATTCGCCGCCTCGCCGCCGCACGCGGCCTGCTGCTCACACTCGTTCTGATAGTCTCCGGCTGTACCGGCGGCAGTCAGTCAGATGCCCCGGCTGCAGCACAAACAGCCTCCCAGTCCCCTTCCGCCGAAAATGCCGCTGACGCAGCAGCCAGCACTCAGCCACCCGCCAGACAGCGAGGCCGCAACGAAGTCTGGACCGACGAAAAAGGACAAAAATGGTTCGGCAACGTACCCATGGACGCCTTCTTCGACCAGCCCTGGGAAGTAGCCAGTAACTCCACAGCCACCGGGGCACCCAGTGCCGCCACAGAGATGGCCACAGAGCAGCCCGGTGAAAAGACGGCAGAGACTGTGGCAGCCACAACCCCGCCCGCCGAACCCGCGACAACAGCAGCCCCAACACCTGAGGCACCGGCGGCTGCAGGTGCAGCCGATTCGTGGGACCAGCTGCTGCCGCTCGCCGACCTCGACGAAGAAATCAAAAGCATTCGCAACTTCCTTCAGGAAACTGTCAGCTCGGTTGGCAACTACAACTCCTCGATGATGATGATTCCACCCAAAGTTGCCACGCTCGCGGCGCTCGCCGAAGTCGCACGCAAACGCCAGGAATCTGTCTCCTGGAAAGACGACGCTGCCTGGGTACGCGATCTGGCCAAAAAAATGAATGAAAGCCCGCTGCAGCGAGGCCCAAAAGATCAAAAACGACTGCAGGAACTTTTCGAAGGAGTCTCTGACATCTTCAACCGCTCGAAACCCGCTGGCCTCGAAGATCCACCCGATGCCGATTCGTTCGCAGAAACGGCTGAACTGCGGTCAATCATGAAACGCATGGAAGACGCCGAGAAAAACCTGAAGACAGAAATCAGTTCGGCTGATGCTCTTGGCAGCAAAAAAACAATGGTCCAGCACGAAGCAGCGATCCTCGCCGTACTCGCGAAAATCGCAACAGATCCCGGCTACGGGTATGACGAAGATGAGTTCCGCGGCTACGGCGGCGGAGTTGTCGAAGCAGCCCAGGGCATTCGCACGGCTGCCGAAAGCGGTGACTTCGCAGGCTTCGAAGCCGCCATGTCCAAAGTTGCAACCTCATGCCAAAACTGTCATTCGAAGTATAAAAACGACTGATTACGGAACTTTTTGATGACCAGCCCTCAGCTTAACCCGCAAACGCTCCCCGGTATTCAACTTTTTGACCTTCGCGATCAGGTGGCTGTCATCACCGGTGGTGCCCGCGGCCTCGGTGCTGTGATTGCCGCCGGCCTGGCCTCAGCAGGCGCAACAACCGTAATCGTCAGTCGCAATCTCGCAGAAGCCTCTGAAACCGCCGCGCAGATCCAGACAGCCTGGAGCACACGCAGCTTCGCTGTGGCTTGTGACGTCGGCAGTGAAGCCGCTGTCAGCTCCATGGTTCAGCAGGTGCTGGATCAAACCGGTCGGATTGATATTCTGGTGAATAGTGCCGGCATCAATATCCGAGGCCCCATCCACCAGCTGACACTTGAACAGTTCCGCGAAGTGCAGCGCACAAATACAGAAGGCACCTGGCTCGCCTGTCGCGCCGTTATCCCACACATGATCTCCCGCAAATACGGCCGAATTTGCAACATCGCCAGTGCCCTCGGAGTGGTCGGACTGGCCAACCGCACTCCCTACACTTCCAGCAAGGGCGCTGTCGTCCAAATGACCCGCGCTCTGGGACTCGAACTGGCGCAGACCGGAGTCGTCTGTAACGCCATTTGTCCCGGACCATTCCTGACCCCCATGAACATTCCAATCGCTGACACAGAAGAAGCTCGAATCCACATCATCGGCGCTACGGCCATGAACCGCTGGGGAGAACTGCACGAACTGCAGGGCGCCGCTCTCCTGGCCTGCAGCCCGGCCGCCAGCTACATGACCGGCAGCCTGCTCACTGTTGACGGCGGCTGGACCGCTCGCTGACCCAAAGCATGAACACTATGAAAACCTGCACGGCTGTTCTGGCACTGATTCTCTGCAGCACCACCCAGTTCTGCCTGGCTGCAGAAACCGTCGCGCCCCGCCGCCCCAACATAGTCCTGATAATCACAGATGATCAGGGCTATCCGCCACTGGCTCGACACGGTCACCCATGGATCCGCACCCCCAACCTCGACGACCTGTACGACCACAGTACACGCTTCACCAGATTCCTCGTTTCACCAACCTGCAGCCCGACTCGCTCGGCACTGATGACCGGCCGTCACTCAATGAGAAATGGAGTCACTCACACCATTCTCGAACGAGAACGAATGACGCTGAACGCCGTCACGCTCGCTCAGACCCTGCAGTCCGTCGGCTACAAAACCGGCATCTTCGGAAAGTGGCACCTGGGAGACGAAGAACCTTACCAGCCACATCGCCGCGGCTTCGATGAAGTGTTTATTCATGGAGCCGGTGGTATCGGCCAGGCCTATGACTGCAGCTGTGCGGATGTTCCCGACAACTCCTACTTCGATCCGGTCATCAGACACAACACCACCTTCAAAAAGACTCGAGGCTTCTGTACGGATGTGTTCTTCTCAGCAGCCATCGACTGGATTCATCGCACAGCCCAGCAGGAACAGCCTTTCTTCGCATACGTCGCTCCCAACGCTCCCCACGGCCCATACCTCGCGCCGGATGACTGGAAGCAGCGGTTCCTCACAGCCGGTTTCGGTGAAGATCAGGCGGCTTTCTACGGCATGATCGAAAATATTGACCACAACGTGGGCCGACTGATGCTCCATCTGCATGGCGACGAACTGCTGAGCAATACGGTCGTCATCTTCATGTCAGACAATGGCATGACAGGTGGTGGTTCGGGCAGAGCAGGGCAGTCTCTCGGAAATACGCCCGCAGGGGGCAGCATGCCATTCTTCAACGCCGGCATGAAAGGCCTGAAAGGATCTCCCGACGAAGGCGGCCTCCGCGTGCCGTTTTTCGTGCGAGGAGACGGTCGCTGGCCGGCAGGTCGCGATGTCGACAGAATCGCCGGCGACATCGATATCTTCCCGACACTGGCGGAACTGGCCGCAGCAGAGATGCCTCAAGGTCAGGTTGAAGGCCGCAGCCTGCTGCCATTGCTGCACGACCCCTCAGCCACCTGGAGCGATCGCTGCCTGTTCACACACGTGGGACGCTGGCCCACAGGGGCCAGTCCCGATGACTTCAAAATGAAGAATTTCAGCCTGCGCACCCAGCGATTCCGACTGGTCAACAACGAGATGCTGTTTGATATGGAAGCAGACCCCGGTCAGAAAACCAATGTGATTGAACAGCATCCGGAAGTGGTGCGGCAGATGCGACAGGCCTGGGACCAGTGGTGGGAACAGACCAGACCAATGCTCGTCAACGAATCGGCCCCCATGTCCAAAACCCGTCCCTTCCATGAATTGTATTTCCGGCAACTTAACAGCGGTGGTATCCCTGAGTGGGCTCCGGAATGGGCAGGCGGCAGACAATGAACTCTGATTTTTTGGCCCCGGATGCTCCTTTGCGAGACTGGGACAATGACTGCCTGTGGCACCCCTTCACTCCAATGTCCGCCTGGATCACCGAGCAGGCACCCATCATCACCGACAGCGAAGGCTTCTTCCTGCAGGATGTGAACGGGCACCGCTACATCGACGGCATTTCATCACTCTGGTGCAGCGTGCATGGGCACCGAGTCCCCGCCATTGATGCCGCTGTCCGCGAACAGCTCGACCGCGTCGCACACTCCACTCTGCTGGGACTTGCTTCAGAACCCTCAATTCGACTCGCCCGGGCCCTGACTGATCGAGCACCGGCTGGACTGACCCGCGTGTTCTACTCGGACAGCGGTGCCACCACTGTTGAAGTAGCACTCAAAATGGCCTACCAGTATCACCGACAGAAATCGCCTGCCGGTGAAGATCGCAGCCTGTTCCTGTGCGTCGGCAATGCCTACCACGGAGATACCCTCGGAACCGTCAGCGTCGGCGGTATCGACCTGTTTCACCGCTGCTACAAACATCTGCTGTTCGGAACGCTCACCGCACCGTCGCCGGTGGCGCTGCGAGTTCCTGCCGGCCACACCCGAGAATCCTGGCTGCAGTACTGTTTCGATGAAGTCGAGCGACTGCTGCGGGACCAGCACCAGCAAATCGCAGCGGTCGTCATGGAACCCCTCGTTCAGGGAGCTGCCGGAATTCTCGTACACCCGCCCGGTTACCTGCGTCACATTCGACAGCTCTGCGATCGCTATGACGTCCTCCTGATCGCCGACGAAGTGGCTACCGGGTTCGGACGCACCGGGACTCTGTTTGCGTGTCAGCAAGAGCAGGTGCAGCCCGATTTTCTGTGCCTCGCCAAAGGGATCTCTGGCGGCTATCTGCCACTGGGAGCCACCTTGACGACCGAACAGGTGTACTCAGCATTTCTCGGCGATCCGTGGCAGGGTCGCACGTTCTACCACGGACACACGTACACGGGAAATGCGCTCGCCTGCGCCGCCGGCCTCGCTTCGCTGAAATTATTTGAAGACAACCACGTGCTGCAGAATGTCGCAACAGCAGAAACGGTGATTCGTCAGCGGCTGGCAAAGCTGCGGCAGCATCCCCACGTCGCCGAAGTCCGTCAGCGGGGACTGATGGTCGGCATCGAACTCGTTCTCGACCGGGATTCGCTCACACCCTTCCCTGTACCGCTCCGACTCGGCCACCAGGTGACGCTCGCTGCCAGACGCCGTGGCCTGATCCTCAGACCGCTCGGCGACGTCATTGTGCTGATGCCGGCACCGGCGATGCCCCCGGACCTCGTGGCGCAAATCTGTGACCTGGCAGTCGCCTGCATTGACGAGGTCGTGCAGCAGGCACTGAGATCACTGCCCGGCGGCTCAGTCTGACGCCCACGCGACTCAGGGCGGAAAAAAATCGGTGCGACCCAACCAATCGCTGCAGATTGTGTTGTTTCCGGGGCGTTGCCCTGTTTCCCGCGTCCTTTTTCCACTTTCCTGCCGATTTTCCGGAACACAATGGACAGCATTGACGTCAAAAAAATGTTCAGTTCATCGGCGAACACCCCGTGCAGGGCACCAATTTGGTTGACTGCAGGGGATTTCCGCTGATAGGCTGCCCATGTAATGCACTGCGAAAGTTCTGCACCTCGCCACCACTGAACACTCGCACACTACCACTGCGGGGCGGTTTTCGTGGTTTGTTCAGGTGTTGTACTTTGGCAGTCCGGAACGATCAGCACAGGCACATTCACAGCGAATCATCACTGAAACGACTCGGTGAACTGGGGACAAGTCATGGCCGAAACGAAAAGTGCGTGGGGCATTGACATTGGGCAGGCGGGCCTGAAGGCGATCAAATTGCGGGCGTCTGAGGACGGGCAGAAGGTCTTTGCGGTTGCGTTTGACTACATTCCGCACCCCAAAATTCTCAGCCAGCCTGACGCGATCCCGGAAGAACTGATTCGTGAGGCGATGAAAACCTTCCTTGAGCGCAACAAGGTTGACGGTGACCTGATCGCCATCAGCGTTCCCGGACAGAGCTCGCTGGCAAAATTCATCAAACTGCCGCCTGTGGAAAGCAGCAAGGTGGCAGAAATTGTCCGCTATGAAGCTCGTCAGCAGATCCCTTTCGATCTCAATGATGTGATCTGGGACTACCAGCCGGTTGGTGGTGGTGTCGAAGAAAGTGGCTTCATGCTGGAAGCTGAAGTCGGCCTGTTTGCAATGAAGCGTGATCTGGTGTACGACGCGATGAAGCCCTTTACTCAGGCTGGTCGCGAAGTCGAACTGGTGCAGATGGCCCCGCTGGCTCTGTACAACTTTCTCTCCTATGACGTGCTCGGATTTCGTCGCACCGCGGAAAATCCGGATCCAGCCGCTCAGGAAGATTACCAGATCGTACTGGACATGGGTTCGGACAATTCCACCATGCTGGTCTCGAACGGTCGCAGCATCTGGATCCGCAATGTCCCCATCGGCGGCAACCACTTCACTCGCGCTCTGACTCGCGAAATGAAGCTGACTTTCGCCAAAGCTGAACATCTCAAATGCAACGCCACCAAAGCGCCGGACCCGAAGGCCGTCTTTCAGGCGATGCGACCGGTCTTCAATGACTTTGTGTCGGAAATCCAGCGAACCATCGGATTTTTCGGCAGCGTCAACCGATCAGCTCGCATCCGTCGCATCATCGGCGTGGGCAACGGATTCCGCCTTGCGGGGCTGCAGCGATTTCTTGAACAGAATTTGCAGCAGTACACCGTTGAACGTCTCGAGACACTGCGCGGCGTGACCGGCGATTCGGTGCTGACTGACCCGCTGTTCTCAGAAAACATCATGACCTTCGCAGTTCCCTATGGTCTCGCCCTGCAGGCGCTCGGCAGAACTCGCATTCGCACCACGCTGCTGCCTCCGGAAATTGCCATGGACCGCAAGATCCGTGCCAAAAAACCGTGGGCTGTCGCCGGCGCTGCCGGACTGCTGCTGGCGATGGGTGTCAGCACGATTGGCAGTGCCAGCGTGCTGACTTCATGGAGCGAGAAAAAGTGGGACGAGTCACAGAAATACGTGAAGTCTGTGCAGGGAGAAATTGGGACTCAAAAGACCGCCTTCGACGGCGAACTGGCCTCCCACAAAACAACTCTCGACAACATCGCTCAATTGGTTGCGCCGCTCGAAAAACGTTCCATCTGGATGGAACTCTTCAAAGCGGTCAACGAGTGTCTGCCAAGTGAAGAAGGTGATGCTCTTGATGAAGCAGACATCATGAAGCAGAAAAAAATTCGCCTCACCTCCGTCACCACTCGAAAAGTCACCGATGTCGCCGAATGGCATAAGAAATTCGTGGACGCGGGCCAGACAGAACTGTTCGCGGTCCCGGACCAGACTCCTCCCACATCCGCTCCCGGTTACATCGTGACTCTCCGCGGATACCATTTCTACAACCACAAAGACCTGCCGTTTGAAGCAACTGACAGGCGTTTCGTGGAAGCAGCCTTTGTCAGCAACCTGCGAAAATGGAAGCTCGACGCCGGTGGTGTGGAAGTACCCATCGGCCAGCTTGGGATTTCTTATCCGCTCGTCGCGTACTGCCTCAAATCACCAATGCAGTATGACCCCAACCAGCCCACCAGCGGCATGATGACCGGTGGTGGACTGGGCGGCGGACTGGGCGGTGGCATGATGGACGGGATGATGTCAGGTGGCAGTGCCGACGGCGGTGATCTGGCAGGCTCAGGTGCAGGTTTGGCACCTGGCATGGGCGGTGGTGCCGGTATGATGTCCGGGATGGGTGCCGGCATGCGCAGCGGCATGGGGCCTCCCGGAATGGGTGGTGGCGCTGCCATGGGGCCTCCAGGAATGGGTGGTGGCGCTGCAATGGGGCCTCCGGGAATGGCCGGCGGCATGATGGGGCCCGGTAAAAGAGGGGCTCCGGGTGCCGGTGGCGGAGCAGCCGGGACGGACCCCAACCAGCTCACGGGGGCTCAGGGCCCAATCTTCCAGCAGCAGCAACAAAAACAGATCCAGATCCTGGACCGCTCTGACTTCGTTGTGCAGTTCATCTGGTCTCCCACGGTCGAACGTGATCGCAAACCCGAGGATCCTCGAGTGACAGCAGCGGCCGGCACTGACGCTGCGGCCGCTGCCACCGACCCTGCTGCGGCGCCGGCAGAACCTCAGTAACCACAATCAGCCAGACTCTTCCCAAACCATACTCGCAGCACACACAGATCTTCAGGCAGTACAAAGGACATCCGGCCATGGACAAGCTTCAGCCACTGATCAGACATCACTACTGGATCTGTTTCGGTTTCGCGCTGATCTTTACATTCACCGGCTGGTTTCTGGCCAGCGGATCACTGGGCGAAGCGATCACTGCTCGTGAAACCGCAGTGAAAGGGTCTTTCAGTGAGGCAAAAACAAACGCGGACGCCCCGAACGCTCGCTGGGTTGACGCTGCGAAATTGAAAAATGAAGCTGACTCCAAATCCTTTACCACGGCTTCCACCCAACTGCGTGAACGCCAGAAAAGTGCACGACAGTGGCCGGCAAAGGTCGCTGACAAAATGAAGGGCATTAATTTCCAGGATCAGATCAAGGATCAGCTCACTCGCGAACTTTGGGCCTCCATCTATGGCTCAGAAATCGAAGAGATGCTGAAGATTGTTCGCCCTTTCCAGATTGAAATGGGTGAAGGCCTGGTTGTTGTTGATTCCAACAGAATCACTCACCGTCCCTACAACGGCTGGACGACGCGGCCCCCCGAATCAAAGGAAATCTGGGATGCTCAGGAAGACATCTGGCTGTTGCGGTCCCTGCTGAACTCCATCAACAACGTCAATGGCAATGCCGAACGGATCACAGAAGCTCCCGTTCGCGAAATCTACCGCCTGACGCTGCGAGGCGGTGACCGAAACGCTACTCCAGCGGCCCCCGGCGCCGGTGGCATGGGCGCCATGGGTGGCATGGGCGGCATGGGCGGCATGATGGAAACAAGCGGAGCAGCATCTGCCGGTGGCAGTGACGGCGGTATGGGAGGTGGTGGCGGTGCCAGCATCGGCTCCTATCCCGGTAAAGATTTCGAAGGCAATGCGGGCAGTGATATTCTGGGAGAAGAATTCGGAGCCGACGCTTCGGCTGCCGCCGGCGGCGGCGGGGGCGGTATGATGGGTGGCATGCCCGGAAAAGGCGGCATGGGCAGCATGGGTATGTCAGAAATGTCCGCTGGCATGGGTGCCGGCGGCGGCGACGCCGGGGGCGAAGGCGGTGGTGCTGCCGGAGAAGAAAAACGCTACGTCGACGAGGTTGCAGAGTCTTACAAGACTCGAGCTTTCCTGCTTGACGTGCGAGTTCGTGATGACAAGTTGCCCGAGTTGCTGGCTTCGCTGACAGATTCCGACTTCCCCGTGGAAATTGTCCGAGTTGAGATTCAGACCGCAACTGGATCCGCTGCTCCTGCCGGCGGTGCCGGTGGAGGATTCGGTGGCTCCGATGATCTGGCTGGCGGGGGAGGAATGGGCGCGGGGATGGGTGCCGGAATGGGTGCCGGAATGGGTGCCGGAATGGGTGCCGGAATGGGTGCCGGAATGGGCGCCGGAATGGGTGCCGGAATGGGCGCGGGCATGCCGATGATGCCCGGTGCCGGAAGCGGTATGCCTATGATGGGAGGTGCCGGCATGCCAGGGAAAGGTGGCCCCGGAGGCGGCATGCCAGGCGAAATGGGAGGCGGGTTGAGCGGAGCGGGCGGGATGTCCGGGGGCGGTATGACAGGCTTCGCCAGTTCGCCGTCACAGCGTGCCCAGCAGATGCTGGGACTGGCGATGTCAGATTCTTTGCTGATCACCGTTAAAATCGGTGGCCTGATGACACTGTATCAGTCTGCTCAGGAGGCTAATGCAGCTGAGGCGACGGAGGCTGCGAGCGTTGAAGAGCGAGCTACGGCAGCGCCGGTTACCACCCCGTCTGCAGACCCTAACGCACCTGCACCGGACCCTAACGCACCCGCACCGGATCCCAACGCACCTGCACCGGATCCCAATGCACCTGCACCGGATCCCAATGCACCTGCACCGGATCCCAATGCACCCGCACCGGATCCTAACGCACCCGCACCGGATCCCAACG
>Ga0172373_10004496_pt1 | contig 19626 bp, 17 predicted proteins | sample Lak10m_2_FD_114546 | JGI IMG/M metagenome (GOLD analysis project Ga0172373, IMG submission 114546) | Freshwater microbial communities from Kabuno Bay, South-Kivu, Congo - kab_092012_10m | ecosystem: Environmental > Aquatic > Freshwater > Lake | place: Democratic Republic of the Congo...
CCCAGCCCCGGAGGGGCGACAGAACCCTCCGCGGCTGGATCCCTTTCGCACTTCAACCCAGACGTCGGCCGAGGGTCGCCCGAGTGCTGGAGAACCTGCCCTTCCCCAGATTCCGGTTTCCTCCACGGGACTGCGCGGGAATGATCCCCACACCACCGCCATGACCGAGAAACAGAAGATGCTCCGCGGCGAGTTCTACAACCCCCGCGACCCGGAGTTGCTGGAGGACTACCACCGCGCCCGGCACCTGCTGCGCGCCCTCTCCCAGCTCGATTCCCGCGCCCTCGACCAGCGCACCGCCCTTTTCCGCGACCTGCTCGGCCACGTCGGCGACGGCGCCTGGATCGAACTTCCCTTCTCCTGCGAGTACGGTCGCCACATCACCATCGGCAGGAACTCATTCGTCAACGTCCAGTGCGTCTTCTCGGACTGCAATGCCATCTCCATCGGTAACCACACCCTCATCGGCCCCAATTGCCAGATCTACACCGCCACCCATCCCCTCGATGCCGCCGATCGGATCGTCCCACCGGCTCCAGGCCAGGCCCCCTACCGCACCCAGACCCGACCCGTCCGCATCGGCGACAATGTCTGGCTCGGCGGTTCCGTGATCGTCCTGCCCGGCGTCACGATCGGCAACAACACCACCATCGGCGCCGGCAGCGTGGTCACCAAGCACATCCCGGACAACGTCCTCGCCTTCGGAAATCCCTGCCGCGTCATCCGCGCCTTGGCCCCCGCCAACCCCGGTCACTGAATCCCTGAATCTACCCTCATGGTCCGCCTCCCTTTCCTCATCCTGCTGCTGGCCCTCGCCTCCCGACTCGGCGCCCAGACGCCCGCCCACGTCTCCATCCGTCTCACCCACCCCGCGGGCACCGCCCGATGGGAGCGCCAGCCCGACGTGCCCCTTTCCGGATCCGCACCCTCTACCGGGAACCACGAGCACATCGACATCGACCCGGGCACCCGCTTCCAGTCCATGGAGGGGTTCGGGTTCACCCTCACCGGCGGCAGCGCGCAACTCCTCCGCCGGATGTCCCCACCCGCCCGCAGCCAGCTCCTCCGGGAACTCTTCGCCGCCGACGGCACCAACATCGGGGTCAGCTTCCTCCGCATTGCCGTCGGAGCCTCGGACCTCAACGACCGCGTCTTCACCTACAACGACCTGCCCAAGGGGGAAACCGATCCCGAGATGAAGCGGTTCAGCCTCGCCCCCGACCGGACCGACCTTCTCCCCGTCCTCCGGGAAATCCTCCGCATCCAACCCACCCTGAAGATCATGGCGTCGCCGTGGTCCGCGCCGTCCTGGATGAAGACCGAATTCGATTCCAAGGGTGGCAGCCTCGAACGCGAATGGTTCGGTGCCTACGCCCGCTACCTGACGACCTACGTCCGGGCCATGCAGAAGGAGGGCATCCCGCTCCACTCCCTCACGGTCCAGAACGAACCCCTCAACGCGGACAACAACCCCAGCATGTACATGTCCGCCGCCGACCAGACCGTCTTCATCCGCGATCACCTCGGCCAGGCCTTCCAATCCGCCGGCATCACCACCCGCATCATCTGTTACGACCACAACGCCGATCAGCCCGAATATCCCCTGACCGTCCTCGCCGATCCGCAGACCAAGGCCTTCGTCGAAGGTTCCGCCTTCCACCTCTACGCCGGACAGATCGAAGCCATCGAACAGGTCCACACCGCCCATCCCGACCGCAGCCTCTACTTCACCGAACAGTGGACGGGCGCCCCGGGAAACTTCGCCGGCGACCTTTCCTGGCACGTCCAGCACGTCCTTGTCGGGGCCACCCGGCATTGGTGCCGCACCGTCCTCGAATGGAACCTCGCCGCCGACCCTCAGAACCGCCCACACACGGATCGCGGCGGATGCGAGCGTTGCCTCGGTGCATTGACCATCGACGGAGACAAGGTCGTCCGGAACACCGCCTGGTACGTCATCGCCCATGCCTCCCGCGAGGTGCGGCCCGGCTCCGTCCGCATCGCCTCCACCGCCAGCAAGACAACGCCAAACGTCGCCTTCCAGACCCCCGACGGCCGCCACGTCCTCATTGTCCTGAACCCAGGCAAATCGCCCCGCACCCTCGACGTCCGCACCGGCACCCAGGGTTTCACCACCACCCTCCCCGCCGGATCCGTCGCCACCTGCACCTGGCCAGAAAAGCAGTGACCCGGAGTTCTGGTTGACCAGCCATCCACTCAAGGTCTACCTAGGCTCCAGAAACCATCGTCCCTCCGGCATCATCACTCCCCCATCCACATGCCTACTGAATTGATCGCCCCCACCCCGGCCGCAGCTCCTGCCCCCGCCCACATCATCCCGCAGGAAGCCTTCAACTGGTACGACGAGTACGCCCACGGGATCATCGACCGCCGGACCTTCATGACGCGTCTCGGCACCCTGACCGCCACCGGACTGACGATGTCCGCCCTTCTCGGGGCCCTCATGCCGGAGTACGCCCAGGCCGAGCAGGTGTCTTTCAATGATCCCGACATCAGGGGCCGTTACGTCACCTTCCCGTCCCCCCAGGGCCATGGCGAGGGACGTGGGTATCTGGTCACCCCCACGAAGCCTGTCGGGAAGCCCGGACTCATCCTGGTCGTCCACGAGAACCGGGGACTGAACCCGTACGTGGCCGACGTCGCCCGCCGCGCCGCCAAGGCCGGGTTCATCGCCTTTGCCCCGGACGCCCTGCATCCGAAGGGCGGATACCCCGGCAACGACGACGAAGGCCGCGCCCTGCAGTCCTCCCTCGACCGCGCCAAGATCGAACAGGACTTCATTGCTGCCGCCCGTTTCCTCAAGGCCCACGAAGCTGGCAACGGCCGGCTGGGCGCGGTCGGATTCTGCTTTGGCGGGTACATCGTCAGCATGCTGGCAGCGACGATCCCCGACGTCCTCAACGCGGGGGTTCCCTTCTATGGCACCCCGGCGGCGAAGGAGGTCCGGAAGAACATCAAGGCACCGCTGCTGGTCCAGCTCGCCGAACTCGACGACCGCGTGAACGCGGCGTGGCCGGAGTGCGAAGCCGACCTGAAGGCCGCGGGCGTGGACTACACCCTGCACCGCTATCCGAAGTGCAACCACGGCTTCCACAACGATTCCACGGCCCGCTACGACGCCGAGAACGCGCAACTCGCCTGGGACCGCACCCTCGCCTTCTTCCGCAAGCACCTCACCACCCCCGCCTGATCCGAGGGCGCACCTTCACTGAGAGCAACGCGATGTGGGCGTGCTGTCCCCTGAATCCGGGCTCGCCTTGCAGATTGAAAATCAGTATTCAATCTACAACTTGATCGCTCGAATCGTTCAGCCCCAATTGCTTCAGCGGCTCACCATCGAGCCCGCTGCCGCTCTCCTCGGTCCACGTCAGGCCGGCAAGACCACCCTCGCACGGTCCCTCGCCACGCATTACTTCGACCTCGAGCAGTCCGGCGACCAAACCCGACTGGACGCCCAATGGGACGAAATCATGGCCTCCTCCGAACTGGTCGCCTTCGACGAGGCCCAGGCCTGGCCCGCCCTCTTCAGCCGGTTGCGCGGTGCCATCGATGCCGATCGATCCCGCAACGGGCGGTTCCTGCTCCTTGGCTCCGTAACCCCCGGGCTCCTCAAGGAGGTATCCGAATCGCTCGCAGGACGGATCGCGCTGCTCGAACTCGGACCGTTGCTGGCCACCGAAGCGTCAGCCATCCCGCTTCGTGAGCTCTGGCTTCGGGGAGGACTGCCTCCAGTCGCCCTCGTGCCCGCACGTTTCCCTGCCTGGCCGCGCGATTATGTCCGCAATCTGGTCCAACGCGACTTGCCGCAATGGGGATGGACCGCAACTCCCCAACTGACGGAGCGCCTGCTCCGCATGCTGGCCCTCGCCCATGGCCAATCCTGGAATGCCTCGCAGATCGCATCGAGCCTTGGACTGACCCATCCCACCATCAACCGATACCTCGATTTTCTCGAAGGCGTCTTCCTGGTCCGACGCCTGCCGCCCTGGTCGGCAAACCTGAGGAAGCGATGGGTCAAATCACCCAAGGTATACTGGAGGGATTCGGGACTGCTGCATGCGATGCTCGATGTCGATTCGACCGACGATCTCCTCAGTCAGCCCTGGGTCGGTGCGAGTTGGGAGGGCTTCGTCATTGAGCAGGTCGTGGGTACGCTCCAGGCCCACGGTGTGGAATGCCGCCCGCACTACCTGCGGACCTCGGACGGATACGAGATCGACCTGATTGTGGAGATCCGACGCAAGCGCTGGGCCATCGAGGTGAAGCTGACATCGGATCCCGCGCCGCAGGACGTGGCCCGACTGGACAAGGCGGCCGACCTCATCGAGGCGGACTACCGTGTGCTGGTCTCGAACACGTCCAGGTCCGCGATGGGCCCAAGGAACCTCATCTGCAACCTCCCGGACCTGTTGGAACGGATCCTCAAGGAGGTCTGAGGACGGAGCCAATGAAGGCAATGGGGTCGCGTCTGCTCCCCAATTTCAGGATGACTCAGCATCGGTGAAAGGGGAGGTTCTGGGGCGTCGTATGACATGGGCCCAATGCACCTTCGCGTACTGCTTCCTCGTCCTCATCCCGACGATGGGCGCGATTACGGCCCGTCGTTACGGACAGCAGGGGAAATCCCGTTTCTCAGGCTTCGTCAAAGGCACCTTCATCGGCGGGATCACATTCATCGCGTGCTGCGTTGTCGCGAAAGTGAGCTTCCCTCGTTATCCGGCGGAGCCGCTTTCCGAGTGGATTGCCAACGCCTTCACCCTTCCCATGCCTGCGGTCTGCCTGCTGCTCGCGAGGCGATCCCCGAAGATCAACGCAGAGAATCGGGGGATCAGCAGACGGGCAGCCGTCATCATCGGACTCCTCTACATCGGATGTGTGGGACTCGGATTCCGTGCCACGCTGTGGGGATTTCGAACGGAGTTACCCTGGTCCGCGAAGGAGATCCACGAACACAGTTGGTCCTCCTCGATCCCGGCGGACCACGCGTACTGGCTGAAGGCCCGCATCACGCGACCCGAGTTCGATGCGTACATCACGAAATGGAACCTGACGTTGTATAGCCAGACGCCGCCTTCACCCGCTGTCAGCCCGGGCCAGTCCGACACCAACATCAGCCGTGGCGACTGGCGGCCACCCAACTGGAGCACCCACGTGGCTGCGCCAGGGGCGACCGGACTTTCCTGGTGGGATCCCAGCCCAGACCTCTCCGAGACGTACTTCAAGGTCTACCCCACCGGAGGCCTGAACGTGAAGTACGAGCGCGGTTACCTGTACCTCCACTCATTCGACAACTGAGGCGAGGGCGTCCGACCTTCGAAGTGCGCCGGTGTCACCTCGGACGATGGTCCAACGGATTTCCAAACCCATGCAGGTCCGTCCAAGGAGAGCAGCAGCGACCTCGACAACACACTGGAAGGCATGGAGAAGCCGTGATTTCCTCAACGGACCTTGGCCGCCTTACCACATCCCCTGCTCCTGCTGGTCCCCGCACTGGGCCCACTGGTGGGTTTCACGCTTCCGATGCGTGCGGAAATGCCCGTCAGGGGTCTCCGTTGGAACGGCACCGCCATTGCCCCCGATCTCGAAATCGATTTGCAGCGTCCGCCCTCCCTGTTCGCCGGCACTCCGATCCGGGATGCTGCCTGGACCAAGGTCGCACCCGTTCCCTCGGGGGCACCGGTCGCCGACAACGGTTGGGAGGTCGACCGGTGGACCGTCGAAGACGGCCTGCCCACCGACCGGATCCGTACCCTGCATCTGGGCGTCGATGGTTACCTCTGGATCGGAACATCCCAGGGGTTGGCGCGATTCGATGGTCGTCGATTCGCGATCTTTGATCATCGATCCACCGAGGGCCTGGCCCGGGTCGGATCGGATATCCGGGCGCTGTCGGAGTCACCGGATGGGACGTTGTGGATTGCGACGAGCGGCGGGGTCGCCATCCGACGGGCGGGCCATTGGAGCGAACCCATCACACCCGAGGGGACATCCCTGACCCGTTGCGATGCCATCCATGCCTCGCCGGACGGAGGAGCATGGGTGGGCACGCGAACGGGCCTGTGGCGGATCCAGGGCGACCACGCGAGCCCGGTGCGGGACATCTCGGGCCTGCCCCAAGGTCACGTCGCGCAGGTGCTCGAATGGAACCTGGACAGTCTCTGGGTCGTGGTCTTTCGGGACCTCTTCTTCGTGAACCTGCGAGCGCGCACGGCACACCACGTTCCCCATGTCTCCGGAAACATCCGGGACGCAGCGCACCTCACCATCGGCGCCACGCGACGTCCGATTCTCGCCACCCGTCGGCAGACCTGCCGGATGAGCGGAGACATCGACAGATGGTTGGTCCTGGCGGAGTCGGGAATGTCGGAAGCGCGGATGCTGGAAACACAGCCAGCGGCGGTCGAGATCGGGCCCGACGAACTCTGGCTGAACGCGGACCCCGACGCGCGGCTGATCCGATGGCGGCTGGGCAGGTCGGAGGTTTTCGGGCTGGCCAACGGAACTTCGATTGATGGCGTGAGTTGCCTTGTTCCGGACCGGGAAGCGGGACTGTGGGTGGGCACCGGGACGCATGGGTTGATCCGGGTCCGAAGGCACGGCATTGCCACGCTCAGCGTTTCACAGCCTCCCGGATTCATGCCGGCCTATGCGGTGGACCAGGCGTTGGACGGGAGCCTCTGGTGGTCCTCGGGATCCGGAATCGTCCATTGGGGAAAAAGCGGGGTGGAACTCATCCACGCCCGACGCGATGCGTCGCAGGTCCATCCGGAAGCCGTTTTCCGCACCCCGAAGGGCAAGGTCTGGGTGGGCTGGCCCGAGGGCGGGGTGATGCAGGTCGCGGAAGGCTCCGCGCCCTTCACCGGATTGGGTGACTCCGGCACCTTTTTCCGGGGGGAAAGGCTCCTGGAGTACGGAGGCGTTCCGCGGGTGATCTACGGCACCCGCGACGGCACGTTCTGGACGGGCTCCCGGCACGGGCTCATCCGCTGGTGGGGGCATGCAGACCACTTCACGCAGGAACACGGGCTTCCGCACAACGACGTGCGATGCCTCCATCAGGATCGTCAGGGAACACTCTGGGTCGGAACCTTTGGCGGGGGTGTCAGCCGGGTGAGGAATCCAAGTTTCCTAGCCAGCGAAACCAATGCCTTCGACAACCTGGGTCCGGCGCAGGGTCTTTCGGACGGGCGAGTCTTCTGCTTCCATGAGGATCGCACGGGCGGGCTCTGGATCGGCACCGAACGGGGCCTGACCCGATGGAAGAATGGACAACTCACACCGCTCTTCCGCCGGCATGGCCTTTTCGACGAGACCATCAACTCCATCCTCGAGGACGACGCCGACCGGCTCTGGATCGGCAGCAATCGCGGGGTGTTACGCGTCGACCGTCGCACACTGGATGCGGTCGCGGAGGGACGTGCCTCGAAGGTGGAGTCGATCCTCTATGGCGAGATCGACGGCATGCTCAGTGGCGAGACCAACGGCGAGCGGCAACCTGCGGCGACGCGACTGACTGACGGACGGCTTTGCTTCGCCACGGTGGAAGGCATCGTCCTCATCGATCCGCGGGAACACATGGACGACGGCATGCCGCCCACGGTCCTCATCGAGGAAGTCACGATCGATGGCGAAACGCGGTTGGGAGCCGAGTACACCGGCCCGCGACAGCAGCCGGGGCCCGTTGAATTGCCCGCTGGACGAGGCCGCCTGCTGGAAGTGCGTTACACGGCCACCTCACTCACGGCACCCAACCGCGTCCGTTTTGAGCACCGTCTTCAGGGCGTGGACCTCGACTGGCGTCCGGGCACCCCGGATCGCACGACGCACTATGCGAACCTCCGACACGGGACCTATCAATTCACGGTTCGCGCCGCCAACCACCGCGGCGTGTGGAACCCAGAGGGTGCGTCCTTCACGCTGCGAATCGCCCCGGCCTTCTGGGAGACGCGCTCCTTCTACTTCCTGTGCGCGGTGGGCTTCATCGGCATCTCCGCCGCCTTCACCGGATGGCGACTCGGCTGGCAGCGCAGACTGCTGGAACTCCGACAACAACACGCACTCCATCACCAACGCGAGCGGATCGCGCGCGACATGCACGACCAACTGGGAGCGCGTCTCTCGCAGATCGCGCTGGCCGCAGACGACGACAGCCCGGTCCGGGCCCACGTCCGGGCGACGGTCCGGGACTTCCGGGAGATGATCTGGGCGGTGGATCCCGACCAGGATTCGGTCGCCTCGTTCCTGGATTTCGTCGCGAATGACGCCCGGGAAATCCTGGGTTCCGCCGGACTTCCGCTGGACCTGGACCTCCCGACGCCGGCCCCCGACCTGCCCATTGCCTCGGCCACGCGTCACGCCCTCGCCGGCGCGCTGCGGGAGTCACTGAACAACGTCGTCCGCCATGCCCAGGCTTCGAATGTCTCGATCCGTGTCGTCTTCACTTCCGGATCGCTGGACGTGGAGATCCGGGACAATGGACGCGGCTTCGTTGTGCCGAGCGAACCGTTCACAACAGCGGCCCGCGGAGCCCACGGCCACGGACTTCGCAATCTGCATGCACGCATGCAGGAGTTGGGTGGCAAATGCCAGGTGCAATCCAGCCCCGGACAAGGGACGTCCGTGAAGTTGTCCGTTCCCCTTTCGCAGCCCTCCCCCTGATCCCATGCCCAACCGATGCCGCATCGCCCTGGTCGAAGACCAGCCGGGGTACCGTGAAACACTCGCCGCACACCTCGGCGAGCAACCCGGTTGGCGCGTCGTCGCTGCCTGCGCCGATGCGACCGAGGCCCTGCGGCAGATTCCGGGTTCCAACCCGGACCTGATCCTGATCGACATCGGACTTCCAGGAGGCGTTTCCGGCATCGAACTCCTCGCCAGCCTGCGGCCCCGGGTGCCTGGTGCCACCTGCGTCATGGTCACGGTGGTCGATGACGCCGCGCGCATCGTCGAGGCCCTCCGGATGGGAGCGGCGGGATACCTTCTCAAGGGTGATTCGCACAGCGAGACGCTGGAAGGCATCCGTCGGATCCTGGCCGGGGAATTCGTCATGAGCCCTGCGGTGGGCCGGCGTGTCTCTGCGTGGTTTCAGGCACTCGCCCCGGAACCCAGCCTCGACGCATACCGGTTGAGTCCCCAGCAAACCCAGATCCTCAATCTCTTCGCACGCGGCTGGGCTGAGAAGGAGGTCGCCGCCCACCTTGGAATCAGCGTATCCACAGTCAGCACCCACGTCGGGCAGATCTATCGCCGGATGGGTGTGCATTCACGGTCGGAAGCCTTGCTCAAGGCGTTCGGCCGACCGCCCTCGGCCACATCCTGAGCCAGCCCCCTCGTCCCCGGAGCCGATGGCGGAAGGGAGCGCGTTCCAGGCAATCTGGGACGCATGCTGTACTCCCGCCTTTCCCGAAGCACCCGTTCGCTGGGCCTGCTTCTCTGCCTGGGCGTTTCCGGATCCCTGCTCCACGCGCGACAAAGCGTTGACGTTGGGTCCGCGGTCCAACTGGGCACCCTCAATGACAACATCGTCCACACGGGAACCCTCTCGCCTGCCGATGCCACCGACTGGATGACATTCACGGTCCCGGATACGTCTCCGGGACCCGATGTGCTCCGGGTCGAGCTGCGCCTGCCGCTCGTCTCCCTCAATCAACCCACGGACATCGTCCTCGCACGCGATGTCGATGGCGACCGGCGCATCACCCCGGAGGAAATCCTGACGACCGCCTTCACCGCTCCACCCGTCAACCCGGACGCGGTCATCCTCCAATGGCTCGACGAAGGCATCTACTACGCGCGGGTTCAGGCACCACACGAGGCGATCAACGGATCCTATCGTCTGGAGGTCTCCCGTTCCCCGGGGACGGGGTCCACCGGGTCTTCCGGCCGCCGCAACAATCTTCCCGGAGGAGCCACGCGTCTCGGTGCCTTGGGCGCGCCCATCACCCTTTCCGAGTTTGTCGGGGCTTCCGATCCGATCGATTGGTATTCCTTTGAGGTTCCTGACGTCACGTCGGGCCCGGACATCCTGCAGGTCACGCTTGCGGTGAATCCGCTGCTGACGCAACTCGTGATCCGGGTTGAAATCGCCGAGGACCAGAACGCCAATGGTGCCATCGAACAGGACGAAGTGTTGGCCGCCCTGGACGGCGGTCCGGCCACCGACCTGAACGTCCTCAACGTCTGGTTGGAACAGGGCCACTACCTGCTCCTGGTCCGGCCCGCGGGGGATCCTGCATTCACTTCCGGAACATATGAACTGACCCTCAGCCGTGATCCCCTCACCGGCACCAAGGACTCAGTTGGGCGTGCCGACAACACTCCTGCCTCCGCGGTCCATCTGGGTCGACTCGTCCAGGATCGCAGCGTTGCAGACTTCGTGGGAACACCGGACGTGGTCGATTGGTATCGATTCGACGTCGTCCACGTTGCGCGACGGCTATTGCTTCAGCTGGATCCGGACTCTCTCGAAGCACCGCTCGGAATCGAGATCGTCCAGCGGCGCGAGGTCGGCGGCAACGTCTCTGCGGGCACCTCGATGGGAAGCGTGGACTTCCTCAACCCGTTGCTCGACGTCCGTTTGGATCCGGGTTCGTACCTGATCCATGTCCCTGCAATTCTCAGTAGCACGAAATACGCCTTCCGTCTCTCCGACATCCTGCCTGCGGGCACGGCTCCTTTTGTCACGCTCGCACCCATGGGCCGGATCGAGGTCGTGGAGGGCGGGATCTTCGAGGCCCGGGTCGAAGCCGACGACAGCAGCCCACTGACCTACCAATGGTACCGCGGCGAGGAAGCGTTGGCTGGCCAGACCTCGGATCGCATCCAGATCGCAGGAATCACGCCGGCACAGGCTGGCCTGTACCGGGTGGTGGTCTCCAATTCCTTTGGAACAGTCCAGACGACAACCACGGAACTCTCGGTGCTGCCGAATCCAAACCTCAGCATTGATGGTGCGGTGCTTGTTTCCTGGCCATCGGACCGACCCGGCTTGGTGCTTGCCTCGTCGACGTCCGCAGACGGCCCGTGGGTGGTCCTCGACCGCGCACCGGACCTGAGGGATGGCCGCTATCAGGTCGTCGTCCCGACAACCCCGGGCCCACGCTTCTTCCGGCTCCAGAATCCGTGATTCCCCCGGTGACCAAACATGAACAAAGCCAAATACCAGAACAGGCAATGGGGTCGCGTCTATAAATTGTACATTTACCCGCCCCCTCACAACAGGCAATGGGGTCGCGTCTATAAATTGTACATTTACCCGCCCCCTCACCGTCCTAGCGCCTTGCCGCCGGGGGGGCCGTACTTCTTCGAGGCGTCGTCGAGGACGAGGACCCAGTCGGTGTCCTCGCCGGGGGTGGGCGAGAGGAAGGTGCGTTCGCCTTCGGCGGGAAACACCCCGAGGACATCGGCCTTGCCAGTGCGAGGATTGAACCACCACGCCTTCACCTTCTCGCCACGGATGACCTGCAACTTCGCACTGAAGGGGCGTCCCACCGGAACGTAGACCATCGCGTAGGTGCCGGCCGTGTCCCGGGTCGCGACGAACCGGTACCGGCCCGCGCCGGGCACGGACGTCTCCACCCGGTCCGCGACCACGACTTCCGGGGCGGGCACGCGGTCGAGGAAAGGGCGCGATTCCATGAGCGCACGTCCGTGCTGCATCTGGGCGGCACCGGGCTGGAGGATGGCCTCCGTCCACGGGAGGAGCGGGTCGTTCACCGGTTTGCGGGACAGGGTCCACATCTGCCAGACCGAGTGATGACCGTAGGTGTGGCCGAAGGCGCCTTCGAACAGGTCCCAGTACAGGGGGCGCCGGACATCGATGGCGACGGAGTGCCCGTGCTTCTTCGCATCAAAGGAGACGGGGTGATCCTCGTAGATCGGTTCCCCATCGAGCACGGGCTTGACCGGGGAACGGTCGTAATCGACGCGCGTCTGGTCGTAACGCCCGGTGAACTCGGGGTTGTGACCGTTCTGGCGCATGTTGAAGTCGAGCCAGTCGTCGCCGTGGAAGTGCTGGCTGGAACCGGCGCCGCCGGTCGGGTGCCACGTCATGAGATGGGCGCCACCATCGCCACGACGCAGGCCGCGGGCCATGGCGCGTGTGATGTCCTTGTGGCTATTGGTCTCGGCGGGGCGATCGCCCCCGAGGATCCAGACGATGCCCGCATCCTTGTAGCGGCGTCCGAGCCATTCCCCGTACTGCTCGGCGTTGGCGACAGTGAAGATCTCGGGGCCGGTGCCCCACTTCTTGTTCCACTTGTCGCCCCAGGTGGGGAGGAACCCGACGTACATGCCGAGTTCGTTGGCGTGCTTCACGATGAAGTCGACGTGGGAGAAATACTTCTCGTTGGGCTGGGTGGGATCGTTCTTGAGCAGGGGTCGATCGCCATTGGCGTTGGGGTCGTTGAGTCCGTCGAGTTCGGCGAGGGCGACGGCCTGGATGACGGTGAACTTCCGTTCGGCCCGATTCTTCAGGTACGTCTCGGCATCGCGACGGTCGAGGCGGTGGAACAACTCCCACGCGGTGTCTCCGAGCCAGAAGAACGGTCGGCCGTCCTCGGTGACGAGGAAGCGGCGGTTCTCGCTGACCTTCAACCGTGGCAGGGCCGGCGCGGCGGCCGCGAGTGTTGCCGTCACACACGAAACCCACAGGAACAGGATCCAGGAACGCATGGTCTGATGCTGCCCCCAGGCCGGTCGCGACCCCATGTCAACGGACGGACGGAAGGCAGGACCGCATGAAACCCGGCTTGAGGAGATCCGGCCAGCACGGAGAGGGAGTTCGAAGTCTTGAGGGCTCGTTCCGCTTGACCGGCGGTGGGTCCACGCTCGTGGGCGGGTTGCAGCCGGGACAATCGGTGACGGTGTTGGGCAGTCAGGCCGGCGGCAATACGGAGGTGGCGGCTCCCATGGGAGTGCGGTCAGCGGGAACGGTGCGGCTGTCGTCGCTCAACTCGAGTTACACAGCCCAATTGACGGTGACCGGAGGCCGTTACGTGAACGAAGCGTCTGGGACGCTGGAGACAGTGCGGGGTGCGGAGGGTCTGCGGATGCTGAGCGGAAGCTTCGTGAACGATGGTTTGCTGCAGGTGGGATGGCCGCTCACGGTGAACGGGAACGGCGGGACGCATGAGATCGGGGGATTGGTCGAGATCCAACCCGGGATGACGCTTTCGTGGCGTGGGCCGGGACAGACGTACCGGCAGGTCGGTGGACGGGTACAGGCAGACGGCCTGTTCGACATGGAATCGATGCGTTTCGAGTACGCGTCGGGAGCGATGACGGGGACGATCTATCTGGCGGGAGTGGATGCGCGGATGAACCCGACCGGGGATCGTGCTGGGTGTCATGGTGCACAACCGCGGCCGCGGCCTCGCCCGGAACTTCTCCATTACGTCGGGTCAGCCCCGGATCGTCGACAACGCCAAGGGCCTGTTGGTGAACTTCGACATCATCGCGACCGAAGTGGCCGGGCGGTCCCTGACTCCATCACTGACCGCAAACTTCGGGGACATTGATCCCGGCGGGGTGAGCATCGGGCGGTGGCTCCTCAAGTCGTCGCTCCAGGGATTGTTCCTCGATTACAAGGCGACGCTCGAACACGAGGATCGCTTCGGCGAGCGCGGCGCACGGTCTTCGAGGGTGTGGAGATCCACGAGTTGATCCGGCAGGTCGAAGCGGGGGGAACCTTTGCCGATGGGAAGCCGGACTTCCTGGTCAACGATGAGCCCGATGCCGACGACCTGCCCGACACGCTCCACCTGAGCGATGGATCCACCACGCCGGTCTCGGTGCTGCGCGAGGCGGAGGTCGATGGCGCACCCGTTGACGGGGACCTCGAGGTGGAGATGAGCGTTCGCGCTCCTTCGGGCTGGGTGTATGTGCGGGTTCCCGAACCGTCCCGCGGCGCGTGGATCCTGCATCAGGTCCGCCGCAGCGACGGCGCGCTCGTGCCCGCCCCGAATCGTTGGGTGACCGACCGGACGTTCATCGGCGGCGGGAAGCGGCCGATTCCGGGGCATGTGCTCCACCTGCTCGACCATGGTTCCACCGGGCGCTACACGCTGGTGTACCGTCGGGATGATTCGCGTGGCAGACCGGCGAGGTCGACGGACCGGGCACGGCGACGATCCGGGTACGCGTCGTGGACGATGGCGAACCGCCCGCCGCGACGGAGCGCGACTTCCGGGTGATCGTCCGCGAGGTCAACCAACCGGTGTCGTTGCGGGAGGTTCCGGCGGTCCATGCCGCCGAGGAAGGCCGGTTGTTCGAACTCGCGTTGGCAACGGAGGACACCGACCTGCCACCCAACGCGATGCGATTCACCTTGCTGCCCGGAGCACCGGAGGGTGCTTCCGTCGATGCTTCAGCTGGACGCGTGCGCTGGATCCCATCCGAGATCCAGGGTGGAACGACCCACGGGTTCACGGTGGAGGTTTCTGATCAGGGTTCACCGGCAACCACCGCCCGGGTGAGTTTCCGGGTCGAGGTGGCGAAGGCGAATTCAGCCCCGCGCTTCGCCCCGATCGCCAGTGGCGTCGTCTGGGAAGGCGATCTTGTCGAGCGGATCGCCCACGCCGTGGATGAGGACCTTCCCCCACAAAGCCTCGCCTACACCCTGGCCACAGGCGCACCGAGCGGCGCGGGAATCGATGCCGTCACGGGCCGATTCGCCTGGATCCCCCTCGAGGAACACGCGTCCCGAACCAATCGGTTCACGGTGATCGCAACCGACGACGGGGATCCGGTGCTTTCCTCCGAGTCGACCTTCGCGATCGTGGTCCGCCCACTGCACCTTGGACTGAACCTGCCGGCCCGTAGTCCGGCCGGGGAGGTTTCATTCCGCTTCAAACGCCGGATCGGAGGACGGCACCGGCTCGAAGGCTCGGAAGATCTGGAGGTGTGGACGCCGTTGATGGACTTCACCGCCGATCGCGCCGTGGTGCCCGTGGTGGATTCTTCGTCCGCGGCTTATCCATGGCGGTTCTTCCGCGTCGTCGAGGCGCCTTGAGGCGGGGGAGGCAACCCACCCCTCCCCTTCCTCAGGAATTCCGGTTGCCCATCCGGTTTCAAACCCGGATAGTGCCGTCGTTCGACCAGTCAGTCACACGGGACGTAGCTCAGCCTGGTAGAGCACTTGCTTTGGGAGCAAGACGTCGCAGGTTCGAATCCTGTCGTCCCGACCATTTTTCCTTCCTCGGTCCGACTGCCCCCCAATTTCTGAGGGGCCTACCTCAAGGAAAGCCTCCATCCCAGCCCCGTCCATCCGTGGAATCCGAGAAATCCGTGGTCCAGGCAACGGCCGCCTTCAGGCTGAATCCCAGGCACCCGGTGCCCTCCAGCAAAACACCTCGATCGATCGAGGCCGATCCTCGCAGGCGACAACGAAGTGAACTCAAGGGATTGGAGGTTAAGACTCCCTCTCTCACACACGCACACCCCTCAGACCCGAAAAATCGACTGAGTGAGTGGGACCCGCTCACGCACCGCACCCTTGCAGGAAGGCGGATTGTGGGCTACGCCCACGCCATGCGCACGTGCACGCCCGACACAAGAGGCAGGGTCAATTTGGGGAAGTTGGTATCCCCTGGAGAGACTTGGGCGGTTTCGACCGCGTCGGCCGATCGCATCGAACTGGTCCGGATGAAGCCTCAGCAGCGAACACGGAAGGCTTCCCTGGTTGACCTGTGCCAGCAACTCGGCGAACTCGGGTTCAAGCTGCCGCCTCCTGATTACACCCCGGTGTCCACCGATCCCCTCCCATGAATTTCATCGCCGACACCAACCTCCTTTCCGCAGTAGCCCCAATGCCTGAGAATGGGAGGTTAAGACTCCTCTCTGACACGCGCACACCCCTCAGATCCGAAAATTCCACTGAGTGAGTGGGACCTGCTCATTTCCGCCCGCTTGCAGGAAGGCGGATTGTGGGCTACGCCCACGCCATGCGCATGTGCACGCCCGACACAAGAGGCAGGGTCAATTTGGGGAAGTTGGTATCCCCTGGAGAGACTTGGGCGGTTTCGACCGCGTCGGCCGATCGCATCGAACTGGTCCGGATGCAGCCAGCAGCGAAAAAGCGGCAGCGGTCCTTCCTCGAGCATATGGCCCGGATTCGAAGCCACGGTTTACAGCTGCCCGAACGAGACCAATCCCCCGTCAGGATCCCCGAACTGTGAACTTCCTTGCCGACACCAACCTTGTCTCAGAGCTGACCAAGGCCGATCCGAGCCCTTCCGTCATTCGCTGGATGAGGCAGAACGACGCCTCAGTCTTCCTCAGCTGGATTTCAGTCGCCGAACTGCGATCCGGAGTCCTGTCCCTTCCCCCAGGCAAAAAGCGCACCTCCCTTCAGCAGGACGTCGAGGAGTTCATTGCCGACTACTACGACGAAGATCGGCTTCGGCTTACCGGTCCCACCGCGGATCGGTATGCCGAGTTGGTTTCCAGCCGGAAGCGTGCCGGCATACAGTGCGGATTGGCCGACACCGTCATCGCCGCCGTCGGCCTCGAGGAATAACGATCGGGCATTACACCCGTCAGGGGGAACGGAGGTCGAGGCCCCCGGCCGCCTCGTCCTTGGTCTTCTCCTCGCCCCATGTCGAAGGATCCGTTTCGGGGTCGTGTTCGAAGAAGGTCCCAAAGGTTCTTTTCCACACGGTCGGCGCGTAGTTCGGCCCATCGTTCAACTTCGGGCACGCGAAGTAGATCCTGGTATCCGTCAGCTTCTCGGCGTCGAAGGGAACGCAAAGGTAGGTGCACCTCGACGTGTTCACCCAGGCCACGGATCCGGACACACACTTTGCCAAGCTGCGCCCCCTCATGGACTCCTCGGATCGCGGTTTCTTTGCATGGGCGACCAATAGGATCCCCGCACTGTTGCCTCCACCCTCTCCCACTTCATCCTGACATCCTGTCATCCCCGCCCAGCAATCCCGTCCATCACTCCACCACCACGCGGAAGTATCCTTCTTCCTCTCCAGCGCCTCCCGTCACTTCCACGCACGACCGGCCATTGGCATCCGCGGTCACCACCCGCCAGACGGTCCAGTCCCCGGTGCCCCATCGCGCCCGGTGCTCGACGCGGCAGCGTGCCCCGGGCCGGGTCTTCCAGCACATCGCGGTTGGGGTTCCCGTCACCGCCAACGTGGGTCGCGAGGGGTAGGGCACTTCGACCACGCCACACACCGGATTGAAGGTCGGAAACGCCAGGTTCGGACTCGCGAGATCATTCCAGAGGCCGCCGGGATGCCCGTACTCATTGCCCGTGTTGAGCATGTGCACGAAGTGTTCCCCGCCGGTGACCGGACTGTTGTCGGGTTGGCCGGGCAACCAGTTTGAAAAGGTCCGGGGCGCTCCGTCCGTCCAGACGAACTGACCTTCCCACTCGGAATCATGGAGTCCGATCCACAGGCTCCGATGGATGCCATCCCATGCACCGAAGGTATCGAAGACCCACGCCTGTTCGGCGGCGTCATCGATGGTCACGAGATGCCCACCCAGCGCCACCGCGGCGGCTTCCGACGCGTGCCAGTCACCCGCGGACAGCAGGAAGTACTCGTGGTCATTGGCCGGATTGGCGATTGGGCCTGCCACAACCTCGACCTGAGCCTGCGCCAACCCAGGGCATGCCAGCCCAAGCAGCAGCATGCCGAAGACGACCACCCGGCGCCTGAACCGACTCGCGATCATGGAGGCAGCCAACCACGGCTTTCGTACATCGGCAACCATGCCCCCTTCCCCCGCTCACCGCAGCGGTTGGACCAGCGCCTCGAGTTCAGACTGCAGGCTGCCAACGGGAACGGAACGGATGATCCGGCGAGCGGCCTCGCGTTGGCCATTGGCATCGAGAACGACGGCACACGCCACACGACGTCGGACATCCATCGAATCGGGATCCAGGGAACGGGCGTCCAGAAGCGTCAGTCCTCCGACCGGATCGCCCTGACGCCAGCGGGCCAGGGCCAGCGCGGCGGCCAACGATGGATCGTTGGGCACCAAGGCGTGGAGCCGCTCGAACTGTTCAGCCGCCCAGGCCCAGTTGCCATTCGTGAGGAGCTCTACCCAACCCGACTCAACGATCACCCACTCCTCCCGGGGCAGAGACCCCACCAACTGACGGAGCAGTTCACGGGACATCCCGAGATCGGGAAGTTGATCGCCAAGTTCGATCAGGCGACGACCCGCAGCAGCCGCATGCCCCGGGATCTGCATCCATTCGCCCACGGCTTGCAGCGCCAGTGTCGCGAGCCCGGCGCGCATGGCTTCACGCGCCACGTACGGAAGCACCAGATCGCGTCGGCCCGGCTTCTGCAGCGCTGCACGGAAGGCTTCTTCGGCACCGCGGACATTGTCCTGGCGTACACACATGGCACCGCGGGCGGCCAGACCCATCGCCGGGTCCAGCACCGAACCCTCGGAACCCACCAGGGCTTCCAGCGCCGCCTCCTGCCGGGTGGCCACCAGATAATCCAGATGCGCTCCCATCAGGGGGAGGTTCGTCCGGCAACGTTCCAACCCGAGCAGGCGGCCGGCGCGATCCATCGCGTCGTGCTGGTCGAGCCAGTGCACCACTCCGAGCACCTCGGACACCGGAGAATCGGGGCCCACCCACGACACCACCCGTTCCGTCCATTCGCCCCGCGATTCCGGATGTGTGCGCACGCGGAGTTGGGCGGCGACGAGCCGGGATTCCAGGCTGGCCTCCGGACGCTCTTCGAGGATGCGTGCGAGACGCTCCAGTTTGGGACGTCCCAGCCCCTTCTGCATCGCGAGTTGTCGCGCGGCCGGTTCCCGGTGCGCGCTCTGCCCCAAGGCCACCCCCCACAACAGGCGCAGTCCTTCCTCGCGTTCCCGGGCACGGGACGGTGCCACCAGGAACATTCCCAGCCTCAGCTCCGGCTCGGGCTCCCCGGGAAATCGGGAAACCACATGGCGTGCGAGGGCGATGGATTCGCGCAGGCTGGCGAACCGGCGTGAATGCTCGAGGGCCATGAGCCAAACCCGACGATCCGCGGGAACCTCCTCGGTGAGGGCTTTCAACAGTTTCCCGGAGGAATCCTGCTCCCCGGCCTCGAGAAACAATTCGGCGGCCATGACACGGTCCTCCAGTTCAGCCGCCCCCATGTCGAGCAGAGCGTGATGGAGTCCCACCGCCTCCGGGTTGCCCACCTGGACACTGCAACGCGCCAGGGTCCGCAGCACCACCGCATCGGAAGGATCGAGTTGGTAGGCAACCCGGAGTTGGTGGACGGCAGCATCCACCTGACCGCTGCGCAGCAGGGCATCACCCCGCTGAGCGGCATTCCGTGCCCGTGCCGAACGGGCCAGCCGATATCCGGGTGGACCACCGAGCGTCACCAACAGGCCGAGCGCAACGGCGACCACGGCGATGCTGAACACCGGACGGCGCCGCCAACGCACGCGGAATTCGGTGCGCAACGAGCGGCGTCCCCGGGACTCAGCGGAGGGCTTCATTCCATGCGCAGGCAAGGCGAAAGCGGGCTGCCGTCACTTGGCAGGTCCCGCCGGCTTCTTCGCATCCTTGGCCGGGGGACACTTGCACAGCCATTCCGCCTGCTGGCATCCGGAGCAGGTGGAGGCATCGAA
>Ga0172373_10004498_pt1 | contig 19620 bp, 19 predicted proteins | sample Lak10m_2_FD_114546 | JGI IMG/M metagenome (GOLD analysis project Ga0172373, IMG submission 114546) | Freshwater microbial communities from Kabuno Bay, South-Kivu, Congo - kab_092012_10m | ecosystem: Environmental > Aquatic > Freshwater > Lake | place: Democratic Republic of the Congo...
CATAAGCTCATTGAAGAATGTATGTTATTAGCCAATGTCGCTGCTGCGGAATATGCTTTAGAACATGACATCCCAATGCTCTACCGTGTACATGAGGCTCCTGAGTTTTCACGTATCCAGAAAGTTCGTGATTTCGTAAAATTACTTGGTTTACCATTCCCAGAACAACCTACTCAGGCTGATTATCAACGTGTTATTGAAGCGACCAAAGATCGTCTAGATGCGCCAAGTATTCATGCCGTGTTACTACGCTCAATGATGCAAGCGTATTACGGTGCCAAGAATTCTGGGCATTACGGTTTAGCATACGAAGCCTATACGCACTTTACTTCACCAATTCGTCGTTACCCAGACTTATTGTTGCATCGTGCGATTAAAGCCTATCTAGATAAAAAGGTTTATCCTCTTTCAGGTGCAGCACTAGATGATGCAGGTGAGCATTTCTCACAAACTGAACGTCGTGCTGATGAAGCATCACGCAGTGTCACAACCTGGTTAAAATGCCACTATATGCAACAGCATTTAGGTGATGAATTTGTCGGAATCATCAGTGCAGTAACAGAATTTGGCTTATTTGTTACCTTAAAAGACCTCTATGTAGATGGCATGATTCATGTCAGCCAGTTGGGTGAAGATTTCTTCCTCTATGATCAAGCTAGCCAAAGTCTAATTGGTCAGAATCGTGGACAGTCATTTAGCCTCGGTGACGAAGTAAAAATTCAAGTGGCTGGTGTGAATTTGGAAGAACGTAAAATCGACTTCCAATTGGTACAACAACTCACTCATTTAGGTCGTGTGATTCGTCAAAAAGCACCGCGTACAACATCAACTCGAGCAGCCACTACAGAAGAAGTTTTTGGCAAGGCACCAACGACATCCAAAGTAAGTGAAGATGGTGAAAAGCCTGTGCGTAAGAAAAAGGATAAGAACAAACCAAGTTCTTATACTAAAAAACCTGCTAAAAAAGCTTCGGCTAAGCCTGAAAATAAAGAAAAGACAAAGAAAAAAGTAAAAAAGAAAAAGTCGAATGCAAAAGCAAAGAGTGAATAACTCATAAAACAAGAGAGCTTCGGCTCTCTTATTTTTTGTTATATAATGCATAAATAAACAATTTAAAAATACAAATAAAATCCTAATGCCTCATTACCAAATCACAAAATATTATTATCATTACTATGTACTCGCTTGTTTATTCTTTTTAAGTATTAGTACAGCTATTTATATATTTAAAGGGAACTTTTCACCTACATTAACAGTAAAGTTTGTCGCCTTGGTAATTGCTAGCTTTTTCTATGTATTGCTCATGCTTTACTTTCTCAATTTGAAAATGAATCAGGAGTGGGTGATTCCACGACAATGGCGACGCGTACAAATGCAACCTAAACTTCACGTGTTAGTTATTTTTCCTTTGTTTATTATTCCGTTACTCTGGCTCAACTTAGCAGGCACTTTCCCAATGATATGGACGTATACGGTCGGACAACCTCAAATCGTGGAAGTATCAGCCACTGCCGTAAAAAAACGCTCCCGAAATACAGATTTTTATTCTTTCCACACAGTTTATGCAGGGATGCCTATTTTTAGAATTACTTTGAATGAATATGAAGCGTATAAAAACCATCATCTCAAATTAAAGTTAAGTACTCGCCAAAGTCACTTCGGCACATATATTCTATCAATTGATGAAATTCAGATCACAACGCAAAACCTAACGAATAAATAATAAATCAACCTTGATTTCTCACCCGCTAAGCCCTACATCTATAACTATGTTTAAAGATGAATATGGCAAAAATACAATGACACTACAGCAAGCGACACTCCCCACTCCCCAGTTTGATCAAATTCAACTTGCAGAATTAAAACAACAGATTGAACAGACTATTCAAAATGGTCAAAACTTCTTAAATCAACTCAATGAAGTTCCACAAGCTCCTGAAGACCAACTGGCAACTTTGGCGGAAGTCGATCAGCTTGAAAATAATATGAGTGAATCATGGGGAATTTTGTCACACCTCAATGCGGTCATGAACAATGCCGAAACCCGTGAAGTGTATCAATCACTTTTACCTAGTTTAAGCGAATACTACACTCAGCTTGGACAGCACACGGCGTTGTATCAAACTTATCAACATATTCATGATAGTGCAGTATTTCAAACGCTGAGCGAAGCACAGCAAAGTGCAATTAAACTCGCTTTACGTGATTTCAAACTATCAGGCGTTGCTCTTGAAGGCGAAGCCAAAGAACGTTATGCGGAAATCTCAGCACGTTTATCACAACTGTCTTCAGATTTCTCTAACCACGTACTTGATGCAACACAAGCCTACTTCAAACCATTAACCGAGGAACAGCTCAAAGGCCTACCACAAAGTAGTGTTGAATTATTAAAGCAATACGGCCAACAACGTGAGCTTGAGCAAGCCGTTGCCACACTCGACTTCCCTGCTTATTTTGCGATTATGACCTATGCCGATGATCGAGAACTTAGAGAGGAACTCTACAAAGCCTACGTGACTCGTGCTTCAGAACAATCAGAAAAAACCGAGTTCGATAATACCCCTGTGATGGAAGAAATTCTGAGCTTGCGTCAAGAAATGGCTCAACTGCTTGGCTTCAATAATTTTGCTGAATATTCATTGGCTAGCAAAATGGCACCTGATGTTGATACCGTCGATAAGTTTTTGGTCGACTTGGCAGAACATGCCCGCACACCAGCCCTTGCTGAAATCGCTGAACTGAAAGCAATTGCACAACAAGATGGTGTTGAAGAATTAAAACCATGGGATGCAACCTACTATTCTGAAAAATTAAAACAACAACAATTCAATTTGTCTCAAGAAGCGCTTAAACCGTATTTCCCAGCACCCAAAGTTGTGGATGGTTTATTCCAAATCGTTCAACGTCTTTATGGTATTCAAATCATCGAGCGCCATGCTCCTGTATGGCAGAATGATGTTCGTTATTTTGAAATTGAAGATCAAGGTCAAGTCGTTGGTGGTTTCTACTTTGACCTTTATGCGCGTAATGGCAAACGTGGTGGTGCATGGATGAGTGGTTTCCGCTCTCGTGTGCAAACTGCGAAGGGTCTACAAAAACCAATTTGTTATATGGTGTGTAACTTTACCCCACCGATTGGCGATCAGCCTGCGCTATTGACTCATGATGAAGTGATTACATTATTCCATGAATTTGGCCATGGCTTACATCACATGCTGACCGAAGTGGATAATATCTCAGTTGCAGGTACGCATGGTGTAGCATGGGATGCCGTTGAATTACCAAGCCAGTTCATGGAATTTTGGGCTTGGGATAATGAAAGTTTGGATGTACTCAGCGAACATACTGAAACTAAGCAAACTTTACCGCAAGAATTGCTATCTGCTTTGTTGAATGCACGTTTCTTCCAGTCAGGTATGCAAACTCTGCGTCAGATTGAATTTGCTCTGTTTGACTTAACCATTCACCGTCAAACACCCGCTTTAAACAACGAGCAAATCCAAACTACATTAGATGACATTCGTGCTAAATTTGCGGTTGTTCCTACTGTTCCTTATAACCGTTTCCAACACAGCTTTAGTCATATTTTTGCTGGCGGTTATGCGGCAGGTTATTATTCTTATAAATGGGCGGAAGTTTTGGCGAGCGACGCCTTCGATCGTTTCGAAAATGAAGGTATTTTTAACACCGAGACTGGAAAAGAATTTAGAAAGTTTATTCTAGCAGTTGGCGGAAAAGATACAGCACTTGATGCGTTTCGCAATTTCCGAAAAAGAGAACCAAAAATAGATGCATTATTACGTCATCAAGGTTGGACGAATACGCATAAAACCGCTTAAACTACGTCATTATTGTTCACAGGATGTAATTAACTGACATGAAAAGACAGTTCATCGCGGGTGCTAAATGCCCAGAATGTGGAGCCTTAGATCGTGTGGTTAAGATCATCACTGTGGATGACGAATGGATTGAATGTATCGAATGTGCTTATAGTGAACAGCGTCCTACTCACGAAGAACTAGCTGAACCCGCTGAGCCAAATGAAATTGGGGTGATACAATTCAAGCCTCGTCATTTTGACTAGAAAGGTTAAAAAATGATGTCCTCGTATCAAAATGAAAACTCTAAATTATTATGGATGATCATCGGTGGAATCAGTATCGTCGTGGTACTGATTTTTGCAGTACAGTGGTTTCTATCTCAAAAAAATCATGAAGCAACTGTTACACCAACTGTACCAACGATTAGCAAAGCTGCACCGTCAGCACGTCCGGTCGAAGCAACTGAAACTGTACAAGCTGCAAGCGAAGTTGCACCTATCCAACTAGTTGAAGAGTCAATTATCAAAGATCCTATTCCTGCAAATGACACTTTAGCTAAAGAAGAAATTGCTAAACTGGATGATATTCATCAACAACTTAAAGATCAGCAAAATGAGCTAAAGCAACAACATACTGATGTTGATACTTTAGTAAAACTGAAAGAAGATCAAATTAAGCTTCTTGAAGCTCAACTTGCAGCACAAAATAAATCATAAATAAGTAAGGCTTTAACATGGGTTATAGCCTTACTGTCTTCGATGATTTGTTGGCCGTGCTTGATTTAGTTCATCCCTTAATGTGAGGCCTTAACCTCTCTACTTTATATAATTCAATCGAAAATAATAATCGTACATTTCTTTAAAGACAGCAGAGGCTTAGAATACAAGCTGCATCCTTGCACTCACAATGATTATGACGCTGAATCAACCTAATCGTAAGCTCTTCTTAGCGATTAGCTGCCTGACCATCTCGGCTTTTCTTTTCTCCATCATGGGAATCTGCATCAGATACGCATCTCAAACTGTAGATAATTACACTATTGTTTTTTTCCGTAATTTCGTTGGGCTGATGCTTTTCCTACCATTCATTATGAAACAAGGTGCAAGCTTTGTTAAAACAGAAAAATTGTGGATGCATACTTGGCGAAGTCTGGTTGGGCTTGCTGCAATGTATGGTTTTTTCTATGCGATTGCACATTTGAAATTATCCAATGCCATGGTATTTACGTATTCCTCACCTATTTTTATTCCACTGATTGCTTGGCTATTTTTAAAAGAACGTATTACTAAAGCAATGTTAATGGCAGCTGCATTAGGATTCTTAGGCGTATTTTGTGTTGCAAAACCTGATCAAGGATTGTGGAATTGGGTGTCTGCGATAGGGATAGCATCTAGTCTACTTGCATCAATGGCGTTTGTAACCGTAAGAGCACTAACCAAAACTGAACCTCCAGAACGTATCGTGTTTTATTTTTGCTTGATCGGCTCCGTACTTTCAGCCATACCGATGTTTTGGGTTTGGCGACCATATGCATTGAAAGAACTTTTTTTTCTTATTGCTGCAGGAATACTTGCAAATGTAAGCCAAATTTTTATGTCTCATGCTTATCGCCTTGCACCAGCTGGACAGATAGCACCAGTCAATTATATGGCGATCATTTTTGCGGGTGTTTGGGGCTTCTTTCTATGGCAAGAAACACCTGATTTTTATAGTTTATTCGGTTTTGGATTAATATTACTGGCAATTATTTTATGTAGTCCTTTGAGTCAAAGGCAAAGAAAAAGTCTCTAATAAAGCACAAATAAAAAAGCACCCGAAGGTGCTTTTTTAGGAGATGAGAGTTAGTGTTTATACCAACCAAACATTTGGAAAATGTATGGTGCGTAAGTTACCAACACTAAAGATGAGAACAATACGATAATAGGTAATAACCAACGCTCATATCGGAAGTAGAAACTTGTATATTTCTCTTTCGCTTCCTTATCAGCTGCCGTAACCTCTTCATCACCGACGGAGAGTCGCGTCAACAAATGGTTCAGCGCAACAGGCGGTGTCACATAACCAAACTCAAATGCAACCAATACGATCATCCAGAAGTGAATTGGATGGATACCATTCTCGTAAGCCACTGGAGCAATGGTTGCAGCAACAAGAATTACCGCACCGAATGGATCGGTTGTCATACCAATAATTGCCAGTAAAAGCGCAATAAATGCCAGTGAAATATAGATATTACCCAAGTGTGTAGGCAATAACTCAACCACTTCTGCACGTTCGATTAGACCACCAACACTTGCAGACAGAGCCATCAACAAGATTAATGCACCAATATGTCCTACAGTTTCTGATGTTGCAAAACGTAAAGCACCACCAAAACCAAAGCCTTTACTGCCATGTGGATCATGAGACTTTAAGAACTCAGACTTTTTCTCATGCTCACGAACTAAAGCTTCATGTTTAGGATCTGTAACTGGTACTGGATGTTTAGCCGCAAATAATTTGTCGAACAAAATCATCGCGATTAATACCAATGGAAGAATCATTGGTGCTGTAAATTCATTGATTGATGTATCTAAAGCAAGCTTATAGAACATCACCACTGCGAAACCAATGATCACATAAGGAATCACAGGAATACACGCGCGTAACATACCAGGTACAGCAACTTTCGGTGAATTCACACGGAATTTTTCTTCAGCAAGAATCAATGAAACGCCTAAGAAAATAAATGCGGTTAACCAGAAGACATAAATACCGTGATCAAATAACTCTGTTGAAGTCACATGACGACTATCAAGCATCGAAATCAAAATCACAAGTAAACAAGGACGGATCACTACACCTAGTGAACCTGACATTGCAGATACCGCTAAGGCATATTGACGACGTGCACCAGAGTTCCAAACCTCTTTATAGATGATCGCACCAGCTGCAATAACGAAAATACCAGAAGCACCTGTATATGCTGTTGGAATCGCTGCTGCAATCAAGATTAACCAAGTTAAAGTTTCTGGAGCCAAGTTCCATGGACGTAAAATATTCAGGAACAAATCCATGACACGCGTTTGGGTTAGTAACATACCTGCCCAAATGAACAATGCTAGGTTTAAGAAAATCCCTGAGAATTCAACCAAAATACCGAGGTAAATACCTTGCCCCATTGGATAATCCATGAAGAAGGTAAAAACAATACCTGTCACAAGTGACATATAGGCATACAAAGGTACGCTTAAGAATGCTAAACCAACATTTCCTTTTTCTTGAGCATTTTTAGGGACCAAGAATAATTGGAATACACTGATAATGGTCATGACTACGAATAAAATAATCCATAACCATGAAATTGCCATCGTTTTAGCTGTAACTTCAACACCAGAATTGAGTAAGGACTGATATTGGCTCCAAACAGAAGCACTTAATAATCCATTACCCAAGATCATCAAAGTTGAGTAAACACGATAGTCAATTTTGCTTTTTGGCGCACGTAAACCAATATGGTGGTAGCGCAAAGATGCTGTAATCGACGTAAACAAGACCATAACTAATAAAAGAACAGTCTGGTTTTCCGATCCAACCTTAAAGATACCGAAGAAAGATGTTTCAACTTGACGATATGTACGAATGCTTGGATGTGCTTCCAAATGCTTCATAGCTTTATCGTAAAATTGATATTTCTCTTCACACTGTTGTTGCGCACCCATTAAAGAAGCACGAACATCTGCTTCAGAAGCAGCACCAAACATGCTTGCGAACTCATCCGCAGCATTTGCTTTCATTTGCGCTTGAACTTGTGCTTCGATGTCAGGATGTCGATCACAAGAAGGTTTTTCAGGTTCAGCTCGTAAATACGAGTACTGCATTCCTGTAGTTTGATCACCGTAAAGACGCTCACCCATACGGAGCATCTGACCGTGAATCATTTCGCCAGTACCAATAAGCAAAGTCATTAGCAACAAAGCAAGAATGATAAATGTAGATATCCAATCATTCCAGATATAACCCAAACGAGCTAATCCAGACTTTTTGTCTTGATCATTTTGCATGTGTATTCCAGTTTATTTTTTCTCAACATACATCCAAAGATGTTGAATCATGCGTTGTCCTTGGTTGATAGATAAATGAATTACCCTCTTCGGAACCAATCCCTTTTTAAACCGCCTAAATTTGCAGCAAACTTTTCTAAAAAATAATGACTGCAATCACTTTTTTGTAAGTTTTTTTTATCAATTTAAACAAAGAATAATTTTAACCGTAAAAATATTAAAAGCATTTAACCTACTGTCTAAGCATACTGCTTTACTTGGATTTGCAAAATTTTTGGCAAAAATATTTAAAACGATTAACTATCTCAAATTTATTCAAATTTCTTATTTAGAGAAAATTGATGAGTTATATCTAGAAATAAAAAAAGCACCCGAAGGTGCTTTTTTTATTGTTAGTTTAGTTATACCAACCAAACAATTTAAAGAAATACGGAACGTAAGCAATAATTAAGATTGCAGGTACCATCACCAATAAAGGCAATATCCAACGTTCATATCGATAGTAGAAAGACAAATGACGAACTTCTGCATCTGCTTCAGCCACTTCTGCATCACCAATCGATTGTCGAGCCAAGAGATGGTTTAACGCAACTGGAGGTGTGACATAACCCAACTCAAAACCAATAAGCGCAATCATCCAGAAATGAACAGGATCAATACCATATTGATAGGCAACTGGTGCAACCGTCGCCGTAATCAGAATCACTGCGCCAAATGGATCCATGATCATACCAACGAAGATCATCAATAATACAATCAACGTAATCACGACAACAATATTATTAATATCTTGTGGGAATGCTTCCATAATATGAATTTGCTCAAGGAAACCACCGACACTCACTGAAAGCGCCATCAGAATCACAAGTGCACCGATATGCCCTACTGTTTCACTTGAAGAAGCATGCAATGCTTTAGCAAATGAGATGTTACGCTCTGGTTTGCGTGGGTCATCTTCTGGATTAATTTTTGGTGCAGGTTGACTACCATCCGCAGGCAATGTGTAGCTATTCAACGTACTGTCCCAATGTCCAACAGGCGCCAACGGTGCAGGTTCTTTACGTAACTTATCAAACAATACCATCATCAATAGAATCACAGGCATCATCACAGGTGCAGTAAATTCATTGAGATCAGTTGCTAATGCATGTTTGTAGAATAACCAAATCAAAACAAAGATCACGATATATGGTGATACAGGTACGAATGCACGTAATGATTTAGGCAATGCAACTTTAAATGGTGCAATACGGAATTTTTGTTCTGCAAAGAATAATGCAATCACCAAGAATAACGTTGAGGTTAATAGGAATGTGTACATCCCGTATTTATAAAGCAAATCAGTCGTTACTTCTTTGTTCAGTGAAGCGACTACTACGATCAATAAACATGGACGTAGAACTACACCCATTGAACCCGACAGCGCCGTTGCTGCTAAAGCAAACTGACGGCGTCCACCCGCATTCCACACTTCTTTATAAATAATCGCACCCGCAGCGATAACGAAAATACCTGATGCACCTGTATAGGCTGTTGGTAATGCAGCTGCAAGAAGGATCAACCAAGTTAAAGTCTCTGGAGCCAGATTCCAAGGACGTAAGATATTGAGGAATAAATCAACAATACGTGTTTGCTTGAGCAACATACCAGCCCAAATAAACAAGGCTAGATTCAAGAAAATATTCGACAATTCAACCAACTGTCCCAGATAAATACCTTGCCCCATTGGATAATTCATGAAGAAAGTAAATGCAACCCCGGTGATAATCGCCATATGGGCATATAAAGGAATACTGAGGAAGGCTAAACCGACATTACCACCTTCACGAGTTGCAGCTGGTGGTTTGATCATTTGAAATAAACTGATGAGTGTCAGCACACCAAACAATATCATCCACAACCAATAAATCACGTTCATTTCTGGTGTGATCGGAACACCTGAATTCATGACCGATTTATATTGGCTAATCACAGATGATGTGAGTAATGCATTACCCAACACCATCGCAATACCATAAACACGGAAATCAGTTTTAGTAGCAGGACTACGTAAACCAATGTGATGCGCTTTCAATGTTGCACTGATTGCAGCAAATACAACCATAATAACGAGGAATAACGCGCGGTTCTCTGCACCTAATTTAAAGATACCGAAGAAACTAGTTTCAATTTTACGATAAGTACGAACACTCGGATTGGCTTCGATATGCTTCATTGCCTTATCGTAGAATTGGTATTTCTCATCACATTGTTGCTGAGCCGCTATCAGCGAAGCTCGAACATCTGCCTCAGAGGCTACACCAAACATACTCGCAAACTCATCAGCAGCATTGATTTTCATCTGCTCTTGAACTTGTGCATCTATATTTGGATTTCTGTCACAGGTTGGTTTCTCTGGTTCAGCACGTAGAAATGAATATTGCATTCCTGTATCAGGATCACCATAAAGGCGCTCCCCCATACGTAAAAGCTGACCATGAATCATCTCACCTGTTCCAATAACCAATGTCATTAGAAGCAAGAAAAGTATGACAAAGGTCGAAATCCACTCTGTCCATATATGGCTGAGCAGACCTAATCCAGATTTTTTCTCTTGATCATGTTGCATGTCTATTCCACTTTATTGTTCTCAACATCCATCCAAAGATGTTGAATCATGCGATGTATATGGTTGATAGAGAAATAACACCCTCTTGATAACCAATCCCTATTTAAACCGTCTAAGTTGTTGATAAGTTTGTATGAAAGTGACTTAATGTTTTTATTTCTTAATCCTTTTTAATAGCAAATAACCAAGTCCACAAAATACACCTCCAATTGCTCCAATCAAATGTGCTTCTGTTAGTACAGGACTTCCTATTAATTGTGCTGTACCTGTTTGACCAAAGGTATTTTCCCAAACAAGTTTGGCAAATATGAGCACTAAAACTAAAATTGCGAATGTTCTTTCCTTTGGATATTTTAGATAAACCAAACTTACCGCTGTATAAAGACCATGCAATACGCCTGACAAACCTGCATAAGCTTCAATATAAGGAAAGTAAAAATAAAAAATGAGGCTGATAAATGGTGGTAACAGTAATAACAACCAAACTAGATGTCTATTAAGTGCATGTGGAAAAATAAAAGGTAAACAAGCAAATGCAAGCATATTCAAAAAGAAATGCATCCATCCAACATGTACCCAATGGGCTGTCCATAAACGCCAAACTTCGACCAGTACACTAGGCTTCCAATAGATGAAATGATCAGCAAAAACTTGCAGACTTGCAGAGATCGAAATACATACTGCGATCAATATGACTTTCCGTATCCATATTTGATCTTTCATTTACGTACCCCTCTTTTAAAACGAACCTTTTACATTCAACATTAATCAGTAATGTACTTAAATAATGTAAAAGGTCGTTTAATCTAGGTTACTGAGCTGGGGTCTCTTCTGCAGGAGCAGATGCACCATCCCCACCACCATCAAATAGCTCATCTAGTTCTGAAGAGCTTTCTTGTTTATCATCCCAGAATGTTGATAGACCTTCATCGGTAGCACGTATGCCAGTATTTTCTGTCCAGTAACGATCCGCAATTCCACGAACCATTAGACCTGCCATTTTGTCAATTAATCTAAATTGAGGGTTTGCAGGTTTATCTTCCCCTGTTGCAGCAGCATATGAACGGAATGCATCTCTAAGTTTTGCATCATCACCACTTGCTTGTGCAGCAACAGCATAAAGTGCATGTGCTAAGCGAACACCTTTTTTCTCACCAATTTGCATCGATTCTTTCATCGTTGCATAAGGTTCAGGTTTACCATCACCAGCACCTGGTAGTAATGTCCAAATCACAGCACGAGTCGCCATTGGAGCGCCCCAGAACTTTTCATTATCTAGACATGCCATACCACGTTCTACAATACCCGCAATATCTTTCGGTACATTGATTGCACCACCAGAGTTAATATCATTGGTCATCGCTTGCAGACCACTTACCATCCCTAAAAGGTAAACTGTCTGATCTAAATCATTGCGCATTGTTGGGCATGAATCACCCAATTTATATTTATATTTTGATTCCCAACGATTTGCAAAAAGTTGATAACCTGCATATTGACGTTCAGCAGCAATCCCCGCCCAACGTTTTTGTTCAATACGAGCATCCTGAGCTTCAGAAACTTGACCTGCTTTCGAAGCACGCAAATAGCGGAGTTCCGCTTCTAAGGCTTTATTTTCAGCACAAATACCTGCTGAGGTATACAATAACACCGCCATACGTGTTGGATCAGCACCCATATCCTTGGTTGACATCACCGCTGGAGTTAAGGCATTACCTGAATTACACACCATTTCGGCGTCATCCATCGCCAAAATTGGTGGAACAATATGATTTTCACTAAAACTTAATGCGACATTAGCCCCTGTTTTAATGATTTGTGAACACCCTGATAATATTGATGTTGTGAGTAACGCAACCGCCACACCCTGTCCCATTTTTTGGAATTTAGACATTCTTCCTGTCCTCTAATTAATTTGTTTTTCCTTTTAGACGTACCTTATCAGATGCAATACTTGAATTAAAGAGTAATTGCTCTAATTTAACATGCGCATTCTGACACAATTCACAGATAAGAGAATTGACAGAGAGTTGAAAATACAAAAATTTTAGGCAAAAAAAAGTAGCATTGCGACGGTTCAGCACATGCTACTTATTAACTGGTAAAAACTTGAAACTCTTTATCTTTTAGTTTTGTTGAAAGTAATCCTTGAGTGATGTTTCAGCTCTTCCTATAACAATCGCCATAACGACTGCAATTACTAGAAACATCCACATTGAAATCTCCATAGAGACCTCCTACACTTTTTGTATCTACTTTTGATAGATACTAGATCGACGTTCGACATCAGCATTAACGGGATTGTGATATATTGATGACACCTTCAATCTCTTTCTCTTGGTCACTGCAACATTACGTTGATGTGATTCAAGAAGTTCCCTGAGTAAAGTTCCTGCTCTTCCTATTACAATTGCAAAAACGATTGCAATCACCAGAAACGACCATGTTGGAATTTCCATCATTTTAGGACCTCCACCACACTTTACGTTGGTGTTTGTACTTTAGCGAAAAGGTAACGATCTTGATGCTCAGATTGTCTGACAATCATTATTTTCATTATTTTTTAGAGTATTTAATCTAACAATTGTTTTTAAATTTGAGTAAAAAAACACTATCTAAATGATTTATATTAAATTAATTTAATTATACAAATGTAGACTTGTCTAACAATTATGCAATTTTTGAGAGTAATTTGAGCATTTTCCATTGATTTAAAGACAATTGATCCCACCAAATTACACATGTTTTTGATTCAATATTAGAAAAATGCAGCACAATATATAAATGATGATCAACAATTTTGAGTAATTTTCCTTGCTCGATATTAGGCTCTACTCCATCAAAACGAATCGACCAATCATCGTCACAGAGATACTCAATTTGATTTATTTTCGGTTTGTTTAATGCCGACCAGCCCGCCCATCCCATAATCAACAAGCACACTAACCATAAAAAAGCTGACAATAATTGATAAAGTAGGATATTGATACCCAAAAAACAAAACAGCTGCAATCCTAGCGAAAATCGACTAGATTGCAGCTCAAAAATACGTTTAGCCGTGTACATATTTTTTTAATTTTAAAATAAACGCTTTTAACTCTTCACGTGGTGGCTCACCCACCTCCATGAACCAATCCAACAAATCAGGATCTTCTTGATCCACCAACTCTGCAAATAATGCTTTTTCTGTTGGGTCTGCAGTCAAATAATATTGTTTAACATAAGGGTCAAAGTACACATCAATTTCTTTTAACCCACGACGTGCACGATAAATCACCTTGCGCTCTTCCAGTGTCATTTCATCAGACATTACTTATTCCACTTGCAACAAAGACAGCATAGTGTACCTGATCCAGTTTTATCTGCGCATAGATTTTTATAAGGTGACCAAATACATCAATCAAAATGAGCATTGATCACATTGTTGAATAATTCAGCTTTCTTGTATCTTCATGATGATCATTTAATCCAATGAACTAGGGAAAAAATAACAAATGCAATCAGGTGCCATTCGTCCAATTCCAAACATGCTTCCACGTAAACTTTTTACTCCAGACCATGAAGCATTCCGTGAAACTGTTCGTAAATTCTACGAAAAAGAAGTTGTTCCCAATATCGAAAAGTATGAGAAACAGCAGCACGTAGATCGCGATTTATGGAACAAAGCTGGTGCGCTAGGTTTGTTATGCACAACGATGCCTGAAGAATATGGTGGCTCAGGTGTGGATCGACTCTACAGTATGATTCTGATTGAAGAACAAGCATATGCGATGGACTCAAGCACAGGTTTTTCTTTGCATTCAGATATCGTTGCTAATTACATTAATAATTTTGGTAATGAAGATCAGAAGCAAAAATGGTTGCCAAAAATGGCATCAGGCGAAACGGTTACAGCTATTGCTATGACAGAACCAGGCACAGGTTCAGATTTGCAAGCTGTTCGTACAACGGCTGTACTTGATGGTGATGAATACGTTATCAATGGTTCTAAAATTTTCATTACCAATGGCTATCTTTGCGACATGGCAATTGTAGTTTGTAAAACAGGTAACAGCGACAAAGGTTCAGCCAATCTTTCATTAATTATTGTCGAAGCAGATCGTGCAGGTTTTAGTAAAGGTAAACCTTTAAACAAAATTGGTATGAAAGGACAAGATACATGCGAACTCTTCTTTGACAACGTCCGCGTACCAGAAGAAAATTTACTAGGTATGGAAGGCATGGGCTTTATCATGCTCATGAAAGAATTAGCATGGGAACGTATGTTAGTTGCGATTATTTGCCAAGCAGGTGCTGAAGCAGCTTTTGCACATACAGTTCAATATACTAAAGACCGTAAAGCATTTGGAAAACCAATTGGGACTTTCCAAAATACTCGCTTTAAGCTAGCTGAACTAAGAACTGAAATTGATTTCTGTCGTACCTATTTAGATCGTTGCATGGAATTACAGTTAGAAGAAAGTCTAGGTGTCGATGCTGCTGCGGCTGCCAAATACAAAATTTCAGACATGTTCTCTAAAGTTGTAGATGAATGCTTACAATTGCATGGCGGATACGGTTATATGCTTGAATACCCAATCGCACGTGCCTACATCGACAACCGTGCAAACCGTATTTATGCTGGAACCAATGAAATCATGAAAGAGCTGATTTCTCGCACCCTATAATAAGATCTAAAGGGATAGCACTATCGATAATGCTATCCCTTTTTAAATCACTTCTGTTGTGTTTTTTCTGAGTGTTGTGCATCTTGAGGATTCATACGCATCATGATTTTCTTTATAGTGGCATGATCAGCATGTTGTTGCATCGTAGTATTCAGTGCTGCTCGAGCATCTTGTGTTGTGAAATGAGCAATCTCGCCACCAATACCACTTGCTTTCTTCGCCCAAGCCTTTCCCTCAGCAGATTCATAGAATTTCAACGCTGCTTCTAATTCTTTTTGATTAAAAGTTTCCACATAACGTTGAACGATAAACTGCTTTCGTTTTTCGCTATTCAAATTCTTGCTCAAATCAACATAAAACTGCTCAGGAATATCTTTAGGCAGTCGCATACGAATTTGCTCAATAATCATTTTATCAGTGTTCTGTAAACCTTGCTCAGTTCCGTCCATGGATACGAGCTTCTGTGCAACGGTCTCTTTCTTTTTAATATCTTCTGCAAAAGTCGCTGTGCTTAACATTAAAGTTATTAAAAGCAAGCCTATCCTCATGATTTCTTCCTTAATCGTTATTTAAATTTTGAATCAATATACTCGAATTCTTAACAGAAATTAAAATTTAGAAATAAAAAAACCTATGTATTAACATAGGTTTTTTTATCTAACAAAAAAATTTATGAAACTAATTTAGGCTTACGATCCGCTTGCTCACCACGTTTATGGAATTGCAATACGCCATCGTTAAACTTAGCATCTTTTAGATCTTTACGATCTGCAAGATAGTTATTGGTAATTTTCCAAGGCGCTTGCTTACCTTGTTTTGGCATAACATCAGCTGCACGTGCGATATAACCAGAAGACAATTTACCCATAATAGTATCCTGTTCAAACTGACTTGGGTCAGCATGAGCAATCACTTCATCATAGCCATTCTTATCCATATGATTAATCAAGCGGCAAATATAATCAGCTGCGATATCAACTTTTAATGTCCAAGAAGCATTGATATAACCAATAATCATTGCCATATTCGGCACATCACTCACCATCACACCTTGATACAACATGTGTTTAGAGGTATTAAGTGGCTTACCATCGATTGAACCTTGCACACCACCCAAGATTTGGATCTCTAAACCAGTTGCTGAGATCACAATATCTGCTTCTAAGTGTTTACCAGATTTTAGCTGAATACCATTTGCGGTGAATTTTTCAATTTGATCTGTTTCAATACTTGCTTGACCTTCACGTAAAGCTTTGAATAAATCACCATCAGGAACAACACACAAACGCTGATCCCATGGGTTATAGCTTGGAGTAAAGTGTTTCATATCCACTTTACCTTTTAACTGCAACTCGATTCCTTTCAACAGCAAACGACGAACAGTTTTAGGATGCTTTTGTGCTAATGCATAAATTGCACGCTGCATGCCAATGTTACGAGCACGAGTAAATTTATATGCTGTTTCTTCAGACATGAATCGACGTGTCTTTTCATAAATAAAGTCAATTGAAGGCACTGTTGCGATATAAGTTGGAGAACGTTGCAACATGGTTACATGACCTGCCCCACCTTTTACCATTGAAGGAACAAGTGTAATTGCAGTTGCACCACTACCGATAATTACAACTTTTTTGCCTTTATAATCTAAATTCTCAGGCCAGTGTTGTGGATGGATAAATTGCCCTTTAAATTTATCTTGATCTTGGAATTGTGGTGCATAACCTTGGTCATAATTATAGTAACCAGTACATCCCATCACAAAATTAGCTGACCAAGTCTGCTTCTTCTTGTTGTTGTCTTCAATTTCAACCAACCACTTTTTCTTAGCAGAATCATAGTTTGCAGAAAGTACACGATGACCAAAGTGAATTTTCTCTTTTAATTTATTTTCAGAGATGACTTCACCTAAATAACCTTTAATTTCAGGACCGCTTGCTAAAACTTTTTCTTTTGCCCATGGTTTAAAGTTAAAACCAAAAGTAGACATGTCTGAATCAGAACGAATACCAGGATAACGGAATAAATCCCAAGTCCCACCAAAGCTATCACGACGCTCTAAAATTTCAAATTGGCGTTGCGGACAGTTCTTAGAAAGATGCACAGCTAACCCAATCCCAGAGATACCTGCACCAATAATTAAAACATCAACTTGCTTTTCCATTTTTTTTATACCCTGTATAAACCATGTCTTTATTAAAGCACAAATTTGACAATACACAATGTCAAGTTTAGTCATTCATAGGTTTTTTTATATCAGTTCGGGACATTTTGAAAAAAAAGAGGGTAAAAAAATCCTGAGATTTTTGCTTGGATTTGTTAATTTCTGAAACTGGAAATTAAGAATACATCCTTACTTTATTACAAAAAAATTAATTTAACTAATTAATATTTATAGAACATAAAATAGATTAAGCACATCAAATGTAGAGGCAATTTATAATGAAATTTTAATATAAATAGGAAGCTTAAATAATTCATATACCTTGTTTTGAAAGCGAATAATCCTATGAACAAACCGTGAAGAGTGTGTACCATTGATTCCGAATTTATTTGCTGAAATTATACCAGCTCAATCTGCTGCAGGAATTGCATTAGGGTTAAATTTCAACACCTTTAAAGCAGTTTCAGATTTTCAAATCATTCATGATTATGAAGAATCAGACAACTTATCTTATGAGCTAAATAAATGGCTAGTTTTACACCGAAATTTAGTACAGCCAAGTGAACATCCTATTAGTGAAATATGTTGTTATTGGAATAAAAGCATTACGCTAACATTCAATGCAGATACAAATAGACTAGAATTCATCTATGTAGGCGAAGGATATCGAGGAAAATTATTAGGTTTGTTAGGAATAGGAGATCGGTTAGATTCAGTCAAAATACAATATAACTTTCATTTTGAAGGTGATAACATTATCTTGAATATACGGAAGATAGTAGCCTGGCTGGAGAAATTATTCCTGTTGAGATAGAAACAAACTACAGAATAGCGTACTCAGAAGAATATTCAGACCAAATTATTCAAGGTTTCTTGATCTACTTACCGCCAATTGAAAGGAATAATTTAAAAATAATTGCTTAACTTAATGCTCCATCAATACATTTGAATACAATGTCCTTAACCTTAAACAATAAAAAAGGTCGGTTATTACACCGACCTTTTTTGGAACAACTGACTGTTCTACACGTAGAAGTATTATTTTACTTCACGGTCAACGAGTTCAACGTAAGCCATCGGTGCAGCATCACCTGCACGGAAGCCCGCTTTAAGAACACGTAGATAACCGCCGTTACGCTCTTTGTAACGAGGGCCAAGAACGGTAAATAATTTACCAACAGTTGCTGCAGAACGAGTACGAGCAAACGCTAAACGACGGTTTGCTACTGTATCGTTTTTAGCTAAAGTGATTAAAGGCTCAGCAACGCGGCGAAGTTCTTTCGCTTTAGGCAAAGTTGTTTTAATTAACTCATGCTCAACTAAAGCATTTGTTAAGTTTTGGAACAACGCCTTACGGTGGCTGCTTGTACGGCCTAATTTCACACCACTATTACGATGACGCATGGTGATAGTCCTACTTAATTAACGGCTACGATAGGCAAAACGGTCATCCATACGGAGACTAGCAGGTGGCCAGTTCTCTAAACGCATGCCGAGTTGTAAACCTTTCGATGCCAAAACATCTTTGATCTCAGTTAACGATTTTTTACCTAAGTTAGGAGTTTTTAACAACTCAACTTCAGTACGTTGAACAAGATCACCAATGTAGTAAATATTTTCTGCCTTCAAACAGTTAGCAGAACGAACAGTTAGCTCGAGATCATCTACTGGGCGAAGCAAAATTGGATCAACTTCTTCGCGAGGTTCTTGAGCAACTGGAGTTTGATCTTTCTGAAGATCAACAAAAATTGCAATTTGTTGTTGCAAGATTGTTGCCGCTTTGCGGATTGCTTCTTCTGGATCAACAGTACCGTTTGTTTCAAGATCGATCACTAGCTTGTCAAGATCAGTACGTTGTTCTACACGCGCATTTTCAACGGTATAAGAAACACGTTTAATCGGGCTATATGAAGCATCTAATTGTAAACGACCTACAGGGCGAGTCTCGCCTTCTGGGAAGCGTGAATCAGAAGTTTCGTAGCCACGACCTTGAGCAACTTTAAGGCGCATTTTTAATGAACCACTAGAACTCAAAGTACCAATTAAATGATCAGGGTTAACCACTTCAACATTATGAGGTAAACGAAGGTCAGCTGCTGTTACGTCACCTGCACCTTGCTTCTCTAATGTTAAATATGCTTCGTTTTGATCGAACAGCTTAATAGACAATCCTTTTAGGTTCAGCAAGAGCTCGACGATGTCCTGCTGCAAGCCTTCTAAGGTACTGTACTCGTGCTCAACACCCTCAATTTCAACTTCAACCACAGCTGCGCCAGGTAAAGAAGAAAGAAGGATGCGACGTAAAGCATTACCAAGAGTA
>Ga0172373_10004499_pt1 | contig 19620 bp, 19 predicted proteins | sample Lak10m_2_FD_114546 | JGI IMG/M metagenome (GOLD analysis project Ga0172373, IMG submission 114546) | Freshwater microbial communities from Kabuno Bay, South-Kivu, Congo - kab_092012_10m | ecosystem: Environmental > Aquatic > Freshwater > Lake | place: Democratic Republic of the Congo...
ATGGTGCATATAAGTTAGTTGAAAAGTATAATAATCTTGCAAGAGAAGCCCTTGCATCTGGAGATATTATTTTAGCTGAAAATTATTATCAGCATGCAGATCATTATGTAAGAATGGCTCCACAAGGATGGCCTTCTTGAGCTTTTCAAGCCTGGCCGAGATCTCATTGATACGCTTTTCGCCAGCGCCCTTGGCAGCAGCCTTCACAAGCTCCGCGTGGACCTTGTTGAACTGGTTAAGGAGCCTCTTCTCCTTGGAGACGCGAGGACGCTTCGGACCCTTCTTCTTGTCGGCCGGAGTTCCGCCCGTCAGAAGGCTGTACATGCCACTCTTTGGGGCAGGCACGAGCGACACGACCGGAACCGTGTCGCCAGTCCACCCAAGCTCTTTCGCCCAGGCAGGCAGGTTCTTCCCGTACGTCTTGGCACGGAAAGGGAGTCGCGCGGCCGTGAGGCCTCGACGCGCGCGAGAAGTGGCAGACTTCTTCGAAGTCTTTCGCTTCTTCTTGTTACTCATCATGTCCATGGCAGATCACCGGCCCTTTCGGCTGGTCCTACGCTTCGGCGACTTCGATGCCTTCTTGACCGCGGCCTGCGCCTTCTTCAAGCGCTTCTCGTAGAAACGGACGCTCTTGCTGGTCCGCTTACGCGCCGAGGCCTTGCCACGCGCCGTCGGGGCCTTGGCCACCGTGCGCTTCCCAGCAGCCTTTGCCTTCTTGACCGCGGCCTTCGCCTTGGTGACGCGCCTGCGCGCAGCCGTGAGACCCTTGCTCACGCGCTTCGACGCCTTACGGCTCGTCCGACGCTTCGAACTCTTGCGCCCGCCGCGCTTCGCAGTAGTACGCCTGCCGCTGCGCAGCGTCTTCTTGCCTGCGCCACGAACCCTCACGGCAAGCCTCTTAGAGCCCGTGCCCCTCTTCCCCTTCTTGCCCTTGCCCTTCTTACCCTTGCGTCGGCTCTTTTTGTTCTGGAGCAGCAGGGCTCCAAGGTCGTAGCTCATCGTGTTCTCCTCTAGGTTTCGGTGCCGAACATCGGCAGACGTCAGATGCGGAACCGGCCCGGGGTTCATGACCGTCAAAGCCTCTACACCGCCATTGGCCCGCAGCATGCCCGGCGACTCGCGGTAAGCGCGAGCCGTTCGCATGTTGCTTTCGATGTAGGATAGGGCCATGGACGCACTTCACCCGCTCGGCAGCGTACACGAGTGGAGCGCCCGGCCAGCCTCGACGTACTGATACGGTAGCCGCTCCGCGTAGTTAAGAAAAAAGTTCAACCGTCGATCCCGTCGGCCTCAACCGAGAGCCTGCCGCCTGCAATGAAGGCTACCCAGCCATGCGTTGGGTGGTAGACACCGAGCAAGTTACCGCTGGGTGACGTAAACAGGTCTGTCCCTGTTGGGTTGTACTCGCGTACCTTGCCCTTGGGCGGCTGTACGAAGAACCCAAGGCACCGGCCCAGGCGTGCAAAGCCCGCCTCGGGCGTTGGTGGCTTGACGGGAAGGTCGATGGTGCCGTCCTCAGCGTCCGAAGCGACTTCGTACGCCTTAACGCCCTTCGCGTGGAGGTGCTTGTAACGCACATCGTCCCCGTCGTCGTTCCACTTGTCGGTCTCGTACATGACAGAGATGCACGTGCCGAGTTCGCGGAAGTTCTCGGGCAGCCCCTTGATCGATCGGATGTCGCGCGGATCTTTCTTGTGGAAGATCTGGTAGCGACGGACCGCGCTCGTCGGGTTGGCGCGCGATGACTTGCCATACATCCGCCCCATCACGCCGCGGCCTGCGTTCGGGCGACTGGACTTACGACTGCTACTGCGACGACTCATCGACTCCACCTCGCGATCATGAACCCAAGCAGCGCGCTCGCGAGGGCGATCCCCGCGAGGGTCCCAGGCCTGGTGCCACCGGCCTCCGATCCAAGCCCCAGGAGCTCCACCGTGCTCCGCGCATCGCGCACGATCTCGCCGCGTGGAACGTGGGACAGGCCCATAAACCGAACGTTCGCCGGAAGCGTCTTAGCGTCTTCGTAGGGAACTGCGCCAAGAATGTTGGGGTTTCTGGGCCGCGGTGGCTCGGGATCGACGCCCACGGAGACGGGGCGCTGGTCTGCGTAGACCTTGTAGAGGTTCTTGCTCCAGTCCCACACGCTATAGAGAGCCATACTTCTCCGATGCTTCCTGAACGTGCCTGAGTTTTGGAGCGCTCACCGCGATCGACTCGTGAGTCCTGAGGAGCCACCATCGCAACGCCGAACAAACATGTACCACACTACGGCAGCAGCACCAGCGCCCATGATCAGCAACGGCAAGACTGTAGACTCCGATAATTCGGATGCGTACTCGCGCATCGATGCCGCCTGAGCGTCTGGATAGATGTCTTCCACCACCGCTTCTGGCCACAAACCACTGCGCGCGACGTTCGCCTTGATCCTACGCACGCGCACATCCCAGTTCTTGAGCTGGAGCTGACCCAACTCAGCGACAAGTGCCTTTGCAAAGTCCCGCACGTCGCTGATATTTCGGTCGAGAACTCGCTGGAGGGAGTTCTTGACCGGGGCTGGAGCGCGCACAGAGAAGGCGTGATAGGCGGCCATTGCGAGGTCAAGGTACGGCCCGACCTGCTGCATAGTTGCGTTGCGCACCCAGAGTCTCACATCGGCATCGCTGCCGGTCAAACCAGGCACATACTTGCGGTACGCGTCAGCCTCGACGTCGAAGTTTCCGGTCAGCCAGTCTACGACCGACTCATACTGCGCTGGGTATGAACTCGGATCGCTGAAAGCACCGTGGAACAGCAGCGCCCAGTTCTTGGCCCGGTCGTGCACGGGACCGGACTCCGGAACGATGCCGTTCTGGCCGGACAGCTCTTCGCGCAGCTCGGCTCCAGGAACAGCGTTGCCAGACGAGTCACGAAGCACGCCGCGCTCATCGATTGACCAGCCGAGGGACTCAAGCTTCCTGCGCAAAAGCAGCACGGGCGGCGCAGACGAAGCGGAGAAGATGTTGCGCAACATCTTCCAAAGCGCGCCTTGGCTCATGCTCGACGGCAGGACAGCGATCACATGGATCGGACCGGCGGACATCCCAGCGCCGTCGTAGTTTTGGACGGTCCCCCAGTTCGCGGCCTCAAGCTGACTCGTCAGATAGAAGGCGCGGGCCATGTGCCTGTCGACGCCCGATGGCTGCACCGAGGGGCCGCCGCGAACTACGAAGCCGCGCTTGCCGTCATATCGAACGAAGCGAACGTTTGCCATGGCGTCACCTATACCAGTCGTCTCACCGCATTCCAGACGGATTGCGGCGACTGGTCCTGCGCTTGCTGCTCTTGCTTGTCTTTCGCGCGCCGCTGTTGGCTTTGAGCTTACTCGACAAGACTTTGCTGATGCTGACACCAGGCGTTTTGCGGCCCCAGTTCAGTAGTCCGATGATCCGTTTGTACGTAACGTGCAGGCGTCCACTGCCGTACCGCTTAGCTTGCACCTTCATCTGCGCCTCGTGGCGCTTGACGAAGTTCACCGCGCGCATCGCCTTGTTCCACATCCGTGGCGTCCAGCGGCTCATCGGCGTGCGCTTCATCTGGGCGAGCAATGGAAGCTCTGCGCGGATGTGCGGCAGACTCGCGTCACGATGTTGAGGGTTACGCCTCCAGCGCTCGATCTCCGCGCTGCTCATGTTGATTGTGCGCCGGAACTCGCGGTAAAGCGCGGGGTCACGGTCCGATGCTTGTGAGTTCTTGTCCATCTTCTTCGAACCTCCGCGCGTCTTCTTGGGCGACGACGACTTTACGATGACCTGAGGGTCGATGTACTTTCCGCCTTGAACCCTTGCACGAATTTCAAACTCAGCACCCTTTTTTAGCATGCCGTAGGCGCCGCTCTCGTCTACTCCGAACAGGCTATCAGGCAGCGATTCCGAGCCGTGGTCAAACTTGACCTTGTAGAAATGATCTTCGGCAGGCTCCATAATTTTGCCGCGCAGAGAGAACAGCGCGTCGGTGATCGTTGTATTTTTCAGATCTTCCGGCTGCTTGCCAGCTGTGTTGATGTACTTGCGGACTTTTTTCACGTATTCCGCAAACCAGTATTGGTCGAGCCAGTCCTCCACGGACTGCTGCGCCAGCTTGTCGACAAACTGAAAATACGTTGGCTTTTCTTTAAACTCTTTTCCGACCACCACGACTTCAGCGGCCGTTACATTGCGTGCTTGCGCGTCCCACCGCGGCCAGATTTTAAAAGTGTCGCCCAGTTTCAAGCGGTTCATCAGAATAAAATCAGCATTGACCTTGGACTGCGATCCGCTGATTTCGATGGTGCCGGTTCCGGTCACCTGGGCAAATTCGTTTTCGGTCGGAACTCTGACAAGCTTGGCCTCTAGCTCTGAGATCGGCACCTTAATTGTTGTCAAAACACCGTCGATGGGCATCCGAACATTTGTTCCAAGCCGGAGAAGGCGCTCGTAGTGCTGAATTTTGTACTCCAGCTCAACGGGGCCGGAGCCTTCTCGATCGGCCCCTCGTTCCAGCGCAAGACTCCTCCGGGTTGCAAGCGAATCGATGATGGCTTCAAGGCGCGTCTTAAACCAGTTCGCGGTAAAAGTATGACCGTTGAACCCGTCGACCACGTTGGCGACATGCCCACTCATTGCATTTTGATACCGCAGGATACCGCTTCCTCTAATTTCACTTTGATCTGCGTCTCGGACCTCGAACGTTACCCCGTCCTCTGTGGGAGTGAGATATACGTAGCTTCGGAAAAAACCATAATTCGGCTTCTTCCTCGCGTTCTTAAAAGGCAATTCCATTAGAAAGCGAAGTTTTCCGCTTTCATCGACAGCAGCATAACCTTCCCGCTTCGTAATGCCGATGGCGTAGTAGACGCCTTCTTCGGGCACGCCAGGGCTTAGCTTGACCGACTGCTCTGACGGAGGAGACAGTACAGGGGGGAGGCCCTCAGACTTAGCTTCGATCTCAGAAATAGGCCGAGCGATGACCAGGTTGACTTTGCCTTGTTCGCCTAAGAAGCCAATGAACTGAATCAGCTCACCGACTCGTGGAGGGATACCAAGGCCATCGGGCGGCTGGCTTGTCACAAACGCCTCCGGAAGACGCGCTACGAGACCAGTGCGGTCACCAGAGTCGTCCAGATCAAACTGGAACAGCGCGTATTTCCTGTCCGACGTAAACGCAACGATTCTTGCAAAAAACGACGGGAATGGCTCGCGCTCAAACTTCGCTCGCTTTAGTTTCGCCGCCTTCTCCTCTAGTTCAGTAAGCCTTTCCGTAAACCACTGTGCGAAGCCGCGAGCGATTCCTTCTTGCCTCTCTTTTTCTTTCTCAGCTCGCTGCACTGGAACGCGAGCAGCCGCCTCCGCACGGAATCGCTCCAAGTACGCCTGGAGTTCCATGGGCGTCATGGCGGCGACGCGCGCCTCTTCGGCCTCGACCTGCGCAAGCTCCTCCAGCCGCTGCCTCTCTTTAACCGCGGACATCCAAGCATCGTCGATGGACTTCTGGTCGAAATTGAGCTTCTTGAGCTCCGCAAAAATCTTTGGCTGATCTTCTACCAGCGCAGCGAGCGTCTTGTACCTCTTGATTCGCTGGGCGAGCTGCTCTGCGAGCGCCGCCGTCGCAGCTGCTGCGCCGCTTTCGGTTTCTTTGGAAGTCTTCTTGCGTCGGCTGGTTTTCGCTGGGACAGCGCCTGAGGAAGGCTTCAGCGCAGGTGCCGAGGCAGGGCCAGGCTCCTCGCCCTCCTCTGCTTTCTCGCCCTCCTCTGCGCCCTCTTCCTCTTTGATCTCGTCGACTTCTTGCACCCCAGTCGGCGCAACGACACTCCCGGAGCCTTCGGTCGTCGGCTCAGCAAACGCAACCTCTTCACCTGCGGCCTCCGCAGTGCCCCCCTCGGCGGGCGGCTCGGCCTGCGGCCTCGACGTCTTCTTGCTGCCCCTGCCGCCCTCAATTCCGACGAGCTGCGGCTTGGTGGCCTTGCCTTCTTCAGGAGAAGTCGGTGCGCCGCCACCCCCTTCGATCATAACCAGGGGCGTTCGGGCCTTTTTGCTTTCTCCGGAGGACGCGCCGCCACCACCGCCACCGCCACCGCCACCGGATTTCTTGCGACGCTTCTTGGGTGGCTCCCTTGGGATTGTGTAGGTAACGCGATAACCGCCGTCTTCAAGCTTCGTGAGGCTGACTACAAGTGTCTCTCCGACAAAGGGCTTCAGCTTGTAAATGTCAGACCAGTCGACGTTTTTGATGATTGGCGCAGACTGCGACCCGAAGTTGACTTCAAAGTAATTTGCAGCTTCTCCAGTAGCTGTCTTTTGATCCTCGCTACCTTCTTTTTCTTCGCTTACGATAATGCCCGTGAGCTGATTCGGAGGGTTCTTGACGCCGACACGATCGGCCTCGATAATCGTCTCCAGAACCCATGTCCACCCGTAATCTTCATTAGGTCTGTAGTCGAACGAATCTGAGGCGGGCGTCTCCTCGCCATCGCCCTGCTCGCCCTGCTCGCCCTCTTCTGCCTGCCTGCGCTGAACAGGGGCACGCTGTGCGATGCTCCAAATCACCACATTCCTGTCAGGATCAAACGTGACCCTGATGCGATCGTTGATTCTCGGAAGCAGATCCTCGACGTCGTAAACGGATACAGACTCCTCAAGCCCAAAATCTGCGTTGCGGTACTTGTTATTTTCTTCATCGATAGCGACTCGGGTGGAAATAGTCCCTTCCGCGGTATTCTCGGGGAAGCCAGCGCCCGTCTGCGCTACTGCATCAATGGTTTCTTTCCAGAAATCGATATACTCCTGGGGTCCGTCAAACTCGACGACCTCAACGGCCTTCTTGGACGTACGGCGCTTGCGAACCTCTGCCTTCTCCGCAGCGAGCGCCTCCCTCGCCTCTCTCGCTTCACGGATCTTGGCGTCTAGCTGTTGCGAGATCTTCTTCGTAGCGACCTTGGCGCGTTCTTCGTACTTCTTGATCGCCTTGCCGAGTCGGTTCTCGGCACGAGCAGCGCGCTCCTCCGCGCGCGCCTGCGCACGGGTCTGCTGCAAATCGTCTTTGCCGCGTCGAGCCTGTTCACGCGCTTGTCGGCGTTCCTGTGTTTTAGCGAACGACGTGCGACGCTTCTCCCGGTCGGTCTCCATGGGAAGCGGCGGGGTCTGGTTCCCATAGATCAAGAAAACGGGCTGCCCATCTTCCCGATAAATGCCGAGAACTACGGGGGACGCGGGTTTGTAAGGCTGCTCCGCGTTGCCTGTCGCGCTGCCCTTGGTGTCGAGAAAAACATGTGGGCTGTCGCTTCCAGCAGCGGCAAGGCGAGAACTATAGAACGCCCCGCGCAGCGTCGTGGTGTCCTTGTACCGGCGCCAGCGGTTACGCTTCCACTTACGGGGCCGCTCCTCAAACGCCGGGTCGAGGTCGAAGGTGTAGCGACCGGGCGGGAGCTTCGCGATGTCTTGGATCACGCCGATGCTGGCGATCTCCTCCATCAGCTGCGGCGACGGCTTGGCTGTCTCGTCACCGGACCGCGCGGCCTCGATGCGCGTGCGGATCTTGGTGAGAGTCTCCGGACTGAACTCAGAGATCCGCTTGATCTTCAGCCTCGGCTTGGCATCCGCCTTGGCCTCTGGCTCAGGCGCAGCCTCGTCTTTGCCTTCGCCCTCGTCCTCGTCGTCGCCCTCGTCCTCGTCCTCGTCCTCGTCCTCGTCGTCGCCCTCATTGGGAACGAGGTCTAGGTCGCCGTCGCCGTCGGCATGGGACGCGAGCCAAAGCATGACCGTGACGCCCGCGCCGACGAGCGCGACCGACATCCACGGAAATCCGCGCTCCTCCGTCGGCGGAGCCTCACCGACATAGCCGACGATCTTGGGCATGCACAGAAGTTCCGATCAGGTTTTGAAGCTCTCGCTGGAAGCAGTCAAGCGACGCGCAGACGATGCGCCGCCACCCATCCGCGCACGCACGCTATCCCGCGCCGAGGATACGCTCGTCTTGATCTTTTGACGCGCAGCAGAGGCAGTTTCTCCGAGGCTCTGCATGGCCTTCGTTCCGCCGAAAAGCTTATAGCCGATGTACCCAAGGCCGAGCACGCTCGCGCCGATAAGCAAGACCTTGACGGCCGTCGCCGCAGACTCGCCCATCTTGTTTAGAGCGTTGGCGAGCGCGGCGCGCGCGTCTGGCGGTTGCCGACGAAACTGCTCCTCAAAGTCCTTTGGCGTGCACTTGACGCCTGTTGCTTCTTCGCGTGCCTTGCACCAGCGAAGAGTAGCCTCTTCGTTACTCCGCATCGCCACAACCAGGAGCGAGATCGTGACGATTACCGCGAGCACACTTCCCACGATCGCGGCGATCTGGCTGGCTGTGAGCCCGAGCCAAAGCGCCGCTGGAGCCACTCCAAGGCCGCCGCCCGCCAGCCCGTTCATGGACGGAAGATACTGGGCAAACTTTGCGCAGACTGTCGCAATGCTATCGTTTGACTCTCGCATCTCTCGCAGCGACTTTTCAAGGAGCGCCGCGGCCTGATGCGACCCTTCGTTCTTCCCGCGCATCAAGCTAGGAACTGTCGCCAGCATATTCACGTTCTGAGCGTTTGCATACAGCAGCAGCGACCGCAGCAACGTCACTCCCGTAGAGCTATGAACAAGCGTTCGAAAATCGAAGCGAATGACCTCGGCAAACGAAACGTCTGGCGGCTTCGTGCCGAAGATCCGCGCGACATCGCGCAGGTTTCGGTCGACCAGCGTCGAGATCGCCGTGTACTGGGTGACCTGGTCTCCGGTCAAGCCACGGAGCGGACCTGTGCTCACTACATTCGAGCCGCCACCACCCAGCGTCTGCGCGAACGCCTCGTCGCCGTCCTCGTTCAGCGCGCTGACGAAGCTGACGGGCAGGCCCGACTGTGCCGCTGCCTCACGCGCGATACCCGGCATGAAGTTCGCGATCTGCTGAAGTGTGTAGTTGTCCGAGCGCGTCTCAGCCTTGATGATGAGCATGCCCCGGTTCGTTCCGGCGCCCCAGCTGACGACGCTTGGAGTGTCGAAGTGCCGGGTTCCGATTACGCCCGTGCGCAGAGCGTCGAGCACGCGCTGCCCAGTGGACACGTTGACGCCAGCGCCCGGTTGAAACCGAAGCGTGACTTCGTCGCCACGGTCCACCTTGTCGTTGATGCCCGATAGATGACTGTGATGCGCCGCGCGGTGACGTTGAGCCGTGTACGACATGTGGATCAGCCCTCAGTTCCTGTCGGAGCGTCCGTACCACAAGATCAGGAGTCCGACCGCGCCCACGATCGCTCCCCACGTCAGCGGACTGAGTCCAGTGTCTTCCTCGATCCGGGCCTCGGGCTGGGCATCCGCATCCGGTACGACGGGCACCGGGGGACCAGACTGATCGCCGCTGCCAGGAGTCGCCCCGCCAGGAGCCGATCGACCAGGAGGCGCAGCATCTGGCTGCTCAGCCACGCGCTCGTCGCCATCTGCATCAAGCGCGCTCAAGAACGTCACCGGCAGACCAGCACGAGTCGCAACCCGCAGCGTGATTGCAGGCATCATGTTGGCGATCTGCCGCAACGTGTAGTTCGCCGAGCGAACAGACCCCTTGTAGACAAGCGTTCCGCCCGTGCCCCATCCGAGATACGTCGGCGAGGTGAAGTGGTTCGTGCCGAGCAGGGCGGTCCGAAGCTCGTCGAGAATGCGCACAGAGTTGCGCTGGTTGACGCCCGTCCCGGGACGGAACCGAAGCGTGATTTTGTCACCAGCAGAGAGATCGCCCAGCCCGTGGAGCCGGACCGCGTGCGTCGATCCGTGCGCATGATACGTCATAGGAACTCCCTAAATCCCCGACCTGTGTCAGCTTATCAAGCAGGGCTGCCCCTGCGCATATACCAGATGCCGAGCAGGGCTACCACGCCCACGCCCGCACCGATCCACGGCCACGGAAGCTCGGTTTTCTTTTCGTTGGCTCCGCCGCCGCCGCCTCCGCCGCCCCCGCCGCCTCCGTAGTCAAAGCTTGGTGCGTCTGGCGCGGGTCGATCCGGCGTGACATCGGGAGCCGGGCGAGAACTACCGCCGCCGCCACCGCCGCCGCCACCGCCGCCACTTCGGCTACCGCTACCGCCGCCGCTGCTACCGCCACCAGAAGCGGCAGGAAGCGCTGCTGCCACTGAGGCCGGAATCGTCACGCGGGAACCGCTGACGATATACTTACCTGGCGTACCAATCGGAGGCAGGGTGAGCCCCCTCTGGGTCACAAAAGTAACAAGAGCTTTTTCGGTGAGACGACCCCACACGTTGTCTGCGCCCGTCCTGCCGACGTCCATGCCTGCTGCCATGAGACGACTCTGAAGCTCTCGAACACTCATCGTTGGATTAGCCAGTTGCGCAGACGACTGCGCAGAACTCTCGTCCTTTTCGCCGAGCCCGTGCATGGAAAGACCAGAAACCGTGCTGTGATACGTCATAAAACTAGTTCCTCGATGATGCCGAAAGACTTCTGCGCTCGATTACGCGCGCTACGTGCGCCTGCTCAGCAAGACCACCGCGCCGACCGCCACGAGTCCAGCTGCTCCCACGCCGATCCACATCCACGGAATCTCTTTCTTCACCCTACCGCCGCCACCTGACCCTTCAGGCGTCAGGAACCTCGGCTTGTCATCACCCGGCTGCCCCGAGGGCCCAGGCACGTTATTTTGGGCAGGCCCCCCGCGACCCGTCGTAGCCGCGCCGCCGCCCGTCGTAGCCGCGCCGCCACCCGTCGTAGCCGCGCCGCCACCCGAAGTAGCAGGCCCGCTACGAAGAGCAGAGGCCCACGCACTCGGCAGAGCCATGTCTCGCGTGTTGATGTTGCGGTAGGACGAAGAACCCCAAGTCACGCTCGGAAGTCGCGAAGACTGCGGCAGCGAGTCGGCAAACGAACGCATCGCTCGCTGGTTGATCGGACCGAAGATTCCATCGTCGCCGCCAGCCGCCAACTTACCGGCAGCGATGAGTGCACGTTGCACGTCTCGCTTCGGCATCGTGACGCTCGCGCCAACATTTCCCAGGCCAGTATAGGACCCGAGCGCCGCCGGATACGCCCTCGGGCTGCCCAGCGTCTGAACAGGGATGAAGTTGATGATCTTCATCTGAGCGGGATCTGAAAAGTATGCCATATCTCTGTCCCCTCAGTTTTCTTGGCCGTCGTCGCGGAGGTCGTGGACGTACTGCTCGTAAGCTTTGCCCCGCTTGCTCTTGTTCGGACAGAGACCGATGACCCCGTCCTCGCTCTCGACCGGGTGCAAGCCTTCCGCATTGCACATCGTGATGAACGAATGATTCCCCATCAAGCCAGATGTTTTTGGCGCACGAAGATTGATCAGCGGAGACGGCCTCTTGATCGACTTCGCTGCCTCGTCGGCGTCGATGTAGATCTTCACCCCTCGGATCTTCTGGTCCTTCAAAAACTGCTCGATCTGCTTGCCAAACCGCGAGCGTGACGGCGACCAACCCTCGGATCGGTTCGGGGAGATATTGTCGTCGCCGTCACCATCCGAATCGCTGGCATCGTTCTCCGTGATCGGACCCGGCTCTTTTTTCTTCAGGACTTTCTGGTAGACGACGAAGCCGACGCCACCGACCGCAGCAGCAGCGAGCGCCCATCCCCACACCGGAAGCCCACCGTACTTCTTGAGCAGGATGTTCTCCTCGTCGTCATCGCCGCTCATCGACGGGTCGTGATACGGCCCTGCCCACGGCATGGGATTCGTGTTCGGACTGACGATGTCCATCGGATAGGTGCCAGCCGGGTACGGATACGGACCCTGATGGAACGCAGGCTGGTACACGGCAGGCGCCATCTGCGGCGCCAGCGGGTACGGAACCGGTTGCATCGGCATGGGCATCGGCGGGTACACCGGTGCCTGCGGCTGCATCTGCGGCTGCATGGGGTACTGCATCGGAGCCTGCATCGGGTTGTATGGCTGGTTCATCGCGGGCTACCCTATCACTTCTGCCCGCCCGACGCAGCAGCCTTCTTGCGACGCGACCTGATGAACACCGCGCCGCCGACGAGCAGCGCCGCGCCGCCTGCGCCCCAGGCCCAGACCGGGAGGCCGTAGAAGCTCTTCATGTAAAACGGGAGCCCGATGACGCGACGGATCTCTTCAACCTTGGCGATTGCATCAGAGAGGGCAGCGGTCGCAGCCGACTGAGCCGCCGTGTACGCCTGACTTGCCGCAGCGATGGAAGCGGCGAACTCGTCGGGTTTGATCGCGGTGATTGAGGCGAAGCGGGTAGCAGCGGTGTCGGTGCGGCGCGCGATGAGCGGAGCGGCCTTGTTCTGGATGATACAGCGGACCGCAAACTGCTCTTCCGGGCTGAGCGCCTTGAAGGAGGGCTTGTTCTCGTGCGCTGCGATGCGCTCAGCGACGATGCGACGGATCTCTTCTTCTGCGCCGTGAGCAGTCGCCGTGAACTTCGCTACCGACTGCTGGGCGGACGCGAGCGCAGCCGGTCCTGCCGCGAGCTTGGCAAGCTCTGCCGACATCGCCGCGTTGACAGAATCCCGCGCCGCCGACAGCCGATCGAGGATCGCTGCGCATGCAGCGTCGCCTTCCTCTTGCGGGAGAGACTTGGCGGCTTCCGCCTCGGCGACTGCCCCGGACGCGAGCCCCGCGATACCCGTGGACACATCTGCGAGCGAGGCGGCTTTGGCAATGGACTCGACCGCAGCCTTGACTGCTGCTTCGCCGTCCAAGAAGAGATCCTTGGAGCTTGCGACGGTGAGTCCGCCAAAGATCTCGCCGGACACGAGCACCTGAAGCGCCTCGCGCTTGGAAAGTGCGGCAGCAATCGCCATCGCACGCGCATCCTCGACGCTGTAGCCAGGGATACGGTCCTGGTACGCCACGTAGTCTTTCGACGGCGCAGCGACCCCTACCTGCCCTGGCTTGAGCTTCGGCACGACGGCGAATGCCATCAAGCCCAAGCCGCCGCCTTCGACGCGTTTGCCGGTGAGCAGTAGCCTCTTCAGGAAGCTCATCATGCTGTCCATGTCGACGTCGCGTGACGACACGGCACCGACAAACAGCACTGCGGAGTTGGGTCCCTGCGGAGCGAAGCCGATCAGGAACGCGCGCGCCGCCGTTGTGAGGAGCGCGCTGCTCGTTGCAGGCAGGCCGGGACGGTTGCGCTTCATCTCGGTGTCGAGCTGCGCGCGCTCCGAGTCGGCAGATCGGTTGCGATCGCTGACCCAGCTTCCCGGGAAGTCGACGCCAACGACTGCGGGGTCCCAGCTGATCTTCACGCCGCCGACCATCGGAGTGCCAGCAGGCAAAATGCCGGTGCGAGCGACGGGCTTGAAGTTCACGACGTAGCGGTAGTCCGCGCACTGCGCAGATACAATCGAATCAGGCTTGGGTCCCAAAGCCAGTTGAGACGTGTCCATCTTCATGGCCATCTGCTGCGCAGGACTAAGCACAACGGGACCGGACGACTGCACTGGAGTCAGCTGCATCGCCGTAGCCTGCGACGACGTCAGTTTGACCGGTGCAACCGGCGCCACAGTGCTGGACGTCGATGCGCTCGTGGTTGCCGTTGACGTGGCCGTCTTTGACGTCGTAGACGGAGCGGGCGCCTTCTCGGCATCGGGGTTCATCAAAAACGTACCGAATCCCATCCCTCGATTGCTGTAGCTCATCGTTCCTCCAGTTACGCCGATCGGTCAGGCCCGGTGCCGCGAAGTAAGCCCCTTGCGCTTGCTCCGCATGATCCGCAAGACCGGATAATCCTTCAAGTATTTCGACCACACATCGTGATGTTCGCGCTTGATCGCTGCGATGATGCGACGCGCCTCGTCTTCGCTCTTGACACGGCCCTGCTTCAGGCGCTGCGTTGCATGGTACGCATCCTTCGCCGACGTGATCGGGTACGCCTCGCGCTCGGGGATCGCGTAGACAGTCGAGCGGTTCGCCTCGATGCGCGGCCCGATCTGACGCAGAATTCTCTCGCGGCTTTCGCGAGCCCGGTCGAGCTGACCCCTGGCAGCGCTTAGCCGCTGAAGCGTGGTGAGTCGCTTCACCTGTGGAATGGGCTGAGCGACGTCGCTCACATCCCAGTCTTGGTACATGGAAAACCACTCCGGAGCGGTGGGTTGTCGTTCGCCGAGGGGGCCTACGAAGTAATCCATGAAAAGCTCAGCGATGTTCCCGGCTCCACTAGCAGCAAGCTCCTTAGCCTGCTCCAGTCTCCGCGAAAGCCTCTCGATCCTCTCCGGCAACTCCGCAATCTCGATCATGTGCATCAAGACTTCGCGTACCTCCGGATCTCGCTCGGATAGACTCAGCTCCTGGTCCCACACCTCAAACGGCACGTCGCCAGAGTACTCTTTCGCAATCAAACGCAGCGGATCGTTGCCCCACGTCGCGCGACCGGCGAGTTCATCTACGACGCGCTGCGCCCCATAGATCGAACGAATCCCATGGCTTCTCAGGCGCGCTTCTGCGTCCGAGAGACGGACAGCGAGCGCGTGCACCATACCCTCCGCGAGAGCAATCTCCTCTTCGGTGATCGTGGCGCGCTCGATATCGCGGCTAAGCGCATACTCAAGCTGCGATAGCCTACGCGCCGCGCGCTGCTCCGACTGAGAATTCGCGCGCATGGTAACTCGACAGCGACTCGGTTTATTGCTGCGCGATGTCTTACGCCTAGTCATTTCTTTACTTCCTCGCTGACCCGGACAAGCGGTTTGCGCGGATGACGCTTTCGCCAATGACCTTTGCCACGAGCTTTAGAAGCGCAGCATGCACTCGCTCTGCTTCTTGCAGATTCGCTGCCAAGACGTTATACACCTGCTCTGGTGAGCCAGCCTTGCTGTCGTCATACGATAAAAGCAGGATCGGGGACGCGTCCGGATCGTCGCTGCGGCCAACAACCTCTGCATGACCACGCGGATCTCCAGGCACTAAGAGTCTGCGCACCGCCGAGTGAGCGTCATCAATCATGTCCCCAACAGCTTCCATCATCTCCACAATGCGATCCGTAAGATGACGGAAAAAAGCTTTCTGCAAAATTAGCACAACGGTTTCCCCCACTTGAGGGTTGATGCGCTGAAAACGAACTACATCATGCGACTCTCCGGACGCCCGATAGATGACTTCATCCCTAGCGGCCTGGTCCGCTTCTGCTTTGAAAAGAACGTCGGACAGGTTCCTAGCAATCTTGGTGAGCGATTCTTGGTTGATCCCGCCCGTTCGATCGCCAGTCCACTGGCCGAGGGTCATGAAGCCTATGCCGTAGTAATAACGATCAATTGACGCGAGGCGCTGGTTGATCATGCTAATCTTTGCATCGAGCAAAGACACGGCAGCAACGCAGGCATCATTCTGCTCCGGTGTAGGGAGGAGACGATTGAACCCCTTGAGTAGATCTTGAAATCTACGCTTGAGAGAAGCATCGATGTTCGGCCGCAAAGCGCGGCCCCTGCTTGTTTTCCGTCGAGCCATGATGCTTCCTAATCTTTCACGAACTACGCGATCTTTACCGACAGGAGAAAATGCGCATCTCAGTCTCCTTCCTCTTCCTCTTCCTCTCCCTCTTCCTCTTCAGGTTCAGGCTCAGGCTGAGGCTTCGGAGCGGGCGGTGGCTTTGGAAGCTCTTGCAGCTCAATCACGGACTTCAAGAGGCGGATGGAGATCGGGCTGCTGCTGTAACCCTCCAAGGTGAGACGCACCTTGTCTGGCTCACTGAGCAAAGCCTCAACAACTCCCTTCATGCCTTTGAACGGACCGGACTTTACATGGATTTTGTCGCCGACCTTGAATTCGACAGGAGGCTTCGGGCCGGTTGCAACGCCTGACGCCATCAGAACGCGAACCATTTGCCGGTCGACGATAGGTGTCGGGAACCTTCCGCCAAGCACCTCGACCACGCCAGCTGCCGACTTCAGGGTGTAATTAGCCTTATCACTAAAGGGCTGCTTTGCTTTGCTCGCTGCCGCTGACGGTGTAGTTCCTGGCTTCGGCTCTGGCGGCTCTGCGATTTGAACATACACGTATCCCGGATATAGCGCCTCGGTCTTCATCCGCACCCTCTGTACCGGACTCTTTGGATTAGTGAAATCCATGAACTTCTCTTCGGTGGTTTTTTCCGGTGATACGATCATGCCGAACTCGTCCTCGGCCCTGCGCATCTTGACCTGAAGCTTGATCGCTTCGATCGCCTTGCGCTCCATCCCGGTCGGTACGCGCACTGCAAACCAGCGCATGCCATTTGCGCGCATGGTTTTGAGCGCGCTGTGAAGGTCTTGCCGCCTGCTCGTACGACGACGATTGGCCTGCAAGGGCTTCTGGCTGCGCTTGTACAGCAAGTATCCGACCGTCGCAGCGAATGCGACACCAGCGCCGATGCCGACGTAAAGCACCTTTTTCTTGGTCTTGTCCTCAGGAGCCCGCGCCCGCTCCTTCGTGACCGAGCCGCCGCTTTCCCTCGCAGCGAAGACCGCATCGACCTCTTCTTGAGACAGCTGAGGAGCGATGTTTGCTGGCGGGTCTGAGAATGCTCCTTGGATCTCGCCACGTGAACCGTCTTTGCGCCGAAATGCCAGGTATCCGCCACCGGTCGAGTAGCCTACATACACTAGCTCGACGGGAGCCCTACGAATGATCTCATTCTCGACAGCTTGGTTCCCGGGATACCGCGACCTGAACCACTCCAGCACCGCGGGCCCAACCTTGTACCAACGGTTGTACACGCGTGCGGCAGGCACAGATGGCGTGGCCGTCGCCGGTGTGTCACCGGGCGCCGGTGCAGCTGGAGTTGTCGATCCGTTGTTGCCGAGATGATACGACATCGAACTACCTCTTTGCGCTCGCGAGCGCACTCAGACCGAAAAGCAGCAGCCCCGCGCCTGCTCCCGCGGCGATGTACAGGCCCCAGTTCGTCTTCGCGGGCTGACGCACCACCATGCGCGGCTTGTCCACCGACGGAGCCGGTTCGCGTTGTTCAATGCCGCGGCGATTGAGGCCGCACACATCAGAGACGAACTGCCACGTGAGCAATTGCTCGCCGACCGGGTCTGCGTACGGATTTCTCACCGAGCTGTGTCGCCCAAAAACGCCAAACCGGCTTCGCTCGCCACGGCAAGACAAATAAAACATGTCTTCTCCACCGGGAGCGATGCCGATGAAGCTGTTCTCCGCCGTGGCTGAAGGCCCGATCACTTCATCCCGAACCCCCGTATCATTTGGGTATGCAGATCGCAACCACGCGAGCGCACTTGGCGTCACACGATACCAGCGAGCCTGCTCTGGAAGCGGCTCAGCCGGATCGTCAGTTGTTGCCAGCGCGATCGTGCCGAGATAGTAGCTCATGTCACTTCTCCTCAATCACGCAGCGGGCTTCTTGCGCATCGTCGCGAGCAACACGAGGCCGCCGCCCAGAACGACTACTCCCGCGCCGATCGCCCACACTGGCACAGGGCCGATCTTGCGCGTGAAGAAGTTCGGCTCCTCCGACGACTCACCAGACGACGATCCGCCACCCGACGGCGCCGGTGTCTCCGGAACAGGAAGGCCGCCACCATCCGGCGCGGGGGCGGGTGCCGCTTGCACAATGTCGCCAGTGGCACGCGGGTGCTTGATCGTAACCAGAGACAAGCGCTTGACGCCCAGCGTCTGCTCCATCCCCTTCACGGCACCGTTGACAAGGTCAGCGACCTGCTTCGCCGTGTACTGGCTCGTCTTCATCGGGGCCATGTAGACGACCATGCCCGCGCTGTCCGGGGTGCGCGTTCCTCCGCCCCAGCCACGATAGTCGGCCGCTCGGAAGATGTTTAGGTTCGCCATCGCCCGGTCCAGCTCGGCGAACACAGGGCCCTGGTTGCCCGTGTTCAGTCCATGCGGCTGAAGCCGAACCGTGACCATCTGTCCAGCCGCAAGTTTGCGGACGACGCCTTCTTCACTGCTACCACCACCACTAAGCGCGAGTGAGTACGACATTTGAACCTCAGCGGAGTTTCTGGTAGTGGGCGTATGCGGCGAGACTGAAACCAGCAATGCCGACGGCAAGGCTGACCAGGCTCACCGCGGCCATGCGCTTCGACAGCCTGACTGACTGCTTCTGCATCTCAAAAGCGGCGCGCTGCATTGTGCGCTGCTCGTCTTGGATGGTCTGCTGCGTGACCGGCGGCTCAGCGGCAGGCGGCTGTGCACCGACCTCGTCGGCGCCAAGTCCCGAGAGGTTCGGGTGGTACACAGTAGGCGGACGCGTCTGATACACGAGCGGCGACACGAAGCCGCGCATGCGCTGCGGCTGCCGCAGGTCTGCGAAGACCCACGGGTTCAGCACCTTCGCGCGTTCGTATCCGATGGTCAGCCGATTCGGTTGGTAGCTCATGGCTTCCTCAGGAACTTCCAGTAGAGGGCGCCGCTCGCAGCAATGCCGACGACCAGACCGCTGGCGAATGCGAACCACCAGCGCCGGTAAATCGGCACCACCTCGTCCGCGCCAAGCGCGTGTGGCAGTCCGTACAGCGGATACGGCGCAGCGCCCGGCGGCAGTCCCATCACGGGGGCGCCCGCCATCTGCTGTCCATACATGGCCATAGCGGGGTGCGCGGCCTGCTGTGGCTGATACATCGGCTGCGCGTACTGCGCCTGCTGATCATCCACGCCCATCACCGCAGTCATCGAGGGCTGTGCCATCACTTACCTCCAAACAGCTTGTCGCGATACTTCCACGCAGCGAAACCGGCCGCTGCGACGCCAAGCCCAATGGCGACCTTGGTCCCGGTGCCCATGCCTTTGTCGGCAGGTGCGTTGGGCGCACCCGGGGGATTCTCGCCGAGTCCTTCCAAGCCATCGCTGCCGAGCGTTGCGCGCACTTGGCCACGCGCCGGGGCGACGCGGAACGCAGACAGCTCAGCACGCGCCGCGGCAGGGTTCGTGATGGCGGGCACCACGCGCTGCGCCGCATCGATGAGCGCCGGGTCGGGTCCGATTTGCGCTGCTGTTGACGTCGCCGCGCGGACGATCGACTGAGCAGGCGGAACAGGGCGCCCCGTCCGTGCGACGTGCATGACTTCACTGACGACCGCGTGCATTACACAGTGAGCAAAGACTTGCTCGACGACGTGCGTGGACGGGTAGCCCAGCGAGATGAGGCGACGGATGGCAGCCACCGCCGCCATCGACTTCTGCGGCCCGAGCATGGCCATCGCACGCTCGACAAACTGCTCGCGTTGCGGCGTCTTCATCATCGCAGCACGACGGATGAGCGCGATGGCTGCCGCGTTGCCAAAAGTCTCAGCAGCGCTCGCGGAGGGCAGCGGCATCTGAGTGGGCATGCCAGACATTCCCGCTCGGCCGACAGGGGTTCCGCCAGGGAGCGGAGTCTGCGCGTAGGGCACGCGCGGCACGGGAGTGCGGTTGGTGATCGCCGTCATCTGGCGGAACGGCGAGTAGACCTCTGTCCCAGGAGGCGCGTTCATCGACAACTGCACGCCGCTCGCGCTCGGCTGAACGACGGTGGGCAGCCCGGTCTGCGTGTCGATCATCGCAGACGGCGACGGATACATCATTGGCTCCTTGGCCATGTACCCAGGCATCGCGTAGTGGTTCGCGAAGATGCCGTCGTTGGCGTTCCAGGTCACGCC
>Ga0172373_10004501_pt1 | contig 19616 bp, 12 predicted proteins | sample Lak10m_2_FD_114546 | JGI IMG/M metagenome (GOLD analysis project Ga0172373, IMG submission 114546) | Freshwater microbial communities from Kabuno Bay, South-Kivu, Congo - kab_092012_10m | ecosystem: Environmental > Aquatic > Freshwater > Lake | place: Democratic Republic of the Congo...
GAAGAGCCCGGGGCCTCCGGGTTCAGCCGGAGGTTTCCTCAGCCCAGGAACTGGGCGAACTCGCGGCGGCCGCGCAGGATCTCGAAGTCGGTGTTGCGGGCCAGCTCGGGGCGCAGGTAGAAGCCGCGCTCCTGGGCCTCGACGAGCAGCGTCAGGGCGAGCTCGATCTCCCCCAGCAGGGCGTGCACGCGCGCGGCGTGGAAGCTCGTGTAGGCGTCCTTCGGGGCCTTCTTGCGCGCGGTCGCGATGACCTGGCGGGCGTCGTCGGCCAGCCCCATGCGCGCCAGCAGGAGGGCGAGGTGCAGGCGCGCCTCCTGGTCGTCGTCCTGCGTGTCGAGGTGCTTCCTGGCGGCGGCGATGCCGCGGTCGGCCACGGCGATGGCCTCGTCGTAGCGGTCGAGGCGGCACAGCACGCCGTAGAGGTCGTCGAAGGAGCCGATGTGCGTCGCACGCAGCGCGGTGGCGCGCGCGAGCAGCGGCGAGGCCGATTCGTGCTGGCCGAGGCGCGCGAGCAGCTGTCCGAGCAGGCGGTGGGCGAGCCACTCGTCGTGGTCGATCTGGATCGCGAGGCGGTACTCGCGCTGGGCCTCCTCGGTGTCGCCGGCCATCTGGTTGGCGAAGCCGAGCGAGGTGTGGGCCTCGGCCGAGAACGGGTCGAAGGAGAGCGCGCGCTGGGCCGAGTCGCGCGCCTCCTGCAGGAAGTTCACCTCGCCGTCCCAGTACAGGAACTTGCGCACGAGCGCCTCGGCCATGCCGGCGTGCGCGAGGACGCAGTTCGGGTCCTCCTGCAGGGCCCCGCGGAAGGTCGAGATCGCGGCCATCAGGTGCTTCGAGGTGCCGCGGTGCAGGATCGTGTGCGCCTTGCGCGCCATCTCGTCGGCCTTCTTCGGGTCGCGCTTCTCCTCGGGCGGCGGCGAGGACGCGTAGTCGGCCAGGCGCTTCTTGACCGAGCGCACGAGCTGGCCGACCAGCGTCGCCTGCAGCGACCACTCGTCGACGTCGCTCTTCTCGATGTGGTCGTGTCCGATCTTCGTGGCGCCCTCGCGCCCGTTCTGGTGCGTGCGCTCGAGCACGTAGTCGAGCGAGGCCTTCGCGCCGGAGAGGTCGAGCTTGCCGCGCAGGACGAAGGCCGTTCCGGCCTCGCGCGCACCACCGTCCGCCAGGGCCACGTCGAGCTGCGTCGAGCGCGCCAGCTCGGCCTTCAGGTCCTTGCGCAGGCTGGCGGCGAAGTCGCGCGCGCCCTCGGGCACGTCGAAGGGCGGGATCACGATGCGGCCCTGCACGCGCGTCGGCCGCTCGGCGCTGCTGGCGAGCTTCAGGTTCTGGGCGATGGCCTCGAGCGCCGCGTAGGCCGCGCTGGCGTTGGCGTAGCGCTTCTCCGGCTCGCGCGCGAGGCAGCGCAGCAGGAACTCCTCGAGGCGCGGCGGAAACCCCGGGCGTCGCTCGGAGGGCTTCTTGGGCTTGGCCTCGAGGATCGCCATGCACACCTCGGGAAAGCTCTTGCCCGGGAAGGGCAGCTCGCCGGTGAAGGCATGGAAGAAGACCGAGCCCAGCGAGAACACGTCCGAGCGCGTGCCGAGCTCCTCGCCCAGCACCTGCTCGGGCGACATGTACAGCACCGTGCCGACCAGCATGCCTTCCTGCGTGATCGAGCTCTCGTTGGTCGCGCGGCAGATCCCGAAGTCGAGCAGCTTCACGCGCCCGCCGTCCTGGATCATGATGTTGGCCGGCTTCAGGTCGCGGTGGATCAGGCCGCGTTCGTGCACGAGCGCGAGCGCGTCGGTGACCTGCAGGGCGATGCGTAGCCCCTCCTCGTACTCGAGGCGCTGGACCTTCAGGATCTTGTCGAGCGTGCGCCCGAGCAGGAACTCCATCGCGATGAAGGAGGTCCCGCGGTCCTGGCCGTACTCGAAGACGGTCGCGATGTTCGCGTGCGTCAGGGCCGAGGTGTGCTTCGCCTCGCGGTCGAAGCGCTGCTTCGCCTGCGGGTCGAACTCGACGTGCGGGCGCAGGATCTTGAGCGCCACGGTGCGGCCGAGGCGGTTGTCCACGGCCCGGAAGACCTCGCTCGACGGACCTTCCCCGAGGCGGTCCTTCTCGGGATCGAACTCGAAGTGGGCGAAGCGCATGGGGCGGGGTGGTTCGGCCTTTCGGACGTCCATCCTAGCGGGCTTGACCTCGGGATCGACTCCGGGCCGTTTCACACCTCCGGCCCGGAGGCCCTGCCCGCGGGCGAGACGCCGGGCCGTGCGCTTCCTACCCTGTGCGTCAAAGCATGACGAAGAAAGCCGCCGGCCCGGGGCTCGAAGAGCCCGCCCCGCTCGAGGGTCCGATCCAGTTCGAGGAGTCCGATTTTCGCGCGTTGACGCCGAAACTCGCCGGAAACTCCGAGTACAACGCCCACCGCCTGGCCGCGCGCCGGCGCCTGCTCGCGCTCGGCAAGCGCACGGTGGCCGCGGCCGAGCCGCTCGGGCTCGCGCTCGACTGCCGCACCAGTCTGCACAACCCGCACCAGTACAACGCCAATCGCGTGCTGCGCCTGTGGGCCTACCTGACGCGCGGGAAGAAGGCCAAGGCGGTGCTGAAGAAGCGCCTCGGGTCCGAGCTCGGGCGCGACCTCGACTCGTCGTTCCGCAACGCCTACCTGTGCTTCGCGCTCGAGGCCGAGGCGCTCGAGGTCTCGCTGCGCATCCACCCGGACGGCTGGTACGACGGCCAGAACCTGAAGAACCGCGCGAAGAAGGAGGGGCCGAAGCCCTGGCTCGCGCTCTTGAATGGGCTCTCCGGCTACCGCCTGCGGTTGCACGACTGGAGGGGCGAGTTCCACTGCGGCACGCTCACGCCGGAGAAGCTCGAGGAGTTCCTGAAGTACTACACGCCCGGCGATCACCAGCTGGCCATCGAGCGCCGCTACCCGGCTCCCGAGGGCAACCGCGGCGCGGTCTTCACGCCGGGCTGCGCCGAGGAGCTGCAGCGCGAGTGCCTGCGCCTCGTGCCGCTGTACCGCTTCATGGCCTGGTCGGAGGAGAGCGACTTCCTGTTCGGGGGATAGGCGCCGCGGAACGGCGCGAAGATCCGGGATTCCTGCCTGCTCTGCGCGGGGCGCGAACTGGCAGGGTGAGCGCGCCACCTTGCGGCGCTCCGAGGGCCAGGCCCTCGCCCGTGCTTGTCTTCCGGAGCTTCCCCCGTGGGCGGTACGCCCTCCGTCCGTCTACCGCGCGGCCTGTGGTGGGGCTGCGCCGTCGCGCTGCTCGCGCTCGAGCTCGTGCTGATCGTCGGCGTGGCGCGCCGCGCGGGCTGCACGACCGACGAGCACCACTACTTCAACAGCGGCAGGATCCTGCAGCGCCACGGCTTCGTGCACGTCGGTACGGTGCTGCAGGGTCCGCTGCCGCTGCGTGCGAACCAGGTCTTCGCGGGCGAGTTCCCGTCGGGCGGCTTCGACGTCGCCCGACCGGGGGCCGAGGCGCTGCTGCTCCGCGGGCGCCTGGGCACGCTGCTCTTCGTCCTGCCGGGCTCGCTGGTCGTGCTGCTGTGGTCGCGCCGCCTGTTCGGCGAGCTCGGGGCGCTCGTCTCGCTGGCCGCGCTCGTGCTGCAGCCCCTGTGGCTCGCCCACGCGGGCCTCCTGCTGGTCGATGCGCAGCACGCGAGCGTGCTCCTCGCCGCGCTCTTCGCGCTGGCTCTGCAGCTCGAGCGACCCGGGCCGTGGCGGCTCCTCGGCTTTGCGACGCTCGCGGCCGCGGCGGTCGCGACGAAGTACGTGGCCCTGATCGCCCTGGTTCCGGCCGGATTCCTGGCGCTTGCGGCGGGCGTGCGTGCGGCGCCACGCGGCCGGCGGCCCGCAGCAGCACTCGTGGCCGCGCTCGTGCTGGTCGGCGGTGGGCTGCTCGCGCTGCACGCCTGCTACGGCTTCGGGGCGCGCTACGGTGGGGGCGGCGTGCCGCGCAGCGCGTTGCTCTTCGCGCTGGAGGACTGGACACCCACCCGCGTGGCACTCGCGCTGCTGCCCGAGCCGCTCGTGGCGGGCCTCGACTTCCAGCGCGCGCAGGCCGAGCGCACCTGGCGCGTGTTCCTGGACGGCGAGCTCCTGCCGGGCAGTCCGCGCTACTACGTGGCGGCCTTCCTCTACCGCACGCCCGAGTTCCTGCTCGCGCTCCTCGTGCTGGCGCTCACGCAGCTCCCGCGCATCCGTCCGCGCAGCGATCTGGTCGCGCTGCTCGCGCCGCTCGCGGTGCTGCTCGTGTACCTGTCGTGCGGCACGTCCATGCAGCTCGGCGTGCGCTACGCCCTGCCGCTCGTGCCGGCGGGGTGCCTGCTGCTCGGCGCGGCTGCGTGCGCGCCGGTCTTCGTCGGGCGGACCCGACGTGCGCTCGCGCTGGTCGGCGTGCTCGTCCTCGCCGGGGCGGCGGAGCTCGCGCGCAACGGTCCGGACTGGCTGGCCTACTTCAATGCTTCGTCGGGCGGGCAGGAGCTGGCTTACCGACACCTGCGCGACACGAACGGCGATTTCGGTCAGCACGAGGGCGACGTGCGCGCTTGGCTCGCGCGCGTGGCGCCCGAGGCCGACGTGCTCGAGCATCCCGCGGGCGCGCGCTTCGGGCGCGTGGCCGTGCGCGCCAGCGGCCTGCGCGGCGAGAACAGCGCGTGGGCCTACGAGGGCGAGCCCCTGCAGCACCTCGGCGCGGCCTGGTACGTGTTCGAGGTCACGCGCGCGGGGCTCGCGGCGCGCGTCGAGGCGCAGGGCGGTAACGCGCTGCGGCGCGCGTGGGTCGTCGCCTTGCTCGTGGCGGGCGAGACCGAGGAGGCGCGTCGAGCGGCCGTGGCGCTGGAGCTGTCGGAGCGCGATCCGCTGCGGAGCCTGCTGCAGGTGGCCGAGCCGCTGGCCGCGCGCCATGCCGGACTGTGGGCGCGCCTCGGACACGCGCCGTCGAGGGGCGGTCCGGACGTCTTCCGGACGAGCGAGCTCCGCCTGGAGCGCGAGCTCGGGCACCCGGGCGGTGCTGCGCGCCGGGCGTTGCTCGAGCGGGCCCGCGCGCGCCTCGCGGAGCGCACGGAGTACTACGCGCTCTTGCGCTGATCAGAGGTTCTTCTGCGGCAGCACGTAGGTGTAGCCGTTGACCAGCGTGTCGTGGCCGGGCGTCGTCACGGTGACATCCGTGCGGCTCGCGACGCGGCCCGTCGTGCCGCCGACCGGTCCCGGTGCGCGCGGTACGCGCACGTGGAGCGTGGTCGAGTTCACGAAGGTCACGAGGGCCGGATTCGCGCCGAAGGTGACGCTCGTGCCGGGCGTGAACTCGCTCCCGCTCAGCACGACGAGCCCGCCGCCGTCGAAGGGGCCGCTGTTCGGCGTCACGGCGCCGAGGGTCACCGTGGTGCAGTCGTGGTCGAGGATCTCGAGGTCGTCGAGCGCGGCCTCGACCAGCGAGCCGGCGCCCGTGTCCGAGACCAGGAAGCGCAGGCGCATGTTGTTCGTGGGGGTCACGAAGTCCGTCACGCGCGCCTCGTGCCGGATCCAGCCGCCGAGTCCGTCCACGTGGCCGGCCGACAGGAGCTCGAGCGGGACCCAGCTGCCGCCGCCGTTGTTCGAGATGTCCACGCGGTAGGGGTCGTCGACGCCGAAGATCTCGTTCTTGTTCGACCACCAGCGCCAGTAGGCCACGTGCGGGTCGGAGAGCGCGCTCATGTCGTAGGTCGGCGAGGTCAGCGTGACCGTGCCGCCATCGACGTCCGCGTCGCCGTCGGCGCCGCCCACGACGCCCTGGCCGGTCACGTAGCAGAACGTGCCGGTCGGCGTGACGTCGTCCTCGGGCTGGGCCGAGGTGCCGACCGGGTTGACGCGCGTCCAGTTGCCGGCCGTGGCGGTCGTGCTCGTGGTCCAGCCGCTCGCGCTCTCGAAGGTCTCGAGCAGCGCCGAATCGACCACGTAGGCCGCGCTGGCCAGCACGGCCTGCGTCGGCGCGGCCGGCGGGTAGGTCCAGGTGACGTCGTCGGTCGTGCGCGCGCTGAGGTAGAGCGCGACGCGCTCGCCGCACGCGTAGCCGGGCAGCGTGGCGCGGTAGGCGCCGCCGCCGAGGTCCTGGGCCACGACCTCGCTGAAGACTCCGCCGGTCGAATGGTGCAGGCGCACGCTGCCTGCCGCGAGCGTGCCGGGCAGGTTCTCCTGCACGTCGAGCAGGAGCTCGCCACCCTGCGGATCGACCGTGGTCGGATCCCCGCCGGCGAAGGCGAGGCTCAGCGGCGCGGCGCCCTCGCGCCACACGAACAGGCCCTTCTCGACGTCGCTGCCGAGGATCGTGCCGCTCGCGAAGTACGGGTAGTTCGACCACAGCGAGTTGAAGAGCTGCGCGTCGTCCGTCGGCCAGGTGTCGAAGTAGCCGACCTGCACCGGCGCGGCGGGTGTCGTGCTGTCGAACACGCGCAGGCCGCTGCGGTAGTTCGACTCGTAGACGCGGTTGCCCTTGACGTAGAGGTTGTGGTCGATCGAGGGCGCGCCCGAGCTGTAGAAGCCGAGGTAGGCGGGCGCGGCCAGGTTGGCGAGCGAGAACACGCGCGTGCGCGCGCCGCCGAACGAGCCGTCGTCGAGCTCGTCATTCAGGTACAGGTGCCCGCCCGCGGCCGAGACCCAGCCCTGGTGCGAGTAGGCCGAGCCGGTGTACGAGGTCGAGGAGACCTGCACGATGCTCGCCTTGTTGGTGACGTCGAGGATCGTGACGCGCGGGTTGCCGCCGCCCGAGCCGTCGTTCGAGTAGCAGAAGGCGAGCTCCTTGCCGAGATACGGGCCGGGCAGGGTCCAGGTCGTGACCTGGCACTCGTGCACGTAGCGCGTGTTCCAGCTCGCGACGACGGTCGGCAACGCCGGGTTGGCGAGGCTGTAGATCACGAGCCCCTGCGGGCCGCCCGAGCACGGCCCGCCGCCGCCGCCCGCGCGGTAGAGGTAGCCCGAGGCCGCGTTGACGGCCAGCGTGTGCGTGGCCGTCGTGCAGCCGCCGGCGGTGACGGTCGTCTGCAGCGTGACGACGCCGGAGTCGATGTTCGCGAGGTTGAAGACCTGGATGCCGCCGCCGGCCTCGCTCACGGCGTAGGCGTAGGTCGAGTAGGTCTTGATTCCGCGCCACAGCGAGGTGAGGCCGGTCTCGAAGTCGATCACGACCGGGTTGCCCGGATCGGTGACCTCGACGAAGCCCGTGCCGTTCGAGAGGCCGATCAGCGCGTACTCGCGGCCCGAGGGCGCGGTGTAGCCCCAGCAGTCGTTGGCCGAGACGTTGTTGCCGGTGAAGTCGGTCAGCGTCTTCCAGCCGAGGAGCTGCACGTTGCTCGACGAGAAGACGATCTGGCCGAGGCCGCTCGTGCGCGGCGAGGGGAAGGCCGTGTGCGGGCTCGAGTCCTCGCCGCCGCGCGGGAAGAGGAGCACGGAGAGGGCCAGGAGCGCAGGGGGGAACATCATGCCGGCCTTGCCGCGCGAGCGGGACAGGCCCCCTCGTGCGCGGTGACGACGAGCATGGGGGCCCCTCTCCGCGGGCGCAAGGCGTGGCCCTGAAACGCCGCGGCCCCGTCGAGCCTGCGCTCGACGGGGCCGCGGGAGGAGACTCTCACCCGGAGGTCAGCGGCTCTTCTGCTGGAACTGGTAGGTGTAGGCGTTCTGCAGCGTGTCCGAGCCGGGGTTCGAGACCACGACGTCGACCACCTGCGCGACCTGGCCGGTCTTGCCCGAGCGCGCGCCCGGGGCACGCGGGACGCGCACCTGGAGCGTGGTCGAGTTCACGACCAGCACGTTGCCCGCCAGGCTCGTGCCGAAGGAGACCGCCGTGCCTGGACCGAAGCCCGTGCCGGTGATCGTCACGATCTCGCCGCCGTCGAAGCCGCCGATCACGGGCGCGATCGAGGTCACCGTCACGCTGGGCGGCGTGCAGTCGAAGTCGACGATCTGGAGGTCGTCGATCGCGGCCTCGACGATCGAGCCGTTGACGAGGTCCGAGGCGCGGAAGCGCAGGCGCAGGTTGTTCGTCGGGGCGACGAAGTCGGCGATGCGCGCGGTGTGCTTGAGCCAGCCACCGAGCACGTCCGGGCCCGTCGGGCCGACGGTCTCGAGCAGCACCCACGAGGAGCCGCCGTTGTTGGAGATGTGGACCGTCATCGTGTCCTCGCCCGGACCGGCGCCGGAGCTGTTCGAGTACCAGCGCCAGTAGGAGACGTAGGGATCCACCAGGCCGGTGGCGTCGAGCACCGGCGAGCGCAGGCTCGTCGCGCCGCCGTCAATGTCGGCATCGCCGAGACCGCCGCCGACCGAGCCGTTGGCGGTCACGAAGCAGTTGACCCCCGGAGCCACCGTGTGGTCGTCCTCGGGCTGAGCGGCCGTGCCGACCGGGTTGGCGCGCGTCCACGTGCCCGTCGAGGCGGTCGTGAAGCCCGTCAGGTCGGCCGCGACGTTGACCTGCCAGCCGGTGTTGGCCTCGAAGTCCTCCGAGAAGTCGACGATCTCGCCGTAGGCGGCCACGGCGTTGTGGACCTGCGTCGGCCCGGCGGGCGGATCGGTCCAGGTGACGCCGTCGCTGGCCTCGGCACTGACGTAGTACTGCAGGGCCGAACCGCACGGCACCGAGGGCAGCGCGGCCTGGTACAGGTCACCGCCGAGGGCCGTGGCGCTGACCGAGCTGAAGGCGCCGCCGGTCGAGTAGTGGAACGTGACCGAGCCACCGACGAGGTCGCCCGGGGCGTTCTCCTCGACCATGAACTGGACCGTGCCGCCACCCGGGCCGATGAACTGGGGCAGCCCCGAGGGGAAGTCGAAGGTCAGCTTGGCGGCACCGAGGCGCCACACGAACAGGCCCTTCTCGAGGTCGCTGCCGATCACCGTGCCGCTCGGGAAGAACGGGTAGTTGCTCCACAGGCTGTTGAACTCGGCCAGATCGTCGGCCTCGTAGGTGTCGAAGAAGCCGTACACGGTCGGAGCCGTCGGCGTCGTGTTGTTGAACACGCGCAGACCGCTGCGGTAGTTGGCCTCGAAGATCTTGTCGGCCGTCACGTAGAGGTTGTGGTCGATGGCCGACACACCCGAGGTGAAGAAACCGAGGAAGGTCGGCGCGGCCGGGTTCGACACGTCGAAGATGCGCGTGCGCGTCGTGAAGCCGAAGCTCGACTCGTCGAGCTCGTCGTTCAGGTAGGCGTAGCGCTGGTCGGGCGTCAGCCAGACCTGGTGCGAGAAGGCGTTGCTCGTGTACGCCGCGGTCGCGACGGTCGAGATGGCGGCCTTGTTCGTGACATTGAGGATGTGGAGGTTCGCCGTGCCGCCGCCGGAGTTGTCGTCCGCGGCCAGGAAGGCGAGCTGCTGGCCGTTGAGCGCTCCCGGGCGCGTCGAGACGACCACGACCGCGTCGTGCACGTAGCGCGTGTTCCACTGACCGGCCACGGGCGGGTTGTTCGGGTTGGCCGCGAGGTTGTAGATCACGATGCCCTGCGGACCGCCGCCGGCGCACGGACCCGTGCTGCCGCCGCAGCGGTAGAGGAAGCCCGAGGTCGTGTCGATCGCGACGTTGTGGGTCGCCGTCGTGCAGCCGCCGGTCGTGATCGTGTTCACGAGCGTGACCACGCCGCCGTCGATGTTCGACATGTCGAAGATCTGGATGCCGCTACCGCCCTCGCTGACGGAGTAGGCGTTGTCGCCGTAGACCTTGATGTCGTGCCACAGGCTGGTCGGGCCGGTCTGGAAGGAGATCAGCTGGGCCGCGCCCGGGTCGGTCACCTCGACGAAGCCCGTGCCGTTCGAGAGCCCGATGATCGCGTACTCGCGGCCGGACGGGCTGGTGTAGCCCCAGCAGTCGTTGCCCGAGGTCGTGCCCGCGTTGAACTCACCGAGCGGCAGCCAGCTCATCAGCTGGACGTTGCTGGAGGTGAAGCCGACCGACCCCTGGCCGCTCTTGCGGGGGGAAGGAAATGGGTGGTAGTTGCTGCGGTCTTCGTCCGCGCGCGGGACGAGGACCAGGGCGGCCAGGGCGACGCCGCCGGCCAGGGAGAGGGACTTCATCAGGGGGGACTCGCTGTGGGGGAGAGGAACGGTCCAGAGGCGCCAGCATGAAGCAGGTCCGCGGGACCCGCAATGAGGCCATCCGGAATTGCCGCGCGGCTCCGGGTGGGACTACTTTTCCGTATTCGGGTTCGCCAGCCGCGCGCGCACCTCGGGCGCGCCGAGCAGACCCTCCAGGACCCGCTCGGCCTGCAGGGCGAGCCCCGGGTCGCGCAGGTGGACCGTGTCGGCGAAGTGCTCGGCGTCGCCCGGGATCGCCTCCTCGCCCTCGATCAGCACCGCGCCCGTCGCGGCGGCCACGGCGCGCACGATGCGGTTCGCCTCGGCGTAGCCGGCCAGGAGATCCGCCGTATCGAAGAAGGGCATGTAGCCGAGCGCCGAGGCGGCCGCGGCCTGCTGCTCCGCGGGCGTCTGCCCGGCCCGCAGGCGCGTGGCGAAGGTCACCAGGACCGGCACGGATCCACGGGCCCGGACGGCCTCCACGAGCGTGGTCAGGCGGCGTTCGAAGGGCTCCAGCAGGTCCGGCGCGAAGGCGAGGTGCCCCGGATCGCTCTCGCCGCGCCGCAGCCGGTGGCGCAGGTTCTTGCGCACGAGGTAGCCCGAGAGCCAGTAGCGGTCGAGCCAGCCTGGCTGGTGCTCGTCCAGCCGGTAGAGCCCGAGCGGGATCGCCCGGCGCCGGCTCTCGATCACGAGGTCGTTGGTCGCGTGGTAGATCACGACCACGTCGGGCTCGAGCGGCCCCACGCGGAACTCCAGGTTGCGCAGCGACTCCTCGGTCGAGAAGGCCGCCGCGCCGCCGTTCACGAGGTCGAGATCGGCCTCCGGCAGGGCCCGGCGCAGGCCCTGCAGCACTTGATACGGCCAGGTGGTCGCGAGCGCGGAGGCCTCGGCGCAGAAGGTCGTCGAGCCGCCCAGGAAGGCGATGCGCCGGCGGCCGGGGGGCTTCGGCACGTCGAGCTCGTCGCCGCGGAAGCCGAGCGCGTTGACCCGGATCGGCCCCACCTCGCTGCCGGGCTTCGGGATGCGCAGGCCGGAGACGGGGTCCTCCTCGAGCTCGTAGTAGGTCGTGAGCGTCGTCCCGTACCGGCGGTACTGGCGCAGGCGCACCAGGCCCTCGAGCAGCACGAGGCCGGCGAGGCAAGCCGCGCAAAGCAGCACCAGTCGACGCTTCCACATGTTCCCGAGGTTCGGGCCGGAGGAGCGCCGGATCAAGACCTGCGCCGCTGTCCGGATTGGTCGGGGCCTCGCCGGGCCGCTATCCTCTTCGCCTTCGATTTCCGCCCGGCCCCCTGCGGAAGCCCCCGGCATGACCACCGTCTTCGTTCCCAAGGAGACGCGCCCCGGCGAGACCCGGATCGCGCTCTCGCCCGAGACCGCCAAGCGCCTCGTGCAGGCCAAGGTCGAGCTCGTCTTCGAGCCCGGTGCGGGCCTCGCGGCGGGCTTCACCGACGCGGTCTTCGCCCAGGCGGGCGCGAAGCCGGGCGAGGCCTGGACGAGCGACCTCGTCTTCAAGGTGGCCCCGCCGACCCTGGCGGAAGCGAAGAAGCTGCGCAGCGGCGCGGTGCTGGTCTCGTTCCTGAACCCGGCGCGCGAGCTCGAGCTGGTCGGTGCGCTGCGCACCGGCGGCGTCACCGCGCTCGCCATGGAGCTCGTGCCGCGCATCAGCCGCGCGCAGCCGATGGACGCGCTCTCCTCGCAGGCCACCGTGGCCGGCTACAAGGCCGTGCTGCTCGGCGCGAGCGAGCTCTCGAAGATGTGCCCGCTGCTCATGACCGCGGCCGGCACCGTGCCGCCCGCCAAGGTGGTCGTGTTCGGCGCGGGCGTGGCCGGCCTGATGGCGATCGCGACCGCGCGGCGCCTCGGCTGCGTGGTCGAGGCGACCGACGTGCGCATGGCGGCGAAGGAGCAGGTCGAGAGCCTCGGCGGGCGCTTCATCACCGTGCCCGGCGCGGCCGACATGGAGGGCTCGGGCGGTTACGCGAAGGAGCAGAGCGAGGACTTCCTGCGCCGCCAGCGCGAGGAGGTCGCGAAGCGCGTGGCCGAGGCCGACCTCGTCATCACGACCGCCCAGATTCCCGGCAAGAAGGCGCCGGTGCTGGTGAACGCCGAGATGGTGCGCTCGATGAAGCCCGGGGCCGTGGTCGTCGACCTCGCGGTCGAGTCCGGCGGCAACTGCGAGCTCTCCGTGCCCGGCCAGATCGCCGTGCAGGGCGGCGTGAAGATCGTCGGCATCCCGAACCTGCCGGCCACCGTTCCGACCCACGCGAGCGAGCTGTACGCGAAGAACGTGCTCTCGCTCGTGAAGCTCATGCTCGACAAGGAAGGGAAGCTCGCGTTGAACGACTTCAAGGACGAGGTCCTGGCCGGTTGCCGGCTGACCCACGGCGGCGAGGTGCACCACGCACCGACCGCGCAGGCCCTGCTCGAGCTCGGGAGGGCGCGATGAGTGCGCTTGCGTTGCTCGTGGCCGAGGAATCCGGCGGCCACTCGTTGCCCTTCCTGCTGGTGGGCGCCTGGGCGCTGCTCCTGTCGATCTTCATGGGCGTCGAGCTGATCTCGAAGGTGCCGCCGACGCTGCACACGCCGCTGATGTCGGGCTCGAACGCGATCAGCGGCATCACCATCGTCGGCGCGCTGTACTGCGCCGGCACGGGCTACCCGTTCTTCGGGCAGGTGCTGGGCTTCTTCGCGATCGCGATGGCGATGGTCAACGTGGTCGGCGGGTTCCTGGTGACCGACCGCATGCTGCGCATGTTCGGCACGAAGAAGGACGCGAAGAAGGAGGGCGGCAAGTGAGCGCGCTCCTGTTGCTCGGTGCGAACGGCGTCGAGGTCCTGTACATGGCCGCGGCGCTGCTCTTCATCCTCGGGCTGAAGCTGCTCGGGCGCGTGAAGACCGCGCGCACGGCCAACGCCTGGTCGTTCCTCGGCATGGCGATCGCCATCGCGGCGACGCTGTTCCTGGTGGGCGAGGTGAAGTGGTGGGTGCTGCTCGGGGGCGCCGCGGTCGGGACGATCGGCGGGGTGCTGCTGGCGCTCCGGACGCCGATGACCTCGATGCCCGAGATGGTCGGCTTCCTGAACGGCCTCGGCGGCGCGGCCTCGACCTGCGTCGCGCTGGCGGACCTCTCGAACTTCCTCCAGGACCATCCCGAGGCCTCGCTCGCCTCCGGGCCGGCCGGGGCCGAGTACGCGCTGGCCGTGGCGCTCTCGCTCCTGATCGGCGCGGTGACGTTCTCGGGCTCGATGCTGGCCTACTTCAAGCTCTCGGGGCGGTTGAACCGGAACCGCCTCGGCCCGATCGGGGCCCAGGGGCTCAACATCGTGCTGGCGCTCCTGTGCCTCGGGCTGCTCGTGTGGTCGGGCTTCGTGAGCACCGACAGCGACGCGATCCTGTACGGCAACGTGGCGCTGATCGGGGTCGCGCTGGTGCTCGGTCTCGGGCTCGTGGTGCCGATCGGCGGGGCCGACATGCCGGTCGTGATCTCGCTCCTGAACAGCTACTCCGGCATGGCCGCCTCGGCCACCGGTTTCGTGCTGCAGAACAACCTCCTGATCGTGGCCGGCACGCTGGTCGGCGCGTCGGGCATCATCCTGACGAAGATCATGTGCAAGGCGATGAACCGTTCGCTCGCGAACGTGCTCTTCGCCAACTTCGCCGAGCAGGCCGCGAGCCAGAAGGACACGGGCTACACGGGCGTCAAGGCGGCTTCCGCCGAGGAGGCCGCGCCCGTGCTCGAGTCGGCCACCAGCGTCATCATCTGCCCGGGCTACGGCATGGCCGTGGCGCAGGCGCAGCACAAGGTGCGCGAGCTGGCGCAGCTGCTCGAGAAGAAGGGCGCCACCGTGCGCTACGCGATCCACCCGGTCGCCGGGCGCATGCCGGGGCACATGAACGTGCTCCTGGCCGAGGCCGACGTGCCCTACGACCGCCTGTTCGATCTGGAGCAGATCAACGGCGAGTTCGCCACGACCGACGTCGTGATCGTCATCGGCGCGAACGACGTGTGCAACCCGGCCGCGATCGACGACCCGAAGTCGCCGATCGCCGGCATGCCGGTGCTCACCGTGTGGGAGGCGCGCACGGTCTTCGTGATCAAGCGCTCGCTCGCCAGCGGCTACGCCGGCATCAAGAACCCGCTCTTCGAGCGCGAGAACACGCTGATGTGCTTCGCCGACGCCAAGGCCTTCCTCGAGGGCCTGATCACCGAACTCAAGGCGAGCTGAGCGCGCTCACTCCTCGTACCAACTCGTCCGTCTCGCGCGCGACCTTCTCGCGCGAGGTGAACTCGCCCTGGTCGATGCCGGGGCAGCCCGCCTTGACGGGGCCCTTCCAGGCCACTTGACCAGGTTCCACGAGGCAGAGAATCGGTATCCTCTCGGCGCGCAAGTACTTGAGGACTAGTGAGTTAGCATCAACGGTCGAATCCTGATGGGCGTGATGGACTGGATGGGCCGGATGGGAGTGATACAATCAGGCCTGCGCAAGACTCGCATGGAGGGTCTGATCGCGCGATTGCCAGCTGAACTCAAGTAGGAGGATGGAATGCTAGGTGGCTCAAGGAGCAGAGTGGGTCTCTTGGCGCTGGTCGCGTTGTCGACGGCCGTTCTTGCAGCGATTCCGTTGCATGCACCCTCCTCGCCAATTCCCGTAGGAGACTCAATGGTCTCCGTCCAGCTGTTTACAGACCGCTGGGAACCCCTCTCGGGAGGCGTGGCCGAAGTCTCCACGGCCACGTCGCGGCGAGTGGTTGTCACAGGGGCAACAGGCCAGTCTCCTTGGGTCGCACTAGAGGTCGACTCAGCGCTAAATCTGACTCTTGGTGAGGTTGTCACTCCAACGGGAACGGCAATCGGCATGATTGAGAGTTTTGTTCCACCTGTAATGGCTGGGAGTGGAAGGTTGGCGACAGTCATTGAGAGGACCCAGCCCCTTGCCGTTCCAGTCCACTTGGTAAAGGCTGCGAGTGGCATAAACAACTTGCTTCCCCCGGATGGTGATTATTGTCACTGGAAAATTTCTGTTCCGGAGGGGTCCGGACTCAATTTTACCATGCGGGTGGCTTCTCTATTGGACGAAGCGGCCGTAGATCAGTATATGTCCTATCGCGGCGTCTCCACGGCGGAAAGGTATGTGAGAGGTCTGGTCGCCGTTGTCCCCCATGTGCAGCTTGGGACTAGTGGAATTCTCGTTGGCATTGATCTGCTCGGCGAGCTTGCTGACGGGGTTGTCGCTGATTGCTACAATATTACATCGCCATCGAAGATTTCCGTTCTTGGTCCTCCCCTGAAGCACAGTCTTGCGGTAGTCCACAACGGCGTTGCTTATGTGGCAATCGCAGGTGCAGTCAGGAAGGGGCAGCTTGCAATATTGCTTCGGGAGACAGGCAGTCCTTCGCAGACGATAGTGGTTTCTGATAATCCGCCTGATATTGTTATTCCGGACGATATGGGAGCCATTGAGTTTGCCGATGTCGATTGCGCTGACTGCCCAAAGTCTGCCCACGCGCCGGGCGTTCTCTTGGAAGCCAATGTCAATGCCGAGGTGCTCGTGGCCGATTGCATCCCCGAACCTCCGGAAGCTCCTCTCAATTGGGATTGTGAGCCTCCGATTCCTGAGCCGGATGGACGTTGCCCCGGTCCGCCGGCCCCCGTGGGTGACAAGGAGTGTAAGCTTCTTCGGCAAGGCTCTCCTCCGTTTTGTCTAAGCCCTGGCGAAGAGACCGGCGTGCAAATAGGTGAGAGCAAGTCAATGAAGGTTACTTTTCAGGTGCAGGGAGCCGATGGCATGCCCCTGTCTACAACCGGGGGTTTCGAGTATGGGTGGGAGTCATCAAGGACTCGCAACCAAAGCTTTACCGCTCCTGCCGGCGCCAATGGTCTTGGTCAATGCATTCGTTGGTTTAAATACACAAAGATTTGCGTGCAGGGATGGGGCATCCCCACTGACCTCCCGGATACCTATTTCTGGACTGAGGCGGGCCCTATCGTGATCTTCAACGATTGCCTTGGCGTGAAGAACACCGCGACGCCGTGCGAAACATCGTATACGACGAGCAGCGTCTGTGATCGCTGTCCATCTCAGCCCTGCCCGCCTGCGGATTAGCAGCCCGGGGTGACAAGTTCTGAGCGTCCGTGCACAGCTCAGATCCGTCAGTTGAACGGTTGACGGGGTATCGTTCCGCGTGAAGGATCGACCTTCTGTCGACCGTTGGGCAGGCAAAGCGCCTCTTCCAGGCGGCGGGGACGAGTTCGTGTACTCGGGCCGAATGGATGAGTGGCGGCGCGTAGGAAGACCTCTTTGAAGAATCGAAGTAGAGGAAGGGATCGAGGATCGGGCGCTCCGGGAAGTCCTGTGGGTAGCTGATGCAAGGAAGGCCTGATCGCCGAGCTCAAGGCGAGCTGAGCCCGCTGACCCGGGCCCCGCTCACTCCTCGTACCACTCGTCGGTCTCGCGGGCTATGCGCTCGAGCTCCTCGCGTGGGTGCAGCTCGCCCTGGTCGATGCCGGGGCAGTCGGCCTTGACGGGCCCCTTCCAGGTCTTCTCCTCGAGGTTCTCGGTCCAGAACGGCCAGGTGGCGCACTGCTTCGGGCGCACCGGGTAGATCGCGCACCTGTTGTCGGCCTGCAGGAACGGGCAGGCGGGCTGGTCCATCTTCAGCAGGACCCAGCCGTCCTCGGCCTTGCAGTAGCGCTCGAGGAAGGTGCGGGGAGCGAGCTGGAGGTGGCGCGCGATCGCGCTCACGTCCTTCGGAGCGAGGTACACGTGGGTGTACTCGCCGTGGTTCCGGCAGCAGTTTCCGCAGGCCGTGCACTTGAAGCGCAAGCCTTTGTCGTACCAGGGTTTATCGCTCATCTTGGCGGTCCTCGTTCGGGCCCTGTGCGTAACCGAACAGCGGGCCTGGTGTAGTGCCCGTTCGTGCGGAATCACACGGCCGATCTCGGGGCGTCCGGCGCCCCTGTGCGAAATCAAGCAGGAGGGGCTCCATGAAGCTCGTGGTGGTGGAAGAAGGGGCGCGCACGGCGCTCGAGTTCGACAAGCCCGAGATCAAGATCGGGCGTGCGATAGACAATGACATCCGCCTCGCCGGCGCGCACGCCTCGCGCCACCATTGCCGCATCGTGCAGGGCGAGGAGACCACGATCCAGGACCTCGGCTCGGCCAACGGCGTGCAGGTCAACGGCGTCAAGCTCGTCGAGCCGAAGGCGCTGCGCGAGGGCGACGTGCTGACGATCGGCGGCGCGCGACTGTACGTCGAGACCCTCGGGCGCACCGATCCGAGCCGCACCCAGCGCATCGACGCAAGGCGCGGCGACGGGGTCGTCGAGGCGGTCCCGATCCCGGCCACCTTCCCCGACGTCGGCGTGGCCGGCTTCGACACCCACGGAGCCGACGAGCGGCGCGACATCGAGCGTCTGCGCACCTTCGCGCGCGTCACGCGTGCCCTGATCGCCGAGACCGACCTCGCCGCGCTGCTGCGCCTGATCGTCGACGCGGCCCTGGGGCTGGTCGGGGGCGAGCGCGGCTTCGTGCTGATGACCGGCAAGACCGGCACGAGCGAGGAGGTGAAGGATCCACGCGAGATGAAGGTGCGCGTGGCGCGCTCCTTCGACCGCACCGACATCCCCGTGCCTTCCACGCGCATCTCGGTCGGCATCACGCGGCGCGTGCTCGAAAGCGGGCGGCCATTGCTCTCGGTCGACGCGGGCCAGGACGAGCGCTTCTCGGCCATGGCCTCGGTCGAGGAGCTACGCCTGCGCTCGGTGATCTGCTTCCCGATCCAGCTCGAGGGCAAGACCGAGGGCGTCCTGTACCTCGACAACCGCATGCAGCGTGGAGCCTTCCGCGAGGACGACCTCGAGCTGGCCGAGCTGCTCGCCGGCCAGGCCGCGATCGCGATCAAGAACGCGCGCCTCGTGCACGAGCTGCGCGAGCGCAACCAGCGTCTCTTGCAGTCGAGCGAGCAGATCCAGAGCCTGAACGAGCAGCTCGGACGCAAGGTGCGCGACCAGGGCTCGGAACTCGCCGTCGTGCGCGCCGAGCTCGAGCGCGAGCGCGGCCGCTACGACTACGGCGCGATCGTGGGCGCCTCGGACGAGATGAAGCGTGTCTTCGCCGAGCTCGACCGCATCATCGCGACCGAGATGCCGGTCCTGATCCACGGCGAGAGCGGCACGGGCAAGGAATTGATCGCGCGCGCGATCCACTTCAACGGCCCGCGGCGCGAGAAACCCTTCGTGGTCGAGAACTGCGCGGCGCTGCCGGACTCCTTGCTCGAGAGCGAGCTCTTCGGGCACGTGCGCGGCGCCTTCACCGGCGCGGATCGCGCGAAGAAGGGGCTGCTCGAGCAGGCCGACGGCGGCACGCTCTTCCTCGACGAGATCGGCGACATGAGTCCCGAGATGCAGAAGAAGCTCCTGCGCGTCTTGCAGGAGGGCGAGGTGCGTCCGCTCGGCTCGAACCAGGTCGTGAAGGTCGACGTGCGCCTGCTCGCGGCGAGCCACGAGGACCTCGGCGAGATGGTCAAGCTGGGCACGTTCCGCGAGGACCTCTACTACCGCGTCAACGTGCTCGCCCTGCGTCTGCCGGCCCTGCGCCAGCGGCGCGACGACATCCCGCTGCTCGCGAACGCGCTCCTCGCGCGCGCCGCGCGCGAGGCCAACCGTCCGGCGCCGCACCTCGCGCACGAGGTCCTGGCCGCGCTCGCCGCCTACGACTGGCCGGGCAACGTGCGCGAGCTCGAGAACGAGATGCGGCGCGTCCTGCTGCTGGCCGAGGACCACGTGCGCATCGACCACCTGACGCCCTCGATCCTCGAGAAGAAGGGCGTCCCGCCGCCCGGCACGCTCTCCCTGCCGCTCGTGGTCGGCGACCTGCGCTCGGCCGTCGAGACCTTCGAGCGCACCGCCATCGACGAGGCCCTGCGCCGCGCCGCCGGCAACAAGAGCCGCGCCGCCAAGGAGCTCGGCATCAGCCGCTTCGCCCTGCAGCGCAAGCTCGAGAAGTACGGCCTCGGCGCCGCCGCCGAGGGCCACGACCTCGAGGCCGATCCGGAGGCCTACGAGACCGCCGCCGACAGCGGCGACGAGGAATAGCCCGAAACCCGTCCTCGGCGGGGGAGTAGGATCGACGGTCCATGGCTGCCGATCCGCAGAAGGTGCCGCGGCGGGAGGAGGTCCCGCCGGCGATTCCGGGCTACGAGTTGCTCGGCTTCGTCGGGCGTGGCGCGTCGGGTTCGGTCTACCGCGCGCGGCAGCTGGCGGTCGATCGCGAGGTGGCGCTCAAGATCCTGCATCCGCACCTGGCCGCGGAGTCGCGCGTCGTGCGGCGCCTGCAGCGCGAGGCGCGCACGACCGCGCGGCTCGCGCATCCGCACATCGTCTCGGCCGTCGACATGGGCCAGGTCGACGGGCGCTGGTGGTTTGCGATGGAGTTCGTCGACGGGCCCTCGCTCGCGCAGCGTCTGCGCGCCGAGGGGCGCCTGCGCGAGCGCGAGGCCCTGCGGCTCTTCATCCCGCTGTGCGAGGCGCTCGAGCACCTGTGGGAGCACGGCGTCGTGCACCGCGATATCAAGCCTGCCAACATCCTGATCGAC
>Ga0172373_10004503_pt1 | contig 19612 bp, 14 predicted proteins | sample Lak10m_2_FD_114546 | JGI IMG/M metagenome (GOLD analysis project Ga0172373, IMG submission 114546) | Freshwater microbial communities from Kabuno Bay, South-Kivu, Congo - kab_092012_10m | ecosystem: Environmental > Aquatic > Freshwater > Lake | place: Democratic Republic of the Congo...
AGCACGCGGGTCGCTGCTGTCGCTGGCTTGGTCAACCGACTGCCCCGTTTTGCCCTGGCATGACTGTCTTCTATCGGGAAGGGGCATTCTGCCTCATCCTCTAATTGTGAAGTTTAACCAGTGGCTACAGGTGTAATTCACTGGGGTACTTATCAGGTATTCGATGTATTGGCGTTTGGTTATCATCCCTCTACAATACCAGCAAATTTACTCTCAAGCGAAAGTCCTGGAATTATTGGTATAAGTTTACACCGAAATTGATCGTATGAGTATATTTGAACATTACACGCTCCACCTTGCATGGACATTGTTTGTTGAAAATGTTCAATCGCGGTGCAAAAGGTTATAAAATCAGTACATCCTTTATAATAGCATAGCGATTTGAAATTTTAAGACTCTGTTACGAGGTCAAGCCTTATATTTTTCTGATCCTCCTATTTCTACTCAACACCAATAGGTACTCCGAATGCGTAAACGTTTGTTATGGATGGTTGGAGCGAGTGTGGTCGTCGTCGTGCTGCTGGCGTTCCTCGGTTCTAGCTTACGCAGCCAGAACTTGCAACCGGGTGGCGCGAGTAGCACTGTGCAACCGGAAGCGGCGGCGGGCGGCGATACAGCGGGCATCCCGATGGGCAACCCGCCCGCCCCGATTGCATTCAGCAGCAACCGTGACGGTGATTGGGACATCTTTTTGCTGCTACCAGATGGGACGCTGCATAACCTGACTGCGGACGGCAGCGGCGCACACGATTATTTCCCCAGTTGGTCGTTGGACGGCGGTCAGCTGAATTTTCTGGCGACTCGTGGCGAGAATCAATCGCTAGTGCCGACGCAGGTCAAGCCGGACGGCAGCAACTTGCGCAGCCTGAGCATTGTGCAAGCCGTGTTCACGCTAGTCACGGAAAGCCGCTTCGATTGGGACCCGGCATGGTCGCCGGATGGACAGGCGATGCTGTGGGAATCGCTGCGCGATCTGAATCTGGAAATCTACACCATTTCCACCGCAGCCGATTTCACGCTTGCCAATGCCACCCGCCTGACCAACGACGGCGGACGCGACTGGTTCGCTTCGTGGTCGCCGGATGGCACACAGGTGGTCTGGCTTTCGGATCGGAGTGGGCATGAGGATATTTACCGGATTGCGGCCAACGGCGGCGAAACCGTGCGGCTGACCGAAACCCTCTGGGATGAAGTGCATCCGATGTGGTCACTGGATGGCACGCGGTTGGCTTACGTCTACAACGACGGCGACGCCGAGTTGACCGCTGGCCGCCTGAATATGCAGTTGATGGCTGCCGATGGCATAGACCCCCACCCATTAGGCGACGGGCTTTTCAGCGGCGATCCGCTGTATCTGCCGGGGGGCGCACAACTGGCGTATGTGAGCAACGAAACCGGACACTGGCAAATCTACGTGATGAATGCCGATGGCAGCGCGAAACGCCGCATCACTGATGGCACGGGCGACGCGCTCTTTCCCGTCTGGCGACCGTGACAGGCCGCTTTTAGCGTCCGGTGAAATCGCGCAAATACAGGAAGTCGTGACCGATGGTGCGGCGGCTGAGTTTGGCGATGTTGGGCATGGTGCGTTTGTAGTGGTTGGCCTTCACCCGCATCCACACTTTTTCCACGAACGGACGAGCAAACCCTTCTTCGACGGCCTCATCCAGCGTGTAGCGTTCATCCACCAGCAGGTAGAGCAGTTGATCCACATCGCTGTAGGAGAAGCCCAGTTCGCCCTCGTCGGTCTGGCCTTCCCAAAGGTCAGCCGAGGGGGCTTTGTCGAGGACGGGCTGCGGCACACCCATCGCGGCGGAAAGCTGGCGCACCTGCGCTTTGTACAGGTCGGCGATGGGGTGCAGCGCCACGCCGCTGTCGCCGTAAATGGTCGAATAGCCTAGCAGGAACTCGGTTTTGTTGCTCGTCCCCAGTACCAGCCCGCCCCACGCTACCGATTGATCGTACAGCGTGACCATTCGCAACCGCGCCATGATGTTGCCCTTACGCAGGTTGCTCATGTCGGGGAAGCGGGCGATCAGCGGGTCAGCCATGTCGGTGATAGGCACATCGAGGTACGGCAGCCCCAGCGCCTCGATCACCAGTCCGGCATCGTTCAGGCTGGCAGCGGCGGACGTTTTGTAGGGCATCCGCACCGCCAGCACATTTTCCGCGCCCAACGCCTCCGCCGCCAGATACGCCGACAGCGCCGAGTCAATCCCGCCGGACAGCCCTAGCACGGCGCGGGTCATGCCGGCTTTGGCGATCTGGTCGCGGATGAATCCGGTCAGCATTTTGCGGGCGATGTCGGTGTTAATCGCCAGACGGGGCAGAATAGACGTGCGGGCATTCATAGCGATCATCCTTTCGGGATGGAACAAGGCAACAGCATCAAGACGCGATCCCAGCGAGGCGCTTGCGCAGGTCACGCAAGGGGCCGCGCAGCACAGCGTTGAGCGCGACGGCGGGCGTGAGCAGCGAGATCATCTCCGGCGGCAACTGGCGCGTGAACATTTTACCCATTAGTTCGTGCATTTGCGGGTCTTCCATCACCCAGCGCAGACCACTCAGCGCCCAACCGGGCATCTGCCGTTCACTATACAGGTTTTCCTGAACCGCGTTCAAGGTGCGGCGGTACATGCCATAGGTTTTCACGCGCACCGCTTCATCATATTCGTGCAGCGCCTGTTCCCACGACACCGCGCCGCGCCGGAAGCGTCCGTATGCCCACGCCAGCACCTTCGCACTGTAGACCGCGTTGAAAATGCCCTGCCCGTCCAGCGGATCGTGCTGATGATAGGCGTCCCCCACCAGCGCCCACCCCGCGCCGCCCGGTTGCCGGTACAGGTTGCCGATGCGCTTCATACCCTGCACGGGCGTGATGCGTTCCGCGCCCTCCAGCCGTGCGCTCAGTTTGGGGTTGGAGCGCAGCAGGCGCAGGTAGAAGGCTTCTGCGCCCTCCTCGCCGGGGGTGAACAGGTCGGCCTGTCCTTCCATCGTGCCGGCGGTCGTGCCGTCGGCGCTGTCCATCACCAGAAAACCGTAACCGTAGCCGCCCTCATAGGCCACCGCCACCGCGCCGTCTTCATCATACGGGCGCACGCCGCGCCAGTAGGCGTAATACAGTGAGGTGGGGTTGGCGGTATGTTCATCGAAAGTCGCCGCGCCTGTCTTACGCGCCACAAGGCTGAAGCGCCCTTCTGCGCCCACCACGATTTCAGCCCGCAGCGTTTCCGGCACGCCGTCCTTGCCCGCCTGACCGACCACGCCGACCACACGCTCCCCGTCCCACACCAGATCGGTGACGTTGAAGCCATCGCGCACATCCGCCCCCTGTCGGCGGGCATTCTCGAACAGCGCCGCGTCGAAGCGGGCGCGGTCAATGGCGTAGGCGTAGTTGCGCCCGTCCGCCAGCGGAATCGGGATGGTGGCTTTGAACTGGCTGTTGTCGCCGATCACGCGGCGCAGGCGGGGCGTGCCGCGTGCGTATTCGTTCTCGTCCGCGCCGATCTCGTCCAGCAGGTGCATGACGGGCGCATAGATGATGGGCGAGGAGGCGGCGGGCAGGCTGGGGAACTGCGCCCGTTCCAGCAGGAGCGTGCGTGCGCCCTGCCGTGCGAGGCGAGCCGCCAGAGTCGCGCCGGCGGGGCGTCCGCCGATGATAATCACGTCATAAGATGCGGTCATGGGCTACCTGTCAATCGCTTGTGTGATGGCTTCACCATAGCATTATCGCTAGGCCGCTGTCCACAAGGACTCAGGGATTTCTCAGAGAATGCGCCTGCACCCCTCAGTCCCCTCAACCCAACCGCTGAGTACAGCTAGGCGAGGGGAGGAAGATGGCATAGGCCGTGTCCGCTTGCCTTATACCCTTCGCCATGACGCGCAGCGGAAGGGGCGGGGCGGGGATGAGGGGCATTTTGTCCCCCCATTTGCCTTTCACCGTGCGCTGATGCACAGTTAGGGCATTCTCAACCTGCGTAGGGGATAGTGACCTATGAATGACCCGTTTGCCCTTCTGCTCACCGGCGATTGGCGGGATGTTGTCGTCCGCATTCTGATCTATGTGGCGCTGCTAGGGATTTTGCTGCTCCTGCGCGGGCTGGTGGTGCGGCTTGTGTTGAACCCGCTGCGAAAGAAGGCCGAAGCGCACAACACCAAATGGGCGCTGCTGCTGCTGGATGAAACTCGCGCCCCCATGCGCTTGATCGTCATCGGCGTGGCGCTGCTCATCGGCACTGTGATTTTGAACATGGATTTTGAAGTCAGGCAGGTGGTCGAGCGCATCGCCTACACCTTCTTTATCATCGCTTTCGTCAACACCCTGTTCAGCGTGGTGGATTTGTTCCTGCCTTCCAGCCTTCAGTTGTTCCGGCTGACGGGCATGGTGGTGAATGAGCGCCTGATTCCGTTCATCCGTACTGGCGGCAAAATCCTCATCGGTTCGATTGGCGCGGTGACGGTCATCGGTCAATGGGGGTTGGATGTCAGCGGGTTGGTGGCGGCGCTGGGCGTCGGCGGTCTGGGGATTTCACTCGCGGCGCAGGATACCATCGGCAACCTGTTCGGCTTCACGACCATTGTGGGCGATCAACCGTTCACGGTGGGCGATTTCATCAAATCGCCGGATGTGGAAGGCATTGTCGAATCGGTGGGGGTGCGCTCCACCCGCGTTCGCCAGCTCGATCAGGCGTTTGTGACCGTCCCCAACAATAAGCTGGCAAACTCCGCCGTGCTGAACTGGTCGCGCCTCTCCAAACGCTGGATCAACGTTACGCTGCGCATCCGGTTTGACGCGAAACGGGCTGATGTGGTCGCGTTCCTCGAAAAAACTCGCGCCATGCTGAATGCCCGCCCTTTTGTCGAACGGGGTTCGGTGGTGGTGCGCTTCATCAACTTTGGCGACAGCGGCCTCGAAATCATGGTGCGTTGTTATGTCCTGCACGCCAACTGGGATTTATTCACCGCTGAAAAAGAAACGATCTTTCTCGATCTGTTGCAACTGCTGGAAGAATCCGGGCTGAATATCGCGCTGCCCAGCCAATCGCTATATATCGAACGCGGAACGGCGGCTGACCTGACTGGCGGGAATGGCTGAATACTGTATGGAACAGCCCTGCCTGCTGCGCAATCAGCCGGATGAAACCATGCTGGAAATAGGTCTAAAGGAGTATCCCCTATGCGTACCATCACCCGTATTGACCCGACATCCGCTATGAAGGTTGGCGCACTACTCAGCGCCCTATCGTTCACCGTGTTCGGCCTGTTGTTACTGGCCTTTCAATCCTTGCTGTTGAGCGCCCTCAGCAGTTCATCCAGCAGCAGCAGCAGCGGGGTTTCCGGCAGCAGCATCCTCGCGGCGGGGATGGTTGGCCTGTGCGTGTTCTACGGGATCGGGGTGATCGGTGCGACGATTAGCGGCGGGATCGGCGGGCTGGTGGTGGCCTTCGCCTACAACCTGACGGCGAACTGGGTGGGCGGCCTGCGCATCGAATTGGATGACGCGCCGACTGCGAAACCCAAGCGCCGCGTGACGATTGTCCCCGCCGATGAGGAACAAACCGGCTTCTGATCGGTAGTTTAGATGCACGGCAGACTGAAGATCGCGCTATACTAAGAGATAGGCTGCTCGTTCTTGAGTGAAGGAATACCGCGCATGTCCCAACCATCCGGCTTCGTGCCCAAACTCACCCAATTCGTCAAGAATATCCTGCGTAGCGTGTGGGCAACCCTCGGAGATGTGCGCGGGGTGGCGCTGGTGTACGCGCTGTTGGTGCTGCTGCTACTGGTGCTGATTCAGCCAATTGTGACGTTCTTGCAGCAAACGGCGGAAAGCCCGCTGCTGGTGGCAGGCGCTTTTCTATACTACAGCCTGTACATCGGGTTTGTCACCCTGCTCAGTCTGGTGGCGGCCACTCTGTTCTGTGCGTTTCGTTTCGGGCGGCCTTCTTCAGAGGCAGAATCAGACAAGATCAAAAACTGGCTGTGGACACCGCCGTATATTTGGAAAGCGTTCGCTTACGCTTTCGGCGCTGGCCTCACCGCGTATGTGTTGGTCAAAGTGGCTGGCGCACTGAGCGCCACCACCGTCTACATCCCCATTCTGACCGTGATGGGGGTCGTCGTGTGGTTTGTGTGGCGCGAACCGGGCCGCCGCAGCCAGAACCCCGCCCCAAACAACCGTGCAAACGCACAATCTGCCGCTGATGGGGGCGCAGCGAAAGTGGTTGAGGCGAACGTGCAACCCAATCCATCGCTGGTTTATGCGTGGTCGCGGTTGCTGGCCTTCGACAGAGCCTCCACCAACCAGAAAACGATGTATAAGCGCCTGCGGACGATCATCATTGGCCTGAATGTGCTGGCGACGCTGTTCGCGGTGATTTCCGCCAAAATAGACCCGGCGAACGGGGATGCGGCGCTACTGCGGCTGGTGCTGGTGATTATCCCTCTCATCAGTTTGGGGGTGTTCAACTACGCGCAACGCTACGCCAGCACCGTCTGGATTGAGTTCCGAATGCGGGCGGAAGAAATCCGTTCAGAGGTTTATCAGTACTGGATGAAGGCCGGGCTTTATGTGGAAGATGCGGGCCGCGATTCGAATCTGCAAACTCGTGTGGATGAGATTTGCGAGAGTGTGCAGCGCCTGCCGATCTTTACGCCCTATTTGAAAACCACTTATACCGAGAAATCGCTACCCGCCATCGCCAGAGCACAGACGGGTGAAGAGAACATCTTCGGGACGATTGATGTTCAGCAGTACGTCGAACGGCGCATTAATTCCCAGCGCAATTGGTACGTGCGACGTGTGCAGACCGACCATAGTCAGGCGCGGACAGGGTTCATCATGATACAAGCGGTGATCTTTGCGGGTGGGGTATTCGCGGCCTTCGACCTCGGCTTTCTGGTGGCGATCACGGCTTCGTTGAGCGTGGCGATTGCGCTCTATTCCGATTTGAACGGCTATGGCGCGACCTACAGCGTTTATCACCGGACTGCCGATGAACTCGATCAGCGGTTGACGAAGTGGAAAATTCAGCAGGCGACCCAACCGGAAATTGTGAACGATGTCGAGCGTATCCTGCGTGAGGAACGGACGGAATGGTATCGCACCACGACGGAAATGCAGTCGAAGGTGACACAATCGCTGCAAGGCATCCTGTCATTAGCGCCCGCCAGCGAAACGGCGGAGCAGAAGCAGACCCGTTTGGTGGCGATGGGGCGGCAGGCGGTGATTGATTATCTGGCGAATAGCAAAGACAAAGCGATTAAAAGTTGGGGCGAGATCATCCAGCAAGAACCGAAGTACAAAGAACTGGAGTGGGTGGCGACGGAACTGGGCTTTGGCAAACAAGCCCCGTTTGGCGAAGCGATCACCGACCTCATCGAAAACAGCAAAGCGTCATCCGAACCCGACACGCCGCCGCCAGCAGAGAATGGCGAAGCGGGGTGAATCAAAAATCCCCACCCCGCGAGGGGTAGGGATTCTGTGCAGATACCGGAACGGAACGAACGGCTTTAGCGAATGCCGCTGTACAGGATCGCCGAGAGCAGCGGTTCGTAAATCTGCCCGCCCACGAAGTCCGACAGAATCGCGCCCAGATCAGCGTCGCTCACGCCCGCGCTGTCGGGGATCGTTAGTTCCACCGTCGCCACAAAGAGGCCGCGCTGCCATGTGGTGATCGCCCGCGTGGCCGGTTGGTCGCAGGCCGTCACCTTCTGGACGTAGAAGGGCTGTACCAGTGCCGCCGAGGTTTGCGGAGCGCCCCAGCCTTGCAGCGCCGCGACTTCTTGCGCGGCGGCATCGTGGATGGCGGCAGCGGCATCCGTCGGCGAGGCATAGGTGTCCAGCGCATAGCCCACCGAAACGAACTGTACCGTAGTCAGATCGCAAGCCTTGTTGTTCAACAAGCTGGAGACGCGGTATTGATGATTGTGCGTCGTCAAATAGGCTTCCAGCGCGTTACGGACGGCATCCGGCGCGGCGGCCACCACAGCCGGCGTCAACTGGTTGCTCTTGATGTTTTCGAGAACGCTGGATACATCGGCGGTAATGATCGAATCCACCTGATCGAGCGCCGCCACCACTTCATCCTGCGTCGGGATGGGCTTGGCTTCCAGCTTGACCGTCGTCGGATCGGTGACGATCAGAATGGTCTTGAGCAGCGCCCCCGGTTCGGTATCGGTTGCCGGATCGCGCACGCGGATCGCTTCGACAATGGCCTGCCCGTCAATCACCTGCCCGAAAATGGTGTGCAAGGTGTTCAGCCACGGGGTAGGAACGGTGGTGATGAAGAACTGGCTGCCGTTCGTGCCGGGGCCAGCATTCGCCATCGCCAGCTTGCCGGGGCCATCGAAGTGCAGGCTGGGGACGATTTCATCTTCAAACTGATAGCCGGGGCCGCCCGTGCCATCACCGGAGGGGTCGCCGGCCTGCGCCATGAAATCGGGAATGACGCGGTGGAAAGTCGTGCCGTTGTAATAGCCGCTGTCGGCTAAAAAGACGAGATTATTGACGGTCTTGGGCGTCAAATCTTCATACAAATCCACATAGACCGCGCCTGCATCGGTGCAGAAAATGGCGTGGTAGTCGGTATCGGGCTGGAGGACATTTTCAGGCGGTGCGGAATAGGCGCGGGTGGCGGGTTCGGGGGCGGCGGCCTGTTCGCACAGTTGGGCGGGGGTTTGCGGGTCGCTCTGGGCGGCGGCGGGCAGCACGCTGACCACGCTCACCAGCAGCAGCGCAGCCGCGAGTTGAAGGTTCCGTTTCAAGGGATAGCTCCTTTAGCTGATTGCAGGAACGACTATTGTACTGGCAATCGGCATTCAGGGGCTATAGGCGATTCGGCAGGTCACATTCCGCGCAGGCGGGCGATGAGCTTCTGGATCGTCCCGCGATCCGCAGTCGCTTTGCGCTGCCGCTGCGTGAAATCGCGCAGGCGTTCAATCTCGCGTAATAGCACCAGCTTATGCACCATTTCGCCATTCACCTGATACCACTCGGCGGTCAAATGAATCACATGGGCTTCGCGCTTGTGCAACTGCCGGTAAGCGCGTTGATAGTCTTGAACGATGAGTTCGGGGGTGACAGCGGGTTTTTCTTGCGTTGTTTGCACCATCCTGTACCCTTCTCCTACGCCAGCATCCCGTTTTTCTAACAAGAAACCTTTCAAGCGCAACCTATTAATCCCCATCATGCTTCCAGCACCTTGCAGCGAGTTAAAATGGTTTTTGTGACGTGCCTTCCTTCAGAAAATTTCATAAAATATTCAGTTCTGGCGCGGGTATAGACAGGAATTTGTAATGATGTTGATTCGCTTCTGGTCGGGGGTCGCGCTGCTGACCGCTGGCCTACTCACACTCCTGCTAGGCGTGTTCGTGCTTGGGGTACAGTTTGCCCGTTCCCCGCTGCCGCCTTTGCTCTATGCCCGCGACAGCCGCCTGTACCGGGCAGAAGTGGGCTGTGGCAGCCTGATCGCCAATTGCGAGGCGGGTGGGCGAACCGTCGTGGACGATCTGTACTCTATCGGGGTAAGCCTGTGGTCGCCGGATGGGCAGCGCGTGGCGGTACATCGCAACGCGGGCTGGACGATCTACGAAGCCGACTGCCTGCGAACGGGGACAGCCTGCGCGGGCATGTTGCTGGATGCCGATTTCAACGAGTCGCGTCCCACATGGGAGGCGGGTTCCGGGGCGCTGCTGGCGATCTATGCCAACGGCACGCTGCTTCAGCGCCACCCGTCTAGCTGCTGGCAACAGTCGTCAGCGCCCTGCACACTGGGAAGCGTTTTTCTCGATCAATCGCTACTGCTGTATCAACCTCATGCGTCTGTGGATGGGCAACAGATTATCCTGTCCGACCTGACGGGTTCGGCGTTTGTCATTTTCCAGACGCGCTGTTTTAACGAGGGGCGCTGGGCGTGTGCCGACCCCGCCCATCAGCAGTTCATCCTCGTCCCGCAGCGTCCGGCCTCGTGGCCGACCTTTTCTCACGATGGACAGTCGGTGCTGTTCTACGCCGATACCAGCGGCGTAGGCGTGGGCGAACAGCTTTTTGTGATGGATGTGAACAGCCATAGCTTCCAGCAGATCACCTTCCGTAAGGGCGCAAGCCTGTATCCGGCGTGGACAGAGGACTCGCAAACTGTTGCCTTCGCCGGATTCGCCACGCCAAACAGCCGCTTCCTCGACCTGTACTTGCTGGATCGGCGCTACGGGTTAGTCGTCCGTCTGGTGCGTGCCAGCAACAGCAATATCACCTATCCGGCGTGGCAACCCGCACCGGAGTGATGGGCGGGCAGCACCGATTTGCGCCCGATTCAACGCCAGATGCACGATTACCTGACGTTCGCCCGCCGCCGCCCCCAATCGCCATCGTCATCTTCTATAATGAGGGTATAGATAGGGGTGTTCTCTGCGCTGCATTCAGTGGCGTGGAGGGTGTGCAGTTGAGGTGTGAACGGGGGCGCTATGGTACGCAAATATGGAATGATCGCGCTGGTGCTGCTGACTGTGCTGGGATGGACATCCATTCCGGTAGCGGCGGCGCAGGTGGGCATTGTGTGGAATGCCGAATACTACAACAACCCGATTTTGACCGGCCCGGCCTCGCTCACGCGGCAGGAAACCGCGCTCGGTTTCGACTGGGTGAGCAGTTCGCCCGGTACTGGCATTCAGGCCGATTACTTCAGCGCCCGTTTCAGCAGCGATCCGTTTTTCGCGGCGGGCAATTACCGCTTCTACGCGCTGGCGGACGACAAGATCAAGCTGTATGTGGACTACAATCTGGTGGCGCTGATTGACACCATGACCACGCCTGCCGTCAATAAAGTGGCCTATGCCGACATCGCGCTAGGGCAGGGCGTTCACCATATTCAGGTGGATTATATCGAGGAAACCGGCCTCGCCAAGCTGTTCGTGACATGGGCAGACCTTGCCACCAACCCTAGCGGCCCGAACTTTCCGGTGGCGCAACCAAACAGTCCGCAGCAGTCGAGCAGCGGTTCGTGGATGGCGCAGTATTACGCGAATCCGGCGCTGATCGGTACACCTACGCTGATTCAGAGCGAAACCAGCCCTTCTAAGAACTGGGGTGCGGGGTCGCCCGTTGCCAGCATTCCGGTGGATAACTTCTCAGCACGCTGGACGAGCGTGCAAACCGTTCCGGCAGGCACGTATCAGGTGTCGGTGATGGCTGATGACGGCGTGCGCGTGACGATTGACGGCGTGCTGGTCATCAACGAATGGCACAACGCCACCGCCCAACGCACCAGCGCCAGCCTGTTCCTGTCGGCGGGGCCGCACAGCTTCATCATCGAGTTTTACGAGGCGGCGGGTGTGGCCTTCCTCGATTTCAGCTTCACGCCCATCGGCGCGTCGGTGGCGACAACCACGCCGTTCCCCACCTCTGCGCCGCCCCTGACCGGCGCGTATATGACCGTGACCAATGCCTACCGCCTGAACGTGCGCGGCACACCTGACCCGATTAACGGAGTCGTGCTAACCAAGATCAGCCGCAACGAAAGCTATTCCATCGTCGGGCGTAATGCGCGTAGCTCGTGGTGGCAGATTAACGTGAACGGCATCATCGGTTGGGTGAACGCCAGTTATGTGACCGCCGTCAACACCACCAACGTGCCGATCACATCCGGTAGCGCGGTAGTTCCCACATCCACGCCGATTGTGAGCGCGTGTTCGCCCGCGCCGCGCCTCTCGGTAGGCAAGATTGGCCGCGTCACGCCGGGGTTGCCCAACAACATTCGCTCGGACGCGAACACGGGCAGCACGCTGCTGGGGCAAATTCCGGCGGGCAGTTTGTTCTTTGTCGTATCCGGCCCCACCTGCGCGGGTGGCTCGTACTGGTGGCAGGTGAACTACAACGGGGTGCTAGGCTGGACGCCGGAAGGTGCGGGATCGCAATACTATGTGGAACCCGCTTCGTAGGGGAATCCGTGAAAAAGGGGAGTGCAGACGATGTGGCACAAGATGATTTGGACTGTTTTGCTGATGCTGATGTTTGGTGCAACCGCGCAGGCCGCGCCTGCTGCTACCGACAGCGGCGTGTTCTGGAATACCGAGATTTTCAACAACAGTTACCTGACCGATCCTTCGGTGCTGAAACGCAGTGACGGCGGGATTAACTTCGACTGGGGCACGGGATCGCCGGCTTCCGGCGTGAATGCCGACAACTTCTCCGTCCGCTTCGGTGCCGACCCGTATTTCGCCGCCGGAACGTATCGCTTCTATGTGCTGGCGGACGACTATGTGCGGGTGAACATCGGCTATGCTTTCCAGCCGCAGATCAACAGCATTGATGTGGATAAGCGCGTGGGCGTCATCCTCACCGCCGATGTCACCTTGACCGAAGGCGTTCACCACATCCAGATTGACTATCAGGAATTTCTGGGGAACGCCTACCTGTTCTTTAGCTGGGCGAATCTGGCGACCAACCCGACGGGGCCGAACTTCGCTGCGCCGTCTTATCCGACTACCGGCGTGAATACCGCTGCGTGGACAGCGCAGTATTACGCGAATCCGGCGCTGATCGGCACGCCGTCGGTCATCCAGACCGAGTCCGAAGTGTCGAAAAACTGGGGCGGCCTGTCGCCCTCGCCCGTCGTGCCTTCGGACAACTTCTCGGCGCGTTGGGCGAGTGTGCAAACACTTGGCGCGGGCGCATATACCCTGTCGGTGAGCGCCGATGACGGCTTCCGCGTGTATGTGGACGGGGTGCTGGTGCTGAACGAATGGCACAACGCCACCGCCCAGACCTATAGCGCCAGTTTGAACCTAACGGCAGGGCAGCACAGTTTCGTGGTGGAATACTACGAGGCCAGCGGGAACGCCTTCATCACCTATGTACTGCAAGGGCAAGCGCCGCCGAGCGTCAGCCCGCCTGTGAGTACCGGCACGGTGGCGACCATCAACACGGGGACGCTGAACCTGCGTGCCAGCCCGGATGTGAGCGCGGCGATCCTGCTCAAGATGAAGCTGGGCGGAGTGTATGCGGTGGTGGGGATGAACAGCGATTCGAGCTGGGTGCAGTTGAATGTGAACGGCACGACGGGTTGGGCGCTGGCGCGTTACGTGGTTATCACGGGCAACAGCAGCATCCCGGTGACGAACACCGGCAGCGCCTTCAGTGCGCCAGCCGACACCGGCTATGATGTCCGTGCGCTGGATACGGTGAACGTCCGCAGCGAACCGTCGCGCCGCGCTACTATTCTCGCCAAAATGCCCCTCAACGGCACCGCCCGCGTGATAGGGCGTACTGCCAGCAATCGCTGGTGGCAGGTGAATTTTAACGGCGTGACCGGTTGGGTGAGCAGCACCTATGCCGAGATTGTCGCTGGCGCGGATACCAGCCGTATCCCGATCACCGGCGCATAAAGAGCCTCGCCCCCTCTTATCCCCTTGTATCTCTCTATCATGCGGAATACCGCGTGGGGGAGGGGGCGAGGGGGCGGCGGACTGTTCTTACGAACGCGCCCGCATGCCGCGCTGTGCCGCGATGATCGCGCCTTCCCACGTCAGCGTGTCGCTGTTGGGGATGCGCCCGTCGGCATCCATCGCCGCTAGAATGCCGGTCATGGCGGCTTCCAGCGTGATGCGCGGGCAGAACTCCGGCACATCGCGGTACAGTTTTTCGGCGCTGTAGTAGATGTGGTGGGCGAAAATCTCCTCGCAGATGCCGAAGTTGGGGATGTTCAGCGTCCGCAAATCCGCCAGCGGCACGCCCACCAGTTCCACCTCGCGCCCGATCACGCGCATGGCGGTGCGGTGGTACTGCGCCCATGTGGTGAAGCCACGTTCGACCATGTTGTAGATTTGCCCCACGCAGCGCGTCCGCCCCAACACCCCGCCATAGGCCAGCGCCGCATCGTCCACATGCAGGAATTGGTGCAGCGCGTTGCCGTCACCGCACACCAGAATCGGCTTGCCTTTGCGGATGCGGTCAATCCACGAAAAATCCCACGCTACCTGCCGCGTCAGTCCTTGTTGCGGGCCGTGCGTGGTGGACGGGCGAATGATGGTCATCGGGAAGTGGTCGCGCAAATAAGCGGCCTGATAGATGGCCTCCATCGCGGCTTTGTTGCGCCCGTAGTCGGTGATCGGGCGCAGCGGGTGATCTTCGGTGGCGGGCAGCCAATCGTAATCAATGCCGAACACGCACACCGTCGAAGTGTGGATGAAATGCCCTACGTCGCGGAAGGCGCGTAAGTTGCTGTGCGCGTCGTCGGGCGTGAAGCCGATCATGTCTATCGCCGCATCGAAGCGTTCGCGCTGCATCAGGCTTTCGTAGGCGGCGCGGTCACGGCGGTCGCCTTTCAGCAGGCGTGCCCCATCCGGCGGCGTGCCGCGTTCGCCGCGATTGTAGACCGTCACCTCATGCCCCAGCGCCAGCAAGCGCCGCACAATGCTCACGCTGATATTGCCCGTGCCACCCACCACCACCACGCGCATAACCGCCTCGCTTTCGATCGTTTCGCGTGATTATACTGGCCTGCGCTCAACCTGCCAGCACAGCTCTGCCACGCCAAACAAAAACCCCCTGCCGGAAGCAAGGGGTTCATATACCGCGCCGCGCAAAAGCGGGGGTTAGTCCTGCCGCAAATAGTCGTCCTGATTCACGCGCAGGTAATCTGAGCTGGTATCCTGATTGCGCAGGAACGCCAATTGACCGTTCAACTCGTCAATCACGATCAGGTCGCCGTGATGGAACTCGCCTTTGAGCAGTTGCACGCTGAGGGGGTTTTCCACAAAGCGTTGCAGGGCGCGGCGCAGCGGGCGGGCGCCAAACTGCGGGTCATAGCCTTTTTCAGCCAGCCAGCGGCGCGCCGGTTCGGTCAGATGCACCGAGATGCCATTTTCGCCCATGCGCTCCACAATGCCCTTCATCTGCAAATCCACGATCAATTCCACTTCCGGCAGGCTGAGGGGCGAGAAGATGATGATCTCGTCAATGCGGTTCAAAAATTCCGGGCGGAAGGTTTCGCGCATGGCCTTCTCGATCTTCTGATGATCGGCCACCGCCTGCTGGTCGCCCGGTTGGGTGAAGCCTAGCACGCCACCGCGCCGCGCAAATTCCGTCCCCAAGTTGCTCGTCATGATGATGACGCAGTTGCGGAAATCCACCGTGCGCCCCTGCCCATCGGTCAGGCGGCCATCTTCGAGGATTTGCAGCAGCGCGTTCCACACGTCCGGGTGCGCCTTCTCGATCTCGTCAAACAGGATGACGCGGAACGGGCGGCGGCGCACGGCTTCGGTCAGTTGACCGCCTTCTTCGTAGCCCACATAGCCGGGGGGCGCGCCGAACAAGCGGCTGACGGTGTGCTGTTCGTGGTACTCGCTCATATCTACGCGCACCAGCGCCTCGTCGTCGTCAAACAGGAATTCCGCCAGCGTTTTCGCCAGTTCCGTTTTGCCGACGCCGCTGGAGCCGAGGAAGATGAACGAACCGATCGGGCGCTTGGGGTCTTTCAGGCCGCTGCGTGAACGGCGAATCGCGTCGGCAATCGCTGTGACCGCCTCCGACTGCCCGATGATGCGCTGGTGCATCACATCTTCCATCCTCAGCAGCTTTTCGCTCTCGGTTTCGAGCATCTGATTGACGGGGATGCCCGTCCACTGGGCGACTACTTGCGCGATGTCGTCCGCGTCCACCACTTCATCTAACTGTTTTTCCTGCTGCCAGATGAAGCGCGTCTGCTCAAATTCCTGCTCTATCTGCAAGCGATGGACTTTGAACTCGGCGGCGCGTTCGTATTCACGGGCGAGGCCGGCGGCTTCTTCGTCCGCCATCAAGCGGTTAATCTGGTCTTTCATCCCTTTCAGTTCGGGCGGCATGGAGTACAGCGCCACCCGCAACTTCGCCGCCGATTCGTCCAGCAGGTCAATCGCCTTGTCGGGCAGTTTGCGGTCGTTGATGTACCGCGCCGACAGCCGCACCGCCGCCTCAATCGCCTCGTCCGAGATGGTCACTTTATGATGCGCTTCGTAGCGATCGCGCAGGCCATACAGCATCTCAATCGAGTCTTCGATATTCGGCTCATCCACGAACACCGGCGCGAACCGGCGGTCAAGGGCGCTGTCCTTCTCGATGTACTGGCGGTATTCGTCTAGCGTGGTCGCGCCGATGGCGTTCAGTTCGCCGCGTGCCAGCGCCGGCTTCATCATATTGCCCGCGTCCAGCGCACCCTGCGCCGCGCCCGCGCCCACCACCTGATGCAGTTCGTCAATGAACAGGATGATGTCGCCCTGCGCCCGCTGCACTTCTTCGATGGCCGCTTTCAACCGTTCCTCAAATTCACCGCGAAAACGGCTGCCGGCCAGCATTCCCGCCAGATCGAGGCTGATGACATGCTTCCCTAGCAGCAGTTCCGGCACATCACCGGAGATAATCTTTTGCGCCAGCCCTTCGACGATGGCGGTCTTGCCCACGCCGGCCTCGCCGATCAGCACCGGATTGTTCTTGGTGCGGCGGCTGAGAACCTGAATCACGCGCAGGATTTCGGCATCGCGCCCGATGACCGGATCGAGTTTGCCTTCCTGCGCCATGCGCGTCAGATCGCGGCTGTATTTCTCCAGCGTGCGGTAGCGGGTTTCGGCCTGCGGGTCGGTCACGCGCTGGCCGCCGCGAATCTCCTTGATCGCGTCGTACACGCGCTCGCGGGTGATGGCGTTATCCGCCATGATCTTGCTGACGGCGGTGTTGCGTTCGCTGATAATGGCGAGGAAGATGTGTTCGGTGCTGATGTACTCGTCGCGCAGGCGGTTGGCTTCCTCGTTGGCGAGGTCAATAATGCGCTTGACGCGGGGGGTGATGAACACCTGTCCCGTCCCATGCCCGTAGATGGCGGCTTTGGGGCTGGCGCGTAAAATCTCATCCAAGCGGGTGCGCATGACGCTCACATCCACATCCAGCTTGGCGAGGAGTTGTGGGATCACGCCGTCGGTCTGTTCCAGCAGCGCCAGCAGGATATGTTCGGTATCCACCTGATTGTGACCATATCGCTGCAAAATTTCGTAAGCCCGTGCGGCGGCATCCTGCGCCCGCTCGGTAAAACGCTCAAAACGCATCATAGTGGCTGTTGTGAACCTCGCTGAAACCAACCCGGCGCATTCAGGATGACTGCACCCGCTGCCCGTATTCTACTGCCATTTGCGGCGTTGAATGTGGAGCGAAGGCATAAACCCCGCGAAGGGCGGATGAACATCAGCATCCAGCATAGCGGGTCTGTATCAGAATTGTCTCAATATTGGCTGAAGATCACGCAAGAGTCGGGCAGGCTTTTTTGGGGAAGGGGGTGGATTCGTAGGGACACGGCGCGAGCCGTGTCCGGTTGGCTACGGTTGCTGTTGCTCCCCATCTTTCAGCAGCGGCAGGCTAATGCGGAAGGTGCTGCCCACCCCCGGTTCGCTTTCGACCTCAATCACCCCGTTATGGTGCTGGATGATTCGTTGTGCGATGGTCAGCCCTAATCCGATGCTGCCCTGATCGATGTTTCGCGCTTTATCGGCGCGGTAGAAGCTCTCGAAAATATGCGGCAGGTCGGCGGCGCTGATGCCAATGCCCGTATCCACCACTTCGATCACCATGCGGTCAGCCTGCACCTGCCCGTTCACGGTGATGCTGCCCCCTTTGGGCGTGTACTGCAACGCATTAATCACGATATTTTCCAGCGCCCGACTGAGCATCACCGGATCGGCGTTGATGAAGATCGGCGCGGGAGGCATCTGGTTGACCAGAGTCAGATTTTTGCGCTCTGCCGACTCGCAGCGGCGGACGAGCACATTTTGTACCAGAGCGGTGATTTCTAGCGGACTGAGATTGTAATCCTCATCATCCAGTGAGGAGACAGTGAACATGGTTTCGACCATGTTCGCCATGCGTTCGGTCTGGTCTTCGATGGCGATCAGGTGACGCAGGCCAGCGAAATCCTCTCCTGCTTTGCGCCGTAACAAATACATGCTGGAGTTGATGACTGAGATCGGCGTGCGAAAATCGTGCGAGATGTTGCCGAGGATGTTCCGTAGCGCCGCCACCATTTTGCGTTCGGCGGTCAGTTCCAGCACATTCTTTTCCGCCTGCCGCCGTTCCTCGATGTTGCGGCTGACGAAAATCGCGCCGCCAAAACTCCCATCCGCCTCATGCAACGCATTCGCCACCGTTTCCAACCACAACACGTTCCCATCCGCAGCCTGTACGCGGTGTTCCACGCGCACCGGACGATCGGCATCCGCAAGTGTGCTGAACAGCATAACCATCTGACCGAGATCATCCGGGTGGATGAATTTCGACCAGTCCAGAATTTCTTCCTGCATCAACGTACTGGCATTGATGCCTATCCACGCCTCGAATGCCCGGCTCATATATTGCAAACGACCATTCCCATCTACCTGCCCGACGGAATCGCTCATCGCATCGGTAATCAGGCGCAAGCGTTCTTCGCTCTGGCGCAACGCCTCCTGCGCCTGCTTGCTCTCGGTGATGTCCATCGTGATTCCCACCAACCATTTCGGCACACCATCCGCGCCGCAGCGTACCTGACTCATATCGTGCAACCAGTGAACGCTGCCATCCGGCCACACCACCCGGTATTCCTGATCGCAACTGGTCTGATTCACGATGGCATCGTAGTAGCGCATCATGACCTGTTCCCAATCATCAGGATGCACACAGTCTTTCCACCAGTTCATGGTAGGCGTGTAATCGGCACGGCTACGCCCCATCAGCGCATATTCTTCATCTGACCAGTTCCGCGCCTGTGAAACGAGATCAGCTTCCCATGCGACTGCTTTGGCTGCATGAAGCGCCAGTTGCAAACGCTCCTCACTCTGGCGCAGCGCTTCCTGCGCCTGCTTGCGTTCGGTGACGTCCATCGAAATACCCATGATGCGGTCTGCCACACCATCCGGCCGGTATTGCGCTTGGCTCAAATCGTGCAACCAGTGGATGCTGCCATCTGGCCACACCACCCGGTATTCTTGATTGCTACTGACCTGATTCACAATGGCATTGTAATAATTCGCGACCACCCGTGTTATATCATCAGGATGCACACAGGTGTTCCACCAGTCCGGTGTGGGTGTGTAATCGGCACGGGTGCGCCCCATCAACGCATATTCTTGATCTGTCCAGTGTGTATCCTGTGTGACGAGAGTCGATTCCCAGACACCCGCTTTAGCGGCCTGAAGCGCCAGTTGCAACCGATCATCCTGTTCGCGCAGCATGATTTCGGCCTGTTTGCGCTCGGAGATGTCCATTGTGATTCCGATGATCCGTTCCGGAACACCGTTGCGGTCATGCCATGCTTGACTGAGGTCATGCAGCCAGCGAACGCTGCCATCCGGCCAGATCACCCGGTATTCCTGATCGCAGGTTTCTGCATCCTGAATCGCTTTGTTATAGCGAGCGAATAGAGTTTCCCGATCATCGGGATGGATGCAGGCCATCCATTTTTCGAGCGTGGGTACAAACGCAGCAGGCGATAGACCTACTAACCGTTGGTGCTAGTTCATAAAGCGAACTGGGCGAAGTGATACAGGCGATCCTCTGGGTCAGCATCGGGCTCAAGGCGATGATTGAGACCGAGCAGCGCATTGAACAGCGCGACCA
>Ga0172373_10004504_pt1 | contig 19611 bp, 19 predicted proteins | sample Lak10m_2_FD_114546 | JGI IMG/M metagenome (GOLD analysis project Ga0172373, IMG submission 114546) | Freshwater microbial communities from Kabuno Bay, South-Kivu, Congo - kab_092012_10m | ecosystem: Environmental > Aquatic > Freshwater > Lake | place: Democratic Republic of the Congo...
CGGATCGAGAATTGGTTCTGCATTTATCGATGGCGGAATTCATCCGAGATTCGGAACACGAAATTTCACACTTCCACTAAAGAACGGACACTACCTGGAAGTTGTCTGCCCTCTCAACCACCCAGCCGCTGAAGAATCTGCATTTGGCAAGGCGGTTACCACTCGCGTTAAGGAAGGCGGAGGCTGGATGAGTTGGGTAGTGGCAACAAATGACATTTCGCCAGTCGAACAGCGTCTTGGGAGAAGTTCAGTTGAAGGCTCCCGTAAACGCCCAGATGGAACTGAGTTGAAATGGAAACAATTAGGGGTCCTAGGAACTATCAAAGATTCCCAACTCCCCTTCTTTATTGAATGGCTTTCTCAAGATCATCCATCACTTGACGGTAAAGCTACGGCAGGAATTAAACAGATCGATATCTCGGGTGATGAGAAAACGATTGAAACTTGGCTTGGCTCCAATCCAAAGGGAGCCTTCAAAGATGTTGAAGTGAATTACTTAGATGCCTCTAACTTCGAAGGTGAAACCGGAATAATCTCAGTCACCATCTCAACCCCAAGCGGAGATGTCGTTCTAGACTAAGAAGCAGCAATTACCTCCGCCGCCCTAGCTCAGTCGGTAGAGCGTCGCTCTCGTAAAGCGAAGGTCGCGGGTTCGATTCCCGCGGGCGGCTCTAAGAGTATAAAGTTAGGAATTCGTTACTCTTGACTCAAAAGATGCGAGAATATAATATGCAAACAGTGCCTTCTTTTACTCGAGAAACAATTTTTAAGTTTTATCGGTTCTTAATAAAAGTAACCGAAAATTGGTTTAATCTTAGGCTGTTGCACACCTATAGGGACATTGTGCGACAAGCCGGTTTAACAAAATAATCGTCATTGACGTCGGGGCACACCACGGAGAAACTATTAATTTCTTTCTTGGCCGCTTTGATATTGAATCAATTTTAGCCTTTGAGCCATCAAGAAGAAGCTTTAAAATTGTAGAATCAAAACATAGAGACACTCCCAAGGTCACACTTTACAACATGGCGGTAGGAGAAACCAAAACAGTCAAAGTTTTCTACGAAATGGCCGTTACCGAAATGAGTTCTTTAATCGCCCCAAATAACATCGGATTGAGAAATAGATTGAAGAAACTACTACTTAATACAGATCTCACATTCAATGGAAGTTACGAGGTGCCAGTAACAACTCTTGATGAACTTCAAACAAGATGGGAATTCATTGGCAGAGACATCATCTGCAAGATTGATACAGAGGGATACGAATTGTCTTGTCTTCTGGGAGCCCAAAGTTTTCTCTCTTCCGAAAATCGAATGGTACTGCAAATAGAAATTCATAGAGATAAGACAAGAAAATACCTGGAGCCGCAAATAGATGAATTACTATTGAATCTAAGTTACCGAAGGATTGCAGAACTGCGTCACTACATGGATCCGACTGTTGTGGATGTAATTTACGTCTCGAAAGAGTTTTAGAGTTAAGTGTGGATCAGCCAAATTCACAGGGGTTGCATCACGAATACAATAAACACAAGGTCCCTATTTTTGCCGCATTCATACTGGAGAGCACAAAAATAAGTTTTGAGCGAAGGAGTATCCCAAAATCGAGTTCATACTCCCAGGTGCGATGAGTTATCATGCTCAATCAATAAGCCCAATAACAAGATACACTTATGTTGGTCTGCATGAACATGGTACCAAAAATAGAGGCAATAGGAAGGGCGGTCTAACAGATTGAAAGTCTCAATACTCTGCGACCAATCAGATTCCTTCTTTTTGGAGTACATAGACGAAGCGAAACAAATTATCCTCGGTAATGGAGATCAGTTTGAATTTGTTGACAACATAGAAAGAATTCGTCAAGGGGATTTACTTATTGCAGCTTCGGCTAGGTCAATACTGAGAAGACAGTCGCTATCACTAAATAAGAAAAATATAGTAATTCACCCTAGCAAACTACCGAGATTCCGGGGGTCGGGTGTGGTGGCTTGGTCGATAATCGAGGGTGCAAGCGAAATTTCGGTGACCAGCTTCGAGGCTACAGAAGAAATTGATGGTGGTCCGATTATTCTCCAAACCAGCAGAGCGTTAACTGGCTATGAACTTTGTGACGAAATCAGACATTTGCAAGCAAGTATGTACCTAGATCATATAAAATTCTTAATAAAGGGAAATTGGGCCAGCGTTGAGCAGCCAGCGATAGCTGGAAAAATGTATCCTCGGCGGACGCCTCTAGATTCAGAACTTGATATTGACAAATCGCTCAGGGAACAATTCAATCTTTTACGAGTCTGTGATAACGCACGATATCCCGCATTCTTCAACATTGATGGACACAAGTACTATCTTAAAATAACCAAATCCTAAAAAGAAATTCTGTTATAGAAATGAGAAAGTATGTGGAATTTGAGTAATAGATTAACAACGGAGCCAGCAGTAGGTGCGAGGTTTCGAGTTGCCGAATTATTTGCGTTAATCAAATTACTAATGTCCAAAAAAACTTTAAACCGAGGGGAAGAGGTGACTCAGTTTGAGAATCTTCTTGCGAGCGAGCTTCAGGTAGCACGAGCAATAAGCACTACCTCATGTTCAGCTGCTTTGTACCTCGTACCCAAATTGCTTGAGTTGAAGAGTGGTGACGAAGTACTAGTTCCTGCAAATGCCTTCTGGACAGCATTCTCGCCACTATTAGAGCGGGGCGTTAAGATAATTCCTTATGAAGTAAACAGAACTGACTTAAATGGTTCCATTGAAGACGTATACAACAAAGTTAGTAAGAACACCAAAGCTTTGTATGTACAAAGCTTTGGCGGCTCGCCTTACGATGCATATACTTTCAGATCATTTTGCGACGAAAGAAAAATATATTTAGTTGAAGATTCAGCGCATGCAATTGGGGCCAAGATATTAGGAAAACCCATTCAGTCGTTTGCTGACTTGTCTTGTATGTCCTTCTCAACGCTTAAGAATGTGGTCACTTTGGGTGAAGGAGGTGCAATTACAGTCAGGGACCCAGAGTTAGGCGAAAGAGCGGCTAGACTTATTGAGGCCCGTGTATTGGGAACGGGCTTAGAGAAAAGTAGCATTGATTCGGCCCTAAATGTGCTAAAAGAGTTTCATGAGATCGATAATTTAGCCCCTTTCCGTGTAGGCGATTCACTAACTTGGGACTGGACGTCAATTAATGAGTTCGGGCTTACTCTAAGGATGAGTGCCCCAGCCGCAATGATGGGGCGTTTACAACTTACGAGACTGGAAACTACTATTATAAAGAGAAAGATTCAAAGGGAATATTACAAAACTAATCTTTCGTTTTTGGATAAGCAAGGCAATTTTCTTATTGGTGCAGAGAGCGGAAGTAGCAATCACTTAATAAATTTGTATATCGAAGAACCTCTAGTGCGACGAAACCTTTTATTGAGGCTCAAGGACGATTGTGGATATCAACCAGTTATAAGGTATCTTCCTATTACTTTTCAAAGCGTCTCCAGATTCTATGGTTTACGGCCAGGCATGACTCCAATATATGAAGATATTTTCTTTAATCATCTGGTTTCTCTTCCAATAGGTCCAAACTTGACCAGAGCCAATCAGGATAGGTTAATAAACTGTTTAAATTCTGAATTCTAGAGCCAATAAGAGGACTTTTCTGGGTACACTTCAATTATGACTGCGCAAGAAAAAGTTTTGATTACGGGGGGCTGCGGTTACGTCGGGACTCGACTTGTGGATGAGATAATCAGACAAACGTCTTGGGATATAGTAATCTGCGATACGCTTTGGTTTGGAAATTTTACTCAAGAGTCAAATAGAATAATAATTCTTAAGAAATCTGTTTCGGAGTTAATACAAAGTGATTTGGACTCTGTAAGTATGGTAATTCATCTAGCAGGAATTCCTAACGATGCAAGTGCCATGTTAAATCCTGCGTTATCTTGGGAAGTCAATGTTTTGCACACAGCTCATTTAATGAGATTATGCGAAAAAAGTGAATCAGTCCGAAGGATAGCTTTTGCTAGCTCCGGAAGCGTGTACGGAGTAAGCGCAGAAGAAAGAGTCACGGAGAGAGTTGACCTATTCCCGATTTCTACTTACAACAAAACCAAAATGGCGGCCGAGCGCGTCGTCCTTTCATATAGCGATAAGTTTAAGATTTATATTGTGCGTCCAGCGACCGTGTGCGGTTTTTCTCGAAGGATGCGTTTTGATGTTACCGTCAACATGTTTGTGGGCCAGGCATTTACAAACAAAAACATTCGAGTACTTGGTGGAAATCAAATTCGACCAAATATTCATATAGAAGATATGTGTCAAGTCTATCTACATTTGCTTTGCGAAGAGAGACAAGTCGAGCCAGGAATATATAATGCTGGTTTCGAAAATTTGTCCATTAGAACAATTGCTGATCAAGTATCAGTTTTAACTGGCGCCGAAATTACCTATGAGCAGTCGAATGACCCCCGTTCATACAGGTTAGATTCAACCAAATTGCTTGAGACAGGTTTTGTGCCAAAACGAAAAATCGGAAATGCGATGGAAGAAATATTGGAAAAGCTAGAAAGAGCGGATTTGATTATTACAGAGAACAACTTCTCAGTAAAGTGGCTTAAAGACAAAATTAATTCGCTGGAAGAGTTTACCTATCCGATATAGTAAGAATCCCATCTTTTTAATTGAGGAGCTCTTCTCCTGCGCCAGTAAATAGGGAGGGGCTGATTAATCCAGTTCCCCAAGAAACTCTCTCAATTCGAATTGAGTCAATAGCGTCCATAGTAGCATCTCTAGAATATCCATTCTTAATGCTGTCGAGAAAATGTCTCGTAGCAAGAGAAAGTTCAGCGGCGCTATTCTCCTTTAGCCTGGCGCCATTCAAGAGATGATGGGAACTACTCCAACCCCATTGTCCAAGTCGCGTTCCAAAAACTTTACGGAGCGGAATTACACTCCCATTACGGTCTACCCAAATCTTAGGTAAGTAAAAGGAATTCTTGCTAGCGGCAAGGACGAAGTAGTCGATGTGTATACAATTTGTTGCGAGAACAGGTTTACCAAAAGACCAGGCCAATGGAGCGGGACCGGAATGTGTGGTTATCAAACCCTTAGAGTTATGAATAACATATGGAATTACAGATTGTGATTTGCGCTGGGACGAACGCAGGTCAATAACATTACTTCCCAGAGTAAAGCCGAAGTCATAAAGTGTGTCTCCAAATATCACGACCTGGAATCCAGCGCGCTTCACCTCTTCAAAAACACCTTCATAATTTGAAGGTGAGCACATCCTAGGGTCGTCGTTTGACTTCTTGTGTCGCAAATGGAAACTTATGTAAGGCTGCTTGAGTCTCAACATGTGATTTTTTGACAAATTTTGAAAGGCAGCGTTATTGATGCTATCCGTTATAGGGAATAGAGGATTTTGTTCTGAGATTACCTCTGATGAGAACACCTTTTCGTGCAACTTCAATATATCAGTGTAGCCGAATGAATCCTTAATACAAAAAATACGGTCATAAAGATGCCAATTTGTAGACATACTGGAGGCGAAACTGTTGTGTTTTCGATATTCAATTGGAACAAGATTAGATACGACCTGCATGGTGATATCTGATAACCAATCTTCCTCTGATACCTGCAAAAGAGAGCTTTTTGCGGCAATCAACGAGTTTTGCTGCGCCTTTAGATAGACACCAAGGTGACCGAGATGACCAATCGCCTGACCCCATTCAGGATGCAACAAAGGTGGAAAGAAATTCGCATCACTCTTTATGTTTCCATAAAGAACCTCCTTAGCTAATTCAGATCTCTTGGACAGACCCTGATCATAATCTCCTAGCCACATATCTTGAATAGTTTGCTTCCAAACACTTTCCACTTTCTTAGCCGTAATCCCTCTTACGCCAGGTTGAACAAATAGTTCGTTGAAAAGAGCAGCCTCAGCCATTGAAACAGGTTCAAATAATCCCATAACTATTTTTGCCAATAGTAGCCTTAGAGCGCGAACTCTCCATCGTAAGCTAGATACTTTCTCTAACATCCGCGAATGCATGTATCTCATGAGATTAATTGCAATTGTGCCATAAATTCAAAACGAACAAACTAATCCAAACTACTATTTCTATACATCTTGATGCCCTTGAGAATCACCATCTTGACTAGAAGTAGCGAAGCAAAAATTCCAACGATAATTGTAATTTGAAGATGTCGAGGAGTAGGACCCCATCCGAATGCTACGTAAAACAAATGAAGTGAAAGGATTGGATAAGAGCAAGTTATGAAATCAATAAACGTTTTACGCCCCAACGAGGCCGTAAAAAACAAGAGGAGCATAGATGGCCAGAGCCATAGACCGGCCCATCCCCAGAACCAGCTTGCTTGGTTGATCAAGAATGAAAGCGATTGCACAAGGAGAAAGTCAAGCTGATGAAGGACTGGAATTTCTACCTTTAAAGAGGGATCATCAATCGAAGGATGAATTACTATGTTATTGCCCTTTTGAAGAGCCCAGTTAGTTCCTTCTCCAACCGGCTTTGAATAATCAAGATCTACCATGTTTTCGGGAGATCGGAAGAAGGGCGGCGGGAGTGCTATAACTGTTCTAACTATGTGAGACTGAGCCCATAACGATGGATTTTGTAAACTTATCATCAAGTATGTTTTAATGAAAGACTCGTGGAGACCTACGTTTTCATACGATAATTCTTCCTTGAATGGCATGTCAGATAAGCTCGAGCAACTTTGAGGCGTTTCCCAACGTTCCCGGGGGAGCATAGTTTCAAGAAAAGCCGCCTGAGAAGGCGTAATTCGCGCGTGAGGATGCTGAGCAATACATTTTAAGTCAAGAAGAACCGAATCGAACTTGCCATATTTCATCCGAGAAGAATCGATTCCGGCAGCTGAAACAACGGTAAAAAGAGAAAAGCCAAGGGACAAAAGTAAAGCCATTCCGACTTTACGATAGCGAATAAGCAGAACAAGCACCGCGAGAGTTACTGCAATTACTGCGGCATGTGAAGTGGCCATTAGCAAGAACGACATCGAATATAAAACCATTTTTTCCCCGCTGGTTGTTTCAAAGTTACGGGATTGTCTAATTTCCAATGCAATTAGGATTAGCAGTCCAGAAGTTTGAAGCACATCATGCTGAACAGTGACGCCGAATACGCCAAAAATGGGCGAAAAAACAGTACCATAAAAGGCAAAATTTCTAGTTTTATTCGAGATCGGGATACTTTTAACAAAGTAAAGAAAAGAAAGCGTCAAAATTAAGATACCAACAAGTGAGAAAATCCAAATAACTCTACCGTTTAAGGTGAGAACTTGTAGGATCCTAAAATACCAAGCGGTCCACCAATTAGTTGTTTGTCCGTCGCGCATAAGTTGTATTGCATAAACAGTGTCAAATCCGGCGCGTCCTGGAAAAGTTATGAAAAACCAAAATAGTGCGACTGCGATAGCGCGGCTGACGTCAGAGGAATTTTTGATGTAGTGTCTAACGGAATTTCTAACTGCCACACACTGATGGTACCAATGTTTATGCTGGGGAACAAAAAAATGTGATAATCTAGGATAAAAGTTTGCATTCCAGCAATGGCAAGATGGAAGCAAATTTACGTATTGAAATGATTTGAGAATGGGAATCCTCTGAACTTTCATTACTATCAGGAGAGAAAAGTACAGGAATAGTGAAATGTGGAAAATTATAGTGTTCTAGGACTTTTCTTAGATCATCAACAAAGAAATCGAAATTACCTGCACGAATGCCTTCTACTTTTGAGTCGAGAGAATCAAAATATTCGACTCTACCCATGCACAGGTCCCATAATTCCGAGTCTATTAACCACTCGTTCATTGCCTTACGGAACTCTTTCCTCCCATATGCCTGGGGCCCAAAGATTGTCTTATGACTCAAGATTGAGAACTCTGAAGATGAAGAACTCAATCTTTTAAGTACCTCAAGGGCACCCTCAGTTATAGTTGCAAATTGCAGGCCTTCACTGTAGAGCCAACTCTGAGTCTGCGTCCATAGTTCCTCTTGGTTTCTCTGAATAAACCATTTTCTCAACTCAGAGACAGTTCTCGCTTCACATGCAACTATACTTCTTGAGTACTCCTGAATGGCTTGAGAGTAATCAATCAGTGTGTTGTCTAGGTCAAACCCAATCTTCAAAACTCTACCCTAATTGCAAATCTTGCATCTTTTTAATATTTATGTAATCAGATCCGAATAGATTATTTCCAAATTTATTTGCCTCAAAGTTATTTACAATATCTTCAATTGCATTACGGACACTTCTCTTTGGTTCAAAACCTATGAAATCCTTGATTTTGCGTGATTCAATTCGGTACGATCTTAAATCATTGGTTTCCTTTACATTAATTGGCAATTCTCGACCAACAACATCCTTTACATTTTGAGCAATTTCTGATAATGTTAGGTTGTCACTTCCAATATTGAAAATTTGATTATCAATTTTGCCCCCTTCCGCCCTTAAAAGTGAGATATAGCTTTCAGCCATGTCGTCGATATGCAAATTGGGTCGGTATTGACTTCCACCCATGACAGTAATCGCACCCTGTGTAAGTGCACTTGCAGTAAGGATATTTACAACTAAGTCAAATCTTTGTCGTGGACTGTAACCACATACAGTGGCGGGTCTAACAACACATCGAACCATATTTCTTAAATTCTCATTCAAAAGAATGTTCTCACATTCCGCCTTGTACTTTGAGTAATCAGTAAGTGGTTCAAGTGACAACTCTTCCGTAACAAGTGGTTCTTGCTTGATGCCGTACACACTTGAGGATGATGCGTAAATAAATTTACTAACACCAGCATTCTGGCATTCTTTCAAGAACGGAAGGAAAGAATCCAAATTTACTGACTTACCAAGGCTAGGATTAAGATCAAATGAAGGATCGTTGGAGATGCACGCCAGGTGTATGACAGTGTCTATTTCGCGCAACGCGACTCTAACGGAATCAGCGTGCCTGACATCACCTTTCACCACCTCTAGAGGCTTGATTTCACTAAGTACATGGTCGCCAAACCAAAAAGTGTCTAGAACTCTAGTCGGGATTCCTTCCCCAACCATTCTTTTTACGAGTTGCGCACCAACATAACCAGCACCTCCGACAACTAGAACTCGTCTTGATTTCATAAGCATGACCCCTTATTTACTAAGTCCTGGGTTAAGGATTGAGAGTGCACAGTCTCTTAAGTCTAGGAGACTTAAGGACGAGTTGTGCCCTAATTGGCTTACTTCAAAAGCAGCTACGATATTTCCGAGTAAGGCAATGAGCTCTTTAGAAGCACCGACTGTTGCAAGCAACGAGGAGATTGAAAACAAAGCATCGCCGGCACCAACTTTGTCTACGATAAGTCGCGCCAGCGCTGGAGCGTGTGTGAATCCCAAGTTATCAAACACTATTACGCCACTTCCACCCAGTGTTAAAACACACCCTTGAGCTTTTAACTTTTCAATAACACGAGGAACCACAAAAACATAATCAGGATTACGATTTCGTAACTCAAGTTGCAACTCAGAACTATTGAGTGAAAAGAAATCACATCGATCATACTTTGAGATTGTGTTATAACCGCGATTTCCTGCGTTAGCTTGGGTGTTAATTGCCAGAAACTTCGCTTTCCCTGATATCCATTCACGGAGCATCGGAGTAAATAGTCCATGTCCGTAGTCAGCAACTAAAACTAGATCAAATTCATTTATATCTTGACCCTTATCCATGACTAAACTTGACTCCGCAAAAGTCAGATCTCGATCAGAAAAATCATAGTATTCAAACACCTTCTTATCAGAGGCAGAATCAACAAACCGATGTTTAAGAATTGTCGGTCTATTATTAATTTCACATAGTCTTAAGTTAATGTTCGCGCCGAAAATTTCCGCAAAATTAGACAAGTCATCCTTTGTTTTAACATAACTAATGACAGAAACCTCACTCACCCAACGAGAACAGATATCAGCAATTGAGATAATACCTCCGGGAAGAAGTGAACTGTTTTTGATTTCAAAGGCAAGCAGTGGATCTTTACTGGACTTTCCGAGGGGATTAACCATCGTATACTGATCAATTATCGTTTCGCCTATGACTAAAACTCGTAATTTTGAAAGCTGTTCAAGACAGGAAACTAATTCTGCTGCCAATTGGTCAACATTGATCGTCTGCAAATAAGACCTTAGTTCCCTACTAAATAGAATGAAATCTGCATAAGGCTTCCTTGAAGTAGAAGACATCAATAACCTTCCTCCATGTCTTTCTACTTCAGTTATTTCTTTAAGATAAATATCTTTCTCGCGGCTACCCGTAGGTACTGTTCCACGAATAAAAAAATTAGGCTTTAGATCAGCAATAGCATTGATTGAATTATCAGAATTGAACAAAAACACATAGTCCACATATGAAATCGCGGAAATGAGCGCAACTCTTTCTAACTGATCATGAGAGACTTTGAGATGCTCTAAATTATTATCACTAACCACTCCGACAATGAGTACATCTACATGTTTTCTTGCTTCCATCAAGTGTTCAATAACTCCCGGACTTAGCAGATCAAACACACCGGTGCTCAAACCAATCTTGAATCCTGATTGTTGTAATGAATTGCCCAGGGTGGCTAACTCGCCTTCTGTTACTAGTTGCGCCACAATTAAGGTTCTCTTCCAAGTGACCGGAACCAAGGCCTTGTTGCCTCTTCGATGGTCTCGGGCGTCCAGACAGGGGCTTCTTTCCAGTAATCTATCCCAGATAAGACTTTTGCAACCCCCTCTTCAAAAGTGACTTTTGGTGTCCAACCCAAGACTTCCAGGGCCTTTTCTATACTCGCTAAAGTTGAATCAGGTTCGCCTGGTCTTCTCGGAATATTTACCTTTTCGCCACCGATTAAACTAGCCAGATAATTGACACTTTGGGCTTGCCCAGTGCCAATATTTAGAATGCCAATATAGTTACTGGTTACAGATTTTCGCAAAGCCGAGATCACATCGGAAACATAAGTGAAGTCACGGGTCTGTGTGCCGTCTCCAACTACAGTCAAAGGCCTCCCTGCAAGTTTCTGAGCAAGAAATACACCGAAAACTGCTCCATATGTGCCATTCGTGCGCGATCTTGGGCCAAAAACATTGAATAATCGTAAGCTTATGAATGACAAACCATAAACTTTGCCCCAATGGATCAAAAGCTCTTCACCGAGATACTTAGTAAGAGCGTAAGGGTACTGAGGGTCAATTTCGCAACTTTCTGTAGTCGGTACTTCTTTGGGGATTCCATAACACGATGCCGACGCAGTGTAAACAAGCCTACGCACTCCACTCAACCTGCTGGAATTAATAACATTGAAAGTGCCAATTACGTTTGAACTAAAATACGGTTCTGGACTTTCGATTGATGGCACAATATCCGCAAGTGCGGCCAAGTGAAAGACAACTTCCACGCCCGTGAAGAGTTTATCCATACCATTTACGCAAGAGATATCGTGTTCTATATAGACAAAATTAGTTGATTCTAAGGACTCTTTGAGATTTCGTGCTTCACTCAGCGGCAATTTATCGATTCCTGTAACTTGAAAACCATCCTTGACGAGCGAGTCACAAAGATGACTTCCAATAAATCCAGCTGCTCCAGTAACGAGAACTTTCACTGAAAATTCCTCAATTTTTGAGTCTCATTTAGGGAATGCTTTCCCTTTAAGATTCATTGCGACAAAATGACAGATCATTGAATGAATGTCTTCAACATGTTCATATAAACCTATGACGCTTGGGACATGGATACTTACATCGCACACCTTCGAGGCTTCTCCTCCGTCAAATCCTGTTAAGGCATAAGTTGTCATCCCTATGCTCTTTGCCTCTAGAATCGCTGATACTATATTTGGGGAATTCCCTGAAGACGAAATAGCAATTAACAAGTCATTGGCACTAGCCAATGCAGTTACTTGCCTTGCAAAGACGTGCGAATAACCAAAATCGTTCGCATCCGCCGTGAGTAGGCTCGTATTTGAGCCAAGGTAAAGTGCTCGTAAATGCTTTCCTGAGCTGTCCTTAGCCCGGCTTAGGTCAGTAACAAAATGCTCAGCTATTGATGCGCTTCCGCCATTTCCAATGATGAGGATTTTCCCTTGACTTAATCTAATTGAATCCGCTAACTTTTTTACAACGACATCAAGAGATGCGCGTGTAGAAATCTCGTGCACCTGACTCAGGTAATCCGAAAAGTTAACCAAAGTTCAACCTAAACCTTTCAATTCTTACTCTTAGACCTATACAGAATGACCGAAGTAATTATGCCCTTAATAGCACTCCAAACTGCCTTCCTTGATGGCCAATTATCAGATAATTTTTTAGATTGTCTGTGGTTGTGGAGTTCATTGATGGGCGTTGGAACCTGAACTATTTTTGTGGTTCTCAGCAAGATTTGAGTAAGGAGGACTAAATCTCCACCATGCGAACCCGTTGGGCTCAACCACTCCCTCACATCCTTTGTATGGTAAAGGTTGCAACCTTTAAAGTCGGAAATGAAATGAAAAGTAAAAAGGTGCATGATTCCACGTACCATCAAAGAAGAAATAAGTTTTGCAAAGGGTCTTGCGGTGGTTAGATTAGAGCGGAAGCCAATCACTAAGTCCGCATTTTTGGAATAGTCTATCAAGTTACAAATAGCAGTTACCCCATACATATTGCTCGCGGGAAGCCAAATCATCCTTTCAAATTTAACGCACGATACTCCAGCATTTATTGCACCGCTTATTCCGAGAGATGTAGATAGAAAGATTTGGTCAACAGAGAAAAACAATTTCTCATTGACTATTTTTTGCGAATTATCGTCACTGCCATCGTCGACAATTACTAATTGAAATTTAATATTCGGGTAGAGTTGAACTACCTGTTCAACCGTATCGATTGTCTTCTGAAAATCAATGCCACAATTGCGCCCAAAAACTAAAAAAGTTAGTTCGGTTAGCCCGAAAGTCATAACAAAAGTGTACACTTGGCTCGTGCAACCTGAAATTAATAGGCTAAGTCCCTGCAGAATTTGTGAAGCGAGTCCTTTACGCCATATTTTTGATTTTCTTCCTAATCCCTATGGAGATTTATTTGATTTGAACTGTGAGGTTGCAAGGAATCTTCCGAAGCACCCTATTTCAATTTCAAGATGCGATTCCTGCAAGTTACTTCAACTCACCCATGAAACAGACCTTGATTCTCAGTATCTTGAATATCTCTATCTAACTGGAGTAACCAACAATTTGTCGAGTTTCTATAATGAAATTGCAAGGCGTTACATGGCAGAGCTATCATTGAACAAAACTAAATACATTATTGACCTAGGAAGTAACGACGGTGCCTTTCTTAGGCCTTTTTTAGACGAAGGGTTTTCAGTATTGGGAGTTGATCCTTCTAGGCCAGCCGCGGCAACAGCAAATCAGGCTGGTATTCAAACTATAAATGACTACTTCTCTAACAAGACTGTATCCGACATTAAAGAAATGAATATTGAAATAGGTCTAATCTCTGTAAATTACACTTTGGCTAACGTACCGAAAGTCTCAGATTTCTTTAGCAATATTAATGAATTAGCTGGTGAAGAAACCTATGTTTCAATTGTTACTGGCTACCACCCAGAACAGTTTTTAGTCAACATGTTTGACTATATAGGTCATGATCACCTCTCGTACTTCACTATAGGTGATATTGATAGCCTGGCACAGCGGTTCAACTTCAAATTGATTGATGTAGAGAAAATTGAGCATAAAGGCGGAAGTGTGAGGCTACTTCTTGCAAGACCACATATTCAAGCCAAGAGTTCTGTATTTCAAAATCTTCAAAGGGAAAAGTGGATCGGTACAACAAGTGATTCAGGAATACTTGAAATGCTGTCACGAGTTGACATTTCAAAACAACAACTTAAGAGTGTTATCGCGGGATATAAAGGAAAGTTAATTGGCGGAATAGGCGCATCAATAAGTACATCGTACCTAACCGTTCATTATCAAATCACCGAAAATATTTCCGTTTTATTTGACGATGATCCAAGGAAGAAAGGGCGTTATTCTCCAGGGAGTGGTTTAGAAGTAAAAGAACTGGCGACCTTGGCATCAGAAGGGCTAGATTGTGTTGTCATTCTCGCTTGGCAACACACTGATAAATTATTGAATCGACTGAAAGAAGTAGGGTTTAGCGGTAGAGTTTTAATACCTCTTCCTATATTGCGCATTTTCGAGATTTAGATTTTGGAAAGCCCTAGATTCTTTTCCTAGCAAGAGTGGATTGCTCAATTAAGGTAAGACCAGAATCAAGTATTAACTCCGTGCCGTTGATTGTCATCGGTGCAAATTTAAGAAGGAATTCAACATAAGCGGAGACATCATCAGGGGAGGTAAATTTTCCACTCGGTATAGTTTTAACTATGTTCTCAAAAAGGCTCGGATTATCTAAATAGAATTTCCTCGACCTTTCTTTGGATACAAATGATCCAGGGGCTACTGCATTAATCGCCAAATTCATTGAACCATACTTTACGGCAAAGTAGCGGACTAGAGCAGAAAGCGCAGATTTATTGGCATGATATATATAGTCTTGATCGTCCACAACGCTATTCGAAGCTGGAGACGTTAGAACGACTACTCGCTTTTCATCGTTTACTCTATTTTTCACAAACTCAAGAATCAGTTCATTAACTCTAAGTACCTCTCCCAAGAATCTTTCATGGGGTGAAAAGAATGATGTTGATAATCGATGAGCGAAACACAACTTGGTTACATTGTACTCTTTTACAAGACTATTGAATTTTGAGATACATAAGTCATCAATCAAGTTTAATTCGCTAATTAAGGGCTGCTCGTTTGAAACAAATGAATTTGAAGGGAAAGTACCAATATCTCTCGTCAATAGAATTACATTTGAACGTAGCGATAGTCGTCTCGCGATTGACAACGCAATAGGGGAACGCCCGCCCGTAACTATTACTGATTGATTACTCATAAAGTGCTTTTAATCCACTCTCTGAACTTTATTGAGGGCTTCCAGCCTAATCGCTCTGCTTTCCTGATGTCCATCACAAAACCATAATCGTTACTAGTATTGCCAGACTGTATAAGGACATCGCTATTTGCTAATTCACAAATTTCTCTAAGTGAAACTATGTTACCTGAACCGCCTCCGGCGTGAAAAATTTCTCCATAAGCATTCGAATGGTAAATTTTAAGGATTAAGGATGACAAATCGTTGATATGTAAAGGGTCTCGCAAAGCCCTGCCTTCATTGTCCAAAATAACCCTAGATTCTTGGCGAGACTTACGCACAAGATTTGCGATTAAACCTGCTCCATTTATAATTTGGTCGGTATAGCAAGTGTTTAGTCTGATTACAGAACCTTGAGAACATCCTTGCATAACGAATTCACTTATTAGTTTTGTTTTTCCGTATGAATGAAGAGGTAAACAAGGTTCAGTCTCGGAAATCTCGCGCAAGACAACATTCTGCTTAACGCTAGTTGTATCCAGTCTAAAATCCCGCACACCTATAACTTCACGTGTAGATACGTGTATTAATGGGATTTTTGTAACTTCAGAAAGCTCAACTAAGTGAGATAGGCCAATAACATTTACTAAGTAGTCCGGATCGCTGATTCGAACCTCCTTCTGTTTTAGATTTGCGACCACGGAGAGGTTGACAATCAGCTCTATACGACCATCTTCTAAGATAGAAGTCGATAAGTTACTAATGCCTTCATTCTTGTCCCAAACAAGAATACCATGAGATCCAAGTTCAAGATTCTTTACTAGTCCTCTACCGAGGTTTCCCGCTCCTCCAACTACAAGAATATTCAATTCGAAGCTCCCCCATCTATTTGTATGTTGCAACCGTGAAGGTAAAGATTCTTTTCTTGGCACAGAAATGATACAACTTCAGCAACTTCTCTTGTTGTTCCTAATCTGCCCACGGGGACTTTATTATCTATAAGAAACTGTGCCAACGTCTCGGGTTCATTTTCTTCAATTTTACTCAAGTATTTGCCAGGTACCGATATAGCTCCAGGTGAAACAGCAGCTGCCATTATGTTCGGACTTATTTTACATAATTCCTTATTGATAGTTTTCATATATTCGATTAAGGCGGACTTAGAGGCAATATAAGGCGCTGACGCAGATTTGTGATTTACCGCTAATGTTCCAAAGTAGATAAAACGCCCCCAATCTACATTCTTGGCGTTTTCCAAAACTACCTTGGTGAGCTCGTGCGCGACAAAAAAATTTAGTCTCATCACTTCTTCAAATTTATTCAAGTGGTCAAAATGAGAACTTCCAAAACCGCCTCCGAGAGCATTAATAAGAATTGTTGGGCGCAGTTCCTTTGCCGCTAGAAAATCTCGCAGACTATCAACCGCGTCATCTTTTAAGAAGTCCGCGGCGAATATGTTTGAAATACCACCCAAGGAATCAATCTTTACTTTTTCAGCTTGTAATCTCTCCAAATCCCGAGCGACCAATATGACGTGGCATCCGTTTGAAGAGAGTTTCCTAGCGACCTCTAATCCGATTCCTCTTGAACCTCCAGTGACTAAAGCAACTCTTGTTTTAGACATGATTTTCCTTTACTCTCCTCAAACAAATATTATTGACTATTCATCTATTCTATCCTGATGAAAGATGAAATTGATGTTGAGTTAAAGGAATTTACAAGAAAGCATCAAGGAAAATTTGAAACTTTTCTTGGCGCGCAGGGTGGGAATAGCAGAATTGCCCAGATGAGCATTAATGGTAGGCAATACATTCTTAAGAGATACCTAGGAGATGACAATAGATCGAAGAAATCATGCTCCCGGGAAAGATACGCACTTAGAGTTCTTCAACACTACGGAGTTAACAATGCGCCAGAACTAATTGATAACTTAAGTTCTGAAAAAGTGAACTGTATGGGGTACATAAAGGGAACCACTCCGACGTCAGACATCCCTACAATTCGTTCTATGATTGAATTCCAGCGCACAATGATTGAAGTGCACCTTAGCCTCAAAGAAAGAGGCGAAAATATACCATTGGCAGTTGACGCTGCTTTTTCTAGCGAGGAGATTCTTACTCAAGTAAGTCAACGTTTAAAAGGAGGAACTAAGCAGTCAGAAAGTAATTGGATACTGGTTGCACAGAGTTTGGAAAATTTGAAAAGTTCAAGAATTCACCACTTGGACGATAAAGTCGCGAGAATTACGCGGGTGCTGAGTCAATCTGATATAGGGCGCCATAATATGCTTGAAGGAGAAGATCAAAGAAAGTACTTTATAGATTTTGAATTTTTTGGAGTAGATAGTCCTCAGAAACTAATAATTGACTTTCTATTACATCCACAAAATACCTTTAATTTTTCAGCGAATGAAATGTTTTGCTCGACTTTGATTGATTTATATGGCCTGAACGTCAAAAGTTTGACCTCCTGGATTCCAGCAATTTCTCTGAAGTGGGCAACCATTATGCTCCGCCGCATGGAAATTCTTGGCAAAGAAGGCACCGAAGATAGCAGGCTTTCAGAAAGTAGACAGCGATTCGCTCGTTACGTCGAACTTGCAGGTCTTAATCATTCTTTAGGTAAAGATGATTTGACTCAAGTTTTAAGATTGATAATTAATTAATTTCGTGTTCCGGGCTGTAGACTTACGCAGCCATGAATACAAGAGGATTTGACATCAGAGCGGAATCAAGAGAAATCCAGCTTGATTCTGAAGCGTTGGAGTTGAGATCTAGACTAATTGAAGTTGCAGAAAAGGCAGGTAGGGCACATATAGGTCCAGCCCTATCAGTTATCGATATCATCCACGTGCTTTACAAGAACATTATGAATCGTGAAAAAATAGAAAGAAAAAATCCAGACCGAGATAGGTTTATTCTCAGTAAAGGACATGGTTGCCTTGGGTTATATGTAGTTCTAGAAAAGTTTCATTTGTTGAGCAATCAAGATTTAAACAATTACTGTAAGTTTGAATCTGGCCTAGGTGGTCACCCGGAAAGTAAGACGCTGGACAGCGTTGAGTTCTCAACGGGTTCTCTCGGTCATGGTTTACCCGTCGGAATTGGAATGGCGTACGCGTTGAGGTTGAGGAATATAAACTCGAAAGTAATTGTATTGATGGGAGACGGAGAGTCGGCTGAAGGTAGCACTTGGGAAGGCGCGCTTCACGCGTCTAAGCATGAATTGAGTAATCTTTGGGTTATAGTCGATTTTAATAATATGCAAGCTTCGGGATTATTAGACGAAGTGTTACCTCTTCAGCCAATCGTGGAGAAGTGGAAAGCATTTGGTTTTGAAACTCATTCCATAAACGGCCATAGCGAAACCCAAATACTAGAGGCCTTTAATGAGATGTCTTCTAAAAGACCAAAGTGCATAATTGCTAATACTATTAAAGGGAAAGGGATTCCAATCGCCGAAGAATCTTCCGAATGGCACCATAAAGCGAAGATAACAAAATCTGAAATATTAGCCATCAGAGAGTCAATGAGTAGTCGATGAGACAAGCTGCCTTGAATAAAGTCTATGAACTAGCGAAGAAGAATAAACGCGTTGTGTTCGTTGGATCGGATTTGGGGCATGGGACCCTCAAGTCAATGAGGGAAGAATTGCCAGACCAATTTGTGATGGAGGGAATTGCAGAACAATATCTGGTTGGATTTGCAGCGGGTTTAGCGAAAGAAGGATATATTCCGTTTGTTAATACCATTGCGAATTTTCTAACAAGAAGAGCCTTTGAGCAGATTGCAATGGATACGGCTTTACATTCACTCCCGGTTAGATTTCTAGCGACTGGAGGGGGAATGGTTTACGCACCGCTAGGTCCAACCCATACAGCAATTGAAGACTTGGCTCTGATGGGGTGTGTACCTGAAATGAAAGTCTTTTGTCCATCTGACGCTGACGAAATGTCAAATATCATTGAGATGTCTACGGAGACGCTAGATAGCCCTTGGTACATTCGATTTGGCAAGGGCGATGAACCTAATTTAAATTATGAAGCTCCCTCCAGTTTTGTGAAGAAGCTCGGTAACCAAGACGGAAAGATACTCTTTTTGACTACAGGCGTATTGATTCACGAAGTCACAAAACTTTTGGAAAAATTGCCAAAAGAAAAAAGGGATTTAGTGGGGGCGGTCCACTTTATGAGAGTTGATGAAGTTAATTACCTAGATATAAGTCGAGAATACTCGAGTGCTGAGATAGTTTATGTATTAGAGGAACATATTCCCTACGGAGGACTTCTCACGCGTTTGTTGCATACTCTGTATAGGAATAAAGTATCAACTGGTAAATTACGGCATAAATCTCTAGATTATAAATATCCTCATAACTATGGTAGTCAAAAAGATCACTTTAAGGCGTCAGGTTTAGACTTCGAATCGCTTCTTGAAGAGATAGGGAAAGAACTTGTTTAACACACCAGGTCAAGAGTTGAGTTTAGTTACTAAGTTACATAAAGCAACCACTAGAGACTATTTGGGCAGAATGAATGACAGTAAAGTAGAAGCGATGAAAATCGCGAAGAAATATGGAGAAGAATATTGGGATGGTGACAGACGATACGGATATGGGGGCCATAGATA
>Ga0172373_10004505_pt1 | contig 19611 bp, 15 predicted proteins | sample Lak10m_2_FD_114546 | JGI IMG/M metagenome (GOLD analysis project Ga0172373, IMG submission 114546) | Freshwater microbial communities from Kabuno Bay, South-Kivu, Congo - kab_092012_10m | ecosystem: Environmental > Aquatic > Freshwater > Lake | place: Democratic Republic of the Congo...
ACAGGCGGGAGGCCTGGGCCAGCGCCATCTGCTGTTCGTGCTCGCGCTTTTGCGCCAGGGGCACTTCGGTGACGTCCTCGAACGTCACGATGGCTCCCAGATCGTGAACCTCCAGCGCCGAAGCGACGATTGAATATTCGCGCAGCTTGCCGCCGATGCTGCGCCAGGTCATGGCGCAGCGCTCGACGCGCCGGCCGTCGCGCGGCGTGTGGCGCCGCACGAATTCCGCCAGGGAGATGCTGCTGCCGTCGGCCTCGACGACCCGCTCCGCATCCTGCACCAGTTGCGCCAGCTCTCGCTTGGTGCGGGCACCCGTGAAACTCTGAATGGTCCGGTTGATCTCGACGATCTCGCCTTCGGCGTTGGTGAACAACACGCCCAGCGGAATATGGCGGAACAGCGCACGATACTTCTCGCGGCTTGCGAGCAGCTCGGCCTGCATCGTCCGGCGCCGCTCCGCTTCGACATGCAGCGCCTCGTTGCTGCGCCGCAGGGTCAGGGTACGCCGCTCGACGATCTGTTCAAGCCGCTGATTGGTGCGTTTGAGCTGATCCTCGGCCTCCTTGCGCGGCGTGATGTCCTGCACCACCCAGACCGATGGCGAGCGCGGGTCGCCGGCATCGATCATGCGTCCCGCGATCAGACACCAGATCAGGCTGCCATCCTTGCGCACCATCGCGCGTTCGTGGCTATAGGTATCGTTCTGCGCGAACGTTGCATACATTTTGCCAACGGCTTGGTAGTCTTCCTCGTTCAGATACAGGGTGCGTACCGACTGGCCATTGAGCTCACCGTCGGCGTAGCCGAAGATCGCAGCCATGCGGGAATTGGCCCAGATGAAGCGCCGCTCGATCATGTAGCAAACGCCGACGATGGCGTTTTCGAGCACCAGTTCGGAGGGAAAGGGATGGCCGGGCAGGGCTTCAGTGCTGTTGCGTACAGAATCTATCGGATGATTCATTCGCCCGCCTCGGCGTGCGCGACTTCGCAGCGACGCAATTCGCTCTCGATCCAGTCCGGCTCCAGCGCCAGGCCGATGAATATCAGCACAGTCCGCTTCGGCTCGTAGGCACGCCACATGGAACCGCCGCTGATTTGCAGCAGGCTTTGCACGCCCTGCACCACCAGGCGCGGCCGTTGGTGCTGCGCCCAGACGATGCCCTTGTAGCGCCACAGACGGGTGCCATAACGCTGCTGCGCATCGTCAAAAAACCGGTTGAGACGCTCCAGGTCGAGCGGCTCGGCAGATTCAAAGACGCAGGACACCACGTCCTCGGTATGTTTCGGCGCAGGCTTGGCGCCCTGCCCTGCCATGAACGCACTGCGCGCCTGAACCTGTTTCAGTTCCTGTGCGGGCACGTAGTCGAAGGTGTACGCGCGTGCGTCGAACAGCAGCCTCAGTAAATCGGCAATAGGTGTCCGATGGAGGTCTACGGGCAGCAGTTCCGCGCGCGGGTTCATCGCCGCCAGCCGCTCGCCGACGGCATCGCGCTGACCGGACGCGGCGAGATCGCACTTGGTCAGCAACAGGCGGTCGGCATAGGCTACCTGCGCCTTGTTTTCGGTCCGGTCGATCTGGGCGAAGGCATGCACACAATCGACCAGCGTCACCACGCCATCAAGATGAAACCGGGTGAGGATGGCCGTCTCGGCCAGGAAAGTCTGGATGATGGGACCGGGATCGGCGATGCCGGTCGTCTCGATCAGCACCCGGTCAAAGATAAACCCGCCGGACGCAGCGCTTTCGCTGAGTGTCTGCAGCGACTTCGCCAGATCGCCGCGCACACTGCAGCACAGGCAGCCATTGGCCAGCTGGATGATGGTTTCGTTGCCGCCGGTCACGAGGAACTCGGCATCGACGCCGACGGCGCCGAATTCGTTTTCGATAACGGCGAGACGTTCGCCGTGCATTTCGCCGAGGATCCGGTTGAGCAGCGTGGTCTTGCCGCTGCCAAGGAAACCGGTGATGACAGTCACGGGAGTGGTGATGCGTACCATGACTGCTACTTTACCTCAGCTTGCACCCCGCACGGCCAGCAAGGAATTCTTGTAAACGCTGTGCGGCAGGCTGCCGTTGTCCAGCACGGTCACCGCGATGCGCACCTGCAGCTGATTGCGCACCTCGTGCTCGATCTTGCGAACCAGATCCGGGTATGCCGACTTGTCCAGACCGGGCGATGCCTCGATATCGACCGGGATCGGCTCGTCGAAGCGCACCTGCTCCTTGCGCTCCTTCCAAATGCGCAGCATGGGCTCGATCTGCCCGGCGAAGTGCCTGCTGATGAGATCGCGAATCGAGGTGGGAAAGACATTCATGCCCTTGTAGATCAGCATGTCGTCGGTGCGCCCGATGCAGCGAATGCGCGGACTGGTGCGGCCGCAGGCACATGTGCCGAAGCCGGTGACCAGCGCGTGATCGCGCGAGCGGTAGCGCACCAGCGGCGTCGCATCGCGTTCGAACGCGGTGTAGACAATCTCGCCCGTCGCACCTTCCTGCCAGGGAATCAATGACCCGGTTTCAGTATCGATGAGTTCGATCGCCACATATTTCTGGGCGTTGAAATGCATTCCGTCATGCGCTTGACACTCGCCCCACATCGCCGAGATGACATCGCCGAGTCCCATCACTTCACGCAAATGGCTGGTTTGCAGGCCTTTGGTAATGCGCTCGCGGATCTCCGGCTGATTCAGGCCCGGCTCACCACCCAGCAGCACCTTGGTTAGTTTCGAAGGCAACCCGGTTTCCCGGCCGACAGCGTCCCAATGCTCGCTCAGATACAAACCAAACGAGGTCGTCGCCAGCAGGGTGGTGGCACGCAAGCGGCGCATCTCGCGCAGAATACGGTCGGTAGGAAAGCCGCCGAGCCAGCACAGCGTTGCGCCAACGCGGCGAAAGCCATCGGCATAAGGTAGGCCACCCGCCACCATGGGCAAACCGACCAGATGCGCCACCACGTCGTTCTTGCGCACACCGGCGGTGAACCAGGTGTTGGCGATCGCGTCGCTGAAAATGTCAACATCACGCTGGGTCAAGGCATAGTGCAGCGGCTGGCCGGTGGTGCCCGAGGAGGCAAGAGCCTGCACGATATCCGTCAGCGCTGCCGCCTGGTTTTCGCCAAAGGGCTGGAGGTCGCTGTTGCGTTCCTGCGCAGCGCGGATATCGTCCTTCATGGTGAAGGGCAGCTTTGCCAAATCCGCCAGACTGCTGAGCGCGAGTCCTGCGGGCACGGCCGCATGCAACCGGCCATAGAGCTGGGAACGCCTGCGCAAGGGTTCCAGCATCGCCGCGATTTGCTGCGCCTGCCAGCGCTCCACCTCTGACCATGGCAGGGTTTCCAGAGCCTCGTTCCAGTAGGCTCGCGCGTCATTTGACACGACTTTCACCGACTCACTCGACACGCCGCGCTCCTTTATTGAAGTTTGTTTTCATACCGGATCAGCAAGAACGCGCTGCGCATGACCGAGCAATTCAGCCAGAGGGAAATCTGGGGGCACTTCGGTTGCTGTGGTCACCACACGCTCATTTTTCTGGCCGCTGGGCAATGTCCCCCACTGCGCCGGCTGGCTGGTCCAGGCGTGCGCATGGGCACGGGGTGGCGGCTTGTCACCGGCAATCGCCGGTATGGCCTGCATCGGCCAGAGCGGCGTGCCGATGTCTTCGGCATACACCAGCACGGGCGGAATGCGATGAAACCGCGCCACATTGCCGGCAGTGCCCAGCGCACCTTTCCAGTGCTCTTCGGCTTCACCCGGCAACTGCGATTCATGCAGCTGGATCAGGTGCGCACCGGCCTCGGCGTACAAGCGCGCCAACACCGCCAGCATGCGCCCGATGAACTCGTAGAGCGCCTCGTCATCATTCGTCACATTGAGCGAGCGCAGTTGCGCTGCCAGCGTCGCCGGCCCGGTCAGCGCAACGGCGATCACCGGCTCGCTGCTGTCCGAGGCAAACTGGCGCACTGTATCCACTGTCGCGGCAAAGCGCGCTGACGCCAACAACGCTTCGGGCTCGAGACTGGCTGACGCCAGATTGAAAGCGGCATCCGGTGCGACTTGCGGCGGCCAGACCTGCGCATTGACTGCCACACCCAGCGCTTCCAGTTCGACCAGCGACGGCGCCGCGCAGAACACCGCAGGCAGTGCCAGCATGCGCCGCAACTCGGAAAGATTCTTGCGTAAGCGCGTCGAGTTGCCGACCATCTCCGGCACCGGCAAGGCCTCGATCTGCGCCGCCACACCGAACAGCAGGGGCGCGAACAGGGGTGCATGAAGCTTGCCCGCGTTGCGTGCCAACTCCTGCATGCGCCGCCGCCAGAGTGCCCCGGTGATTGGTTCCATGGTCCTGTCTCCGAGCGAGATGATCAGGCGCGCAGAATCGGGTTGACCACCTTGGCGTCGGGCCAGGAGCCGTAGTAGAGCAGGATGTCGTCGGCAGGCTTCTGTGTGCTCCACGTCTTCTCAAACTCGGCGTAGGGCTTGCCGCGCCGTTTGCGCGCCGCCAGTTCCTCGCTGCGCAGCTTCGCCGTGGCATCGGGATCGACGCGGCGGCCGGCTTCGTCCCAGACCACCTTGTAGACCTGGCGCGCGGTATCCGGCGTGATCACGCTTTTCTCGATATCGATGGCTACCTGCGCCGGATCGCGGTCGAGCGGATCGCCGTAGCCCGTGCCGCCGGTCGAGAAGGCGAAAGTGATGACGTCGCCATTCTGATAGGGCCGCACCGAGCGCCCCTGGAACTCGACCTCGTAATCGCCGCCCACACTTTTATGAACGAGCAGGTCCTGCACGTCCATCTTGAGCTTTTCATCGCCATTCATCATGAGCTGCTTGACGTCGGCGGTGCGGATGCCGATGCCCGGCACGGTACAGGGCGAATAGCCGCCGAACAACGGCTGCGGCGTCTGCAGCTTGGAGTTGTCGGCGATGGCCATCATGTACACCGCCGGCACATGGTGGGTCACCCACATCTGCGCCGTGCCCACGCCGCCGCGGTACTTGCCATGGCCGCAGGAATCCTTCCAGTGGTTGGACAGCGGCACCAGCAGCGGGAACTCGTTTTCCACCTGCTCGGTGTTCGGCGCACGGCCAAACACCGCCCAGGGGAAGCCGAACGCATCCATGCCGTCCGCGGTGGGTCGCGCACCCTGGCCTTCGGTATTGAGCGAATAGGCCAGCATGTCGGCAAAGAAGGCGCCCCACTGATTCTGTCCGGCCAGCACCAGGGCATTGCCGCCGTTGCCCATCGAGGCGCCCGACTGCTGCCACAGCGAGGTGGAATACATCGCCTTGGCGCTGGTGTTATGCACCGCACTCATCACCCCGGTGGCGATCATCACCGAGCACGAGGTCGCTGCGCGCACATCCGGGTTGAGGCAGGTGTTGGGCGCGAATTTGAAATCGATGCTGGCGAAAGTGCCGTTGGAAATCGGCAGCGCATGAAACAGGTATTCGTAAATATAGTTTGAGAAATGTCCGATCGCCGCCTGCGGATGCGCGTTGTAGGGCGATGGCGTTTCTGGCCCGCTCTCGGAAAAGTCGACCAGCATGCCGTCGCCTTTCTTTTCCAGCGTCATGAAACACGAGCGCACCAGACCCTGCTTGAGACCTACCGCGTCGGAGAAGGTCACGCAGCGGTACTTGCCATCCGGCCAGAGTTCGATGATCTCGCGCGCACCGGCTTCGGCAACCTGCAGCATCTTGCGGAACAAGCCGGTCAGGTAGTCCGGCCCCTCGCGGTCGCACAACTCGATCAGGCGCGTACGCACCCGGTCAGCCGTGGTGCAGCGGGCTTTCAAGTCGACCGAAATCATCGACGGTGCGCGAATACCGAAAGCAACAAACATCGACACGATGTCTTCACGCAGTTCAAAGTTCTCTCCGATTTTCATGGGCGGCAGGTTCATGCCTTCCTCGAAGCGCGAGGTCGCCGAGACCGGCATGCCGCCCGGTTCGATCGCGCCCGTTTCGGTGGTATGCACCAGGGCTGCGGTCCAGGCCACCAGCTTGCCGTCATAGAACACCGGCATGCACACCATCTGATCGGGATTGTGAATACCGCCATAGACGGCGTCGTTGGCAAACCACAGATCGCCATCCTTGATGCCCGGCTTCTCGCCGTAGGTCGCGATAATGTATTTAATGATCAGCGGCGGGATCACGGCGTGCAAATAGGTGCCGCAGGAACCATTCACGATGTCCCCGCCGGGCGTCATGATGCCGACCAGCGAGTCGCCCGAAACCCCCATCGCGCAGCGGCAGGAGCGCTGGAAAACATCCATGCCTTCGTCGAGGATGTCGTTGGTGCGCTGAAAGCCGATCTCGAATTCGGCGGCGTCGATCTGGGCGGCCAGTTCAAGCTCGCGCGGCGTGGCCGGTACCGGTTTGAGCCAGGTAAGTTTCTGTTCTAGGGTAGGTATTGCCATGAAATGTCTCCGGATGGGGTATAGGACGTTCAGGCCGTCATCGTGACCTTGGCCGCGCCAACATGGCGCCGGCTGGGCGCAGCCTGGGTCGCTTCGAGGATGCCGAGGCCATGCTTGTCGATGGTGAAGCGCTGGCCGGGCGGAATCACGATGGTGGTGAATTCCGCTTCGGCGATGGCCGGCCCGTCGACCACATTGCCGGGCTGCAGTTGCTCAAAGACATACACCGGGGTTTCCATCCAGGATTTGTTCTCCGGCCAGTAAGCCTTGCGCTTGCCGGTCAAGGCTTCGGACGGATCGGCGCCTTGCAGGGCGAATTCCCGCACCTCGGGCTTCCAGGTCGGCACGGTCACGCGCAGCACGAAGTTGTCGAGGAACACCCCGCCCGGCTTGTTGACCACCAGCGGGCTGAAGGACTCGGAAAACTCTTTTTCGAAAGCGTCGTAGATCATCTGGGCATCGGCATCCGATTCGATCTTCAGCAGTGGCGAACTGGCCCGCTTGAGATTGACCTGGCCGCCGTAGAGCATGTCGAGCTCCAGTGAGTAAAGTGCTTCATCGACATTCAGCCCTTCCGAGGCGATCTCCAGTTTCGCCTTGTCCATCATCTGCGCTACCGTATTGTTGAAGGCCGCCTTGTCGATGACGATCTGCTCGGTCATCGGCTGCATGAAAATCATGCGCCGCGACTGTTCGTACATATGCACGATATCCATGATCGACGAGCCCATCGCGCAGAACACCGGCGCGGCGGGAAACACCACGGCCTTGGGCACGTCCGCCTTGAAGCCCGCCATGTGCGTCGGGCCGGCGCCGCCGAAGGCGAACAACACGAAATCTTCCGGGTGATAACCGCGCATGTGCACTTCGCGCTTGATCGCCCCCGCCATGTTCTCGTCGACCACGCGCCGGATCAGCGCCGCCGCCTCGATGACTTCGATGCCCATCGGCGTGGCGATCTTGTCGCGGATGGCCTTCTCGGCCTTGGCCCTAGATAGCGGCATGCGCCCGCCGAAGTAGGTATCGGGATTGATGTAGCCGAGCACCACGTCGGCATCGGTGACGGTCGGCTCGGTGCCGCCGAGATCGTAGCAAGCCGGGCCGGGCATCGAGCCGGCGCTGCGCGGACCGACTTCAAGCCGCTGGCAGGACTTGTCGACCGAGGCGATCGAACCGCCGCCGGCACCGACTGAAATGGTCTGCATCATGGTGACATTCACCATCCATTTGTCGATCACCGGCTTGAAGGTATAGTTGCGCACGCTCGACTCGACCACCAGGGCCACGTCGAAACTGGTACCGCCGACATCGCCGGCGATGACGTTCTTGTAGCCGAGCTTGTCGGCAAAATAGGCCGAGCCCATCAGGCCGGCCACCGGGCCGCCGTTGAAGGTGCGCGAGGCCGGCGTCTTGAAGATGTCGGCGCTGCCGCCCGAGTTGTGAATCATCAGGAAAGCGCCGCGATAGCCTTTCTCGCGCAGCTTGTCCCAAGTGGCGCCAATGTCGTTCTGCATCGAGCGCTGCAGGTAGGCATCGAGGATCGCCGTCATGGTGCGCTCGTACTCGCCTATCTTGGCCACCACGGCATGCGACATCACCACCGGTACGAAACCGATGTGGTATTCCTTGTACTCGTCGCGGATCAGCTCGCGCACCCGCTTCTCGTGCGCCGGGTTCATGAAGCTCCACAACAGCGACACGACGATGGCACGGGCGCCGCGGTCCATCAGCATGCGCAGTTTCTGGCGCACATCTTCTTCGTCGAGGGGGCGGACCACATCGCCTTTCGAATCGATGCGTTCGCGGATACCGACGATGAGTCCGCGGTCGATCAGGGGATGCGGCTTGTTCTGCACGGCGATGTTGCGCCGCTCGGCGACGCGCTGGCCATCGACCCACTGGGCGCCCTTGCCGATCAAGATGGCATCTTCGTGACCCTCGGTAGTGATCAGGCCGACGCGCGGCCCGTGGCGCTGCAGCAAGCGATTCAAGGCAACGGTGGTCGAATAGCGGATGATGTCGATGCGCGGCAACATCTCCTCGACCGTCAGCCCCAGCTTGTCGCCGCCGGCCTCGATAGTGTTGAGGAAGCCGATCGACAGGTCATGCGGCGTGGTCGGGCACTTGGCGATGATGCGTTCGCCGTCGAGGGTCAGCACCAGGTCGGTGAAGGTGCCGCCGACATCGATGTCGATCGAGTTCATCGCCGTCTGGGCGGAGATCTTGTTGTTCTCGTTGCTCATGCTGCGATCTCCTCGGGTTTGCACAGTTTGCCGGCCTTGATGACGACGCTGCCGCTGGCCAGCCGCGCCTTGAGGCTTGCCAGGTCGACTTCGATGTCATGGGTCACCGGATGACCCGGCGGCAAGTATTCGGTTTCGATCTGGCGCGAGCAGCCCGGGCAGTAAAACTCGAGAATGCGCACCCAGCCGGCGTCGGGCGCGAAGGTGTAGTCCCCTTCGATGACCGGATTGTGGATTTCGCCGGGATCGCGTTCAGCGACCAGGCAGCCTTTCTTGTAGCTCTCCCGCGCCGAAATCAATTTGGTGCCGCAGTCGTGGCAATACCAATGATCGTCGTTGAGATCGAGGTCGAGGTATTCGGTAAAACGCAGTCGTTCATACATGTTGGATGTCCTCGTGGTTCCGTTTCTTGTTATTTCAGGTGGCGCAGTTCGGCATTGCCGTAGGCGTCGACCTGCAATTCCCAGCCGGGTGGCACCGGGCAGGTCAGCGTGGCGCCATTTACCACCGCCGGACCGGCCAGCTTGTCGCCCACGTTCATGTGTTCCCAGCGCTGCACCGGATGCAGCTTTTCGTCGGTGGCATCAAAGCGCAGCGCGCGGCTGCCGGGCGGTTGCGCTGCGACCTTGTGGGTGCGCTTGGTCAGTGCGTGGGATCCAATCGACAAGGTGGTGGTCAGGCGGATCAGCACCAGCGGCTGCTTGCCGACCGAGCCGGCGCTCTTCACCGCCTTGTCGAGTTCGGCTGCCAGCGCCGCCGGATCACTGGTTGTGGTGACGGCATGGACCACGGCGACATCGTCGGCGCCGCTGGCGAATTCCAGCTCCCAGGCAAACCTGGCATCGGCCGGCTTGAAACCTTCGCCGCGCAAATCGCGCACGCCCTGGGTGTGAAGTTCCAGCAGCGTCGCGGTATGGGTCGCAGGATTCCAGAGTTCCGAGGTGCCATGCCCGTAGGCATGCACCACATCCGAGATGGCCGAACCGAAGGCACTAAACACCGGGCCGAGGTCGAACACATAGGCCACCGGCATGGCAAGCTTTTCCGCAAGCAGCGCCGCGAACATCGGGCCATTGCCGCCGAAGGCAAACAGCGCCGTCTGCTGCGCATCGAGCCGAGCTTCCGCCAGCGTGGCACGAATCAGTTCGGTCATGATGGCGACGGCTTCATCGCGGATCATCAAGGCTGCCAGTTCCACCGGCATCGCCAGAGGCTTGGCGACATTCTTCTCGATTGCGTTGCGCGCCTGGCTGACCTGCAGATGACGCCGGCCGCCGAGGAAGTTGGCTGCATCCAGATAACCCAGCACCAGCAGGGCATCCGTCAGCGTCGCCTCGCTACCGCCGAGTCCATAGCAGGCCGGGCCGGGGGCTGCACCCATGCTGTCCGGACCGAGCACGATGAGTTTATCTTTGACCCGCGCGATCGAGCCGCCGCCCACCGCAGCCGAGCGCAACATGGCGAAGGAGGACTGCACCGGCACTTCCATGAGTTCGCCACCGCGCTGTAACACGGGCTGGCCGTCCTTGACGATCGAGCACTTGGTGGTGGTGCCGCCGACATCGAAGCACATCACGTTCTTGAGACCGTAAGTGCGCGCCATGTAGGCGCCGCCGAAAGTGCCGAACACCGGACCCGACTCGATGGTGTCGACCGCCTTGGTCTTGCTGATGCGCGCCACACCGCCGTCGGTGTGGCCGATCAGCAGCGGCCCGTTCCAGCGGTGCTCGTCGCGCAGCAGATCCTCGGCCTTGAACAGCGAAGTCGCCAGCTGGGTATGGGTGTAAGCGTTCATCAGCGAGTAATGGACGCGCGTCTGGTCGTGGCGCAGCCGCGCCATCTCGCTGCCCAACAGCACCGGCACGGCGCCGATGATGTGATCGGGATACTGCTCCTCGATGATGGCCTTGATGTGCTGTTCGGCACGGCCGTCGGGAAAGCTGTCCTTGAGGCAGACGCAGATGCGGCGCACGCCGCCTTCGAGCAGTTCCTTGACGCTGGCCAGAATGTCGCCCGCCGTGGGCTGTTCCGGCAGGCCAATGACGTTGGCGCCGCCGATCAGCTCGTCGATCACCGGCGAGCGCGAATTGCCATAGAGCGTCTTCTCGTGGCCCTTGCTCACCAGCAGCCCGACCTTGGAGCCGCGCCGCTCGGCGAGCACATTGGTGGTGATGGTCGAGGTCCAGCGGATCAGGCCGACCTGCGCGAGAAAGCTGGCGACATCGGCATATTCCAATGTCTTGGCCGCCTCGGTCAGGCAGGCGAGAAATGAAACGGTGTAGTCGTGCGAAGTGGTGTCGACCTTGAACGAATGGCGCCGTTCCCCATCGGAAATCAGCGCATCGGTCATCGTGCCACCCGTGTCGATATCGACGGTGAGCATGCTTGCCTCCTGGTGTTGTTGTTGCTGCGGTCGCGATCGACCGGCAGACTGGATATTAGGCGCGGTCAGACGCTGCGTATATCCGGTTCGATTCCCTAGCGCCCTAGGCAAAATCCGTAATGCGCTGCAACATCAGCATGCTGCCGATGCTGTAGCGCTGTCTGTGTCAGGAAGTGTCTGAACCCTCCCGCAGACCGCACCGCCTTGGGAAAGGTCAGATTCTGAATTGGTGGACCGACTCGGCCAAGGAATGCGCCAGTTTTTCCAGGTTGTCCGCGGCGGCGGCGACATGCGTCACGGCTTCGCTGGTTTCTTCGGTCATCTGGGCGATGCCCTCGACATTGCGGGCGATCTCCTGATTGGCGACGTCCTGTTCCTTCAGCGCCGCAGCAATTTCCTCAGCGGCACCCAGCACGAGCTTGACCCCGCCCTTGATGCTGCCCATGGCTTCGCCGGCCAGACGAATCCGATCCACGCCGGCAATCACCCGGTCCTTACTGCCCGTCATTTCCGAGACAACCTCGATCGTGCCGGTTCGAACCGACTCGACAGTGGTCCTTATTTCCGTGGTAGCACTGGCTGTGCGCTCAGCCAGCTTGCGCACCTCGTCAGCGACGACCGCAAAGCCGCGTCCCTGCTCTCCGGCACGCGCCGCCTCGATCGCTGCATTCAAGGCCAGCAGGTTGGTTTGATCCGCAATTTCGCGGATCACATCCAGAATGCTGGCGATGGCCTCGGAGCGATCGCCAAGAGCCTGGACCGAGGCTGCGGTGTTAGCGACCGAGGCCGAAATACTGTCCATTTCGCTGACGGCTTCGACGGCCAGCTCGGCGCCGTTGTCGGCAAGCTTGTCCGCTTCCAGGGCACTCTGGTCGGCATGGCCGGCGCTGTCCGCGATATGGGCGATGGACACGGCCATCTCCTGAATGGAAGCCGCCATCGAGGCGGATTTGTCGCTTTGCACGGCGCTGGACTTGGAAACCTGCTGGGCGGCCCGGGAAAGCTCCTGCGCAGAACCGGTGAGGGAGCGGGCCGTCTCGCCGATATTGTGGATGAGGGAACGCAGGCCCTCCTGCATTTCCTGGATCGCGCGGAGCAAACTGGTGCGATCGCCCGCCGTAACAGGCACCTCCTGGCTCAAATCGCCGCCGGCAATGCGTTTGGCAATTTCAGTGGCGTGACCCGGTTCGCAACCCAGAATCTTCAGAAGGACACGATACAACACGATGCCCGATGCGATCACCATCAGGCAGATTGCCAGGGAAAGCAGCGTCGCCTGGAACTTGGCGTCGCCGATCTCCTTCTCCGCGTTCAGGGCGGACGCGGTCATGTTATCGCGCACCGATTGTTCCAGTTTTTCCAGTCGCTCGGTGAGTTTCTCCGCTTGTGCATCGAAGCCGTCGCCCGGGCGCTTCATCAAGATGTTGCCGGCGTCCCGGCCCGAATTCACATAGGCGTTCGCCATTTCCACACCCAACGCGTGGAAATTGCCGACGGCGGCCTTGATCAGGCCGACATCGTTCGTCAACGCCGGGATGAGGCTGGCCAGGTGATCCAGATGTTTCAGTGCATCGTCCCGGGAGCTCCTGGCGTCCTTGAGTCCGTCGGGTTCGCCGGTGGCGGAGGCGTCGCTCAGATATTGCTGTATCTGGACCACATTAAAACGTGTTTCGAGCATGGCGACCAATGCCGGCAGCGCCACGGTGTTCTCCTCCCTTGAGCTGTCTTCGGAGTGCCGGAAGCCGTTATTGACGACCAGCCACAGGATCATGAGCACGGCCACGGTGATGGTGGTGTAGATGCCGATCAAACGTCGTATGGTCATGATGGAAGCCTTCTGAGTTGTTGTCGAAGCCGCAAAGTCGAGGCAATGCTTGGGGGAGGGTCCTGAACGAAAGCGGCGTATACAAGAAATTCTGGCTGGTTTTGCCGCTTGTCATAGCGCCCAGCAGCGCGGAAAAGACTGGCCTATTCCGGCTCCATAGATCCGCTGTGCGGTATGCCCATGCTGCAATCAGTATTTCTTCTGCCTATTTTCCGATGGCGCCGAAGACTTTCTTGAGGAGGTTGCTGCCCGTACCAATGGGATCCTGGCGGATTTGCTTTTCCTGCTCGGCCACCATCAGAAACAGGCCATCAATGGCTTTTTGCGTCACGTATTTGTCGAGATCGGCATCCTTCTGGTCAATCAAATTGAGCTTGGCCGCCTTGCCGGCAAAGGCGTTGTACTTGTCTGCAAGCTGCACCTTGGCGGTCGCCTTCTTCACGATGGGCAAGAACTTCTGGGTCATCTGCGCCGCTGTGGCCGTACGAAAATATTGGGTCGCGGAATCTTCCGGTCCGCTCAGGATCGCTTTGGCATCTTTGACCGTCATCTTTTTCACCGCATCGACCAACAGCGGCTTGGCTTCGACAACGGCCGATTCGGCGGCGCGATTCATGGTGTCCACCAGTTCATCCGCCTGCTTCGACATACCCAGCTTGCGCACCATACTTTCAACTTTTTGCAAAGATGGCGGCAGGGGAATTCTGACTTTGGCGTTGCCGAGAAAGCCGTCCGGTTTGCCCAACTGCGCGACCGCGAACTCGGCACCGCGGGTAAGCGCCTCCTTGAGACCGGCGCTGGCATCCTTGCCGCTCAGGCTGGCCAGATCGGCCCGGGCTGGCATCGTAACGACGAGGCCAAGCGCTGCTCCCAGCAGAAAAGTTCTCAGAAAGTTGGTGATCGCGATGACTGGATTCGACATTTGAGCGCTCCGCAGTGTGGGAATAGCAGGCTACCCCAGTGCAGCAGGCAAGGCAAACCCGTTAGACATCGCGGCCTGAGCCGCAGGCGGCACGTTGCAGCCGGTCCCTCACGGCCAGCCACTCATTCGACATGGGCGGCATCTCGACCAGGATCAGGTCGCCCTCACCCGCATCGAGTTCGCGCAGCCGCGCGTACAGGTCATGCGCATACGCCGCGGCATCGCGCGCCGCCGCTTGCCAATGCAGGTTCGGGGCAATTCTCGCCGCACGGCCATGCGCCAGCACGGCCACCCGTTGCCCGGCGCCCAGGGCGGCATCCACCGCGTCCTGCAATTGCTCGCCGGCCACCAGCCGCAGTGGCGTACGCGGCGCGTAATGGGCCACGCCGGAACCCGCCACACGTGGAATTGCAGGAGCCGATCCCGCAGTCGGCGTGTGGTTCGCCAGTGCAGCAATGCCGAGCACCTGCGCAATGGCGTCGGCGCCAATAGCACCGGGGCGCAATACGCGCACCTCGCTGCCGGAAAGATCGACGATGGTCGACTCGATGCCGACCGCGCAATCACCGCCATCCAGAACCAGTGGCACGCTCGCACCGAGTTCGGCACGGACATGGGCCGCGCGGGTCGGGCTGATGCGGCCATAGCGATTGGCGGAAGGTGCGGCCAGTCCCACTGCCTCGTCCTTTGCCTCGCTTTTTGCGACGCTAAGAGCCCGCAGCAGTGCCAACGCCACGGGGTGATTGGGAACGCGTAAACCGACGGTATCCTGCCCGCCGGTGACGGCATCGAGAACCTGCGGCCGGCGTTTCAGAATCAGCGTCAGCGGGCCGGGCCAGAAGGCCGCGGCGAGTTGCCGCGCTGCTTGTGGCACTTCACGCGCCCAGGCATCGAGCGCAGCAGCATCGGCCAGGTGCACAATCAGGGGATGATCGGCAGGCCTTCCCTTGGCCGCAAAGATTTTTGCAACCGCTGCTGGATTCGCTGCATCCGCACCCAGGCCATACACGGTTTCGGTGGGAAACGCGACCAGTTCGCCGGCACGCAGCAAAGCCACGGCCTGAGCGATCGGCACGTCCATACCTCGGATTCATTCCGTTTCAAAATCAAGCGCGACGCGAAGACGAGCCGCAGTCCGTGTAATTAACACGGCAAGGCGAAGTCGACAAAGTAACGGTTGATTTTGAATCGGAATCAAGGCAAATCGGGTAGCGTCTTGGCCAGCACCTTCTCGGTCTGTTTCCTGCGGAACTCGGTGAGCTTCTTCGCCAAGGTCTTGTCGCTCAGCGCCAGCAGGGATACGGCGAAAAGCGCCGCATTGGTGGCACCGGCTTCACCAATGGCAAAGGTGGCCACCGGGATGCCGCCCGGCATCTGCACCATGGCGAGCAGTGAATCGAGGCCCTGCAAATGCTTCGAAGGCATCGGCACGGCCAGCACCGGCAAGGTGGTCTTGGCCGCCAGCACGCCGGCCAGATGGGCGGCACCGCCCGCGGCACCGATCAATACCTTGAGGCCGCGCCCGGCTGCCTGGGTCGCGTAGTCGAGCGCCTGGTCGGGGGTGCGGTGCGCAGAGAGCACCTTGGCTTCGCAGGCGACACCGAAATCCTTGAGGGTCTTCGCTGCGGCACGCAATATGGGCCAGTCGGAATCAGATCCCATGACAATCCCGACCAGGGGAGATGGGGCAGCGGCTTTAGCTTTGCTGGTTTTCATCTTCTACCTATTTCCCGAGAGTTCGTTCGGCCGCCTCGATGGCATTGGTCAGCAGCATGGTGATAGTCATCGGTCCGACACCGCCCGGCACCGGCGTGATGAGTCCGGCGACTTCCTTGGCGCTCTCGAAATCGACGTCGCCGCAAAGCTTGCCATCGGCCTGGCGGTTGATGCCGACATCGATAACCGTGGCACCCGGCTTGATCATGTCGCCGGTAATCATCCTGGCTCTGCCCACGGCAGCCACCAGGATGTCGGCACGCCGCGTGTGCAGCGCCAGGTCGCGGGTTTGCGAATGGCAGACGGTGACGGTGGCACTGGCCGCGAGCAGCAGCATCGCCATCGGCTTGCCGACGATGTTGCTGCGGCCGACGATGACGGCTTCGGCGCCGCGCAGATTGACGTTCTCCGACTTGAGCATCTGCATCACGCCATACGGAGTACAGGGAATGAAGTGCGGCTGGCCCTGCATCAGGGCGCCGACGTTCTCGGCATGAAAGCCATCGGCATCCTTTTCCGGGGAAATCGCCGCAAGCACGGCGTCGGCGTCGAACTGCGGCGGCAAAGGCAATTGCACCAGGATGCCATGGATGCTCGGATCATTGTTGAGCGCAGCGATGCGATGGAACACCACCTCCGGACGCGTGTCGGCCGGGTACTCGTATTTTTCCGAAAGCAGGCCGACGGTTTCGCAAGCCTTGATCTTGTTGCGCACATAGACCTGGGATGCCGGGTCGCTGCCGACCAAGATCACGGCCAGGCCGGGTTGGCAACCCTGCACGGTCAGCTCGCTGGTGCGAACGCGCAATGCGTCGCGCAACTTGGCGGACAGGAGATTGCCGTCGAGAATCTTTGTAGTCATGGCGATCAGGCCGTTGCCGGCACGCTGGAATGTTCACTGGCAGCGGCGCGGCCTGCGGCAAATGCCTGGCGATTCATTTCCACCAGTTTCTCGCCCTTGCTGGCAAAGCGCTTGATGATGCTGTTCAGCAGCACATCGGCGGAGAACGGCAGATGGTCGGCAATCGCCCCCAGCATCACGGTATTGCCCAGGCGCAGATCGCCCAGCGACTTGGCGATCGAAGCGGCATCGAAGGCCACGGTGTTGATGCCGGCCTTGTGCATCATGCCGAGAGGATCGTCGGGGTAAGAGAACAGGCCCAGTTCGACCACCGGCGGGACCAGACGCGCATCATTCACCAGCGCCAGGCCGCCCGGCGCCAGATGTCCCATCCAGCGCAGCGCCTCGGCGGATTCGAACCCGAGCAGCACATGGGCCGTGCCCGGGGCAATCTGGGGAGAGAGCACGCGCGGACCAAAACGCAGATGCGAGGTGACGATACCGCCGCGCTGCGACATGCCGGCGACTTCGGTTTTCTTGACGTCGTGGCCCTCGGCAATGGCGGCCTCGGCGAGAATCTCGGTGGCGGTCATCACGCCCTGACCGCCGATGCCGCAGACCAGAATGTTGGTGGTTGCTGAAGTCATAACATTATCTCAAACTGGCTGAATCGAAATCGAATTCTGCGGCGCATAAGGCATGATCGCCTCGGGCGCGCAGGGCTGCAGGCACAGGCTACAGCCCGTGCAGGCGTTGGAGTCGATGCGCGTAAAGGCGAGTTCGACTTCCTTGCCGGAGGCCTTTACCGCCTTTTCGCGACGCGTGACATGGATCGCCGGGCAGCCCACTTCGATGCAGTTGCCGCAGCCCGTGCATTTGTCCTCCGCGACCATGAAAGGCTTGAGTGGCTTGAAATCCTCGATCAGCACGCAGGGCCGGTTGGTGATGATGACGGAAACATCGTCGATTTTGGTTTCATCGCGCAGCACCTTGAACAGCGTCGGCAATTCGTAGGGATCGACGACGTGGATGCGCTCCGGCTTGACGCCGAGAGCTTCGACCAGTTTCGGGAAGGAAATACGCGGAGCCGGCTGGCGGTGGATGTCGCGGCCGTTGGCCGGCGAATTCTGGCCACCGGTCATGCCCACCGCGCCGTTGTCGAGCAGCAGCACAGTGATGTTGCCGCGGTTGTAAGTGATGTCGAGCAGGCCCTGCATGCCCATGTGCATGAAGGTTGAATCGCCGATCACCGCAACGATGCGCTTATTCTTGTCGGCTTCGGAGCGGCCCTTGTCCAGCCCCATCGCGACACCCATCGAAGCGCCCATGCAAATGGTCGAATCCAGCGCATTCCAGGGGTGGCCGGCACCCAGGGTATAGCAGCCGATGTCGCCGGAAATAGTGAGGTTGCGCAGCTGCGAGAGTACGTAATACACACCCATGTGCGGACAGGAGGCACACAGCGTCGGCGGACGCGGAAACAGCGGCACCGGTGCCACCGCCGGGGGCGGAGTGAATTCGCTGGCCAGCAGGCGCGCCACGCCCGGCTTGAGGATTTCCGGGGCCAGTTCGCCGATGCGCGGCAAGGCATCCTTGCCGTGTGCCTTGATGCCGGCGGCATTGAGTTCGAGTTCGAGGATCGGCTCGGTTTCCTCCACCGCGACCACCATGCCGGCCATGCCCGCCAGTTCCCTGGCCTTTTCCAGCGGCCACGGGTAGGACATGCCGAGCTTGAGCACCGGTGCATCGGGGAAAGCCTCGCGCACATGCATGTAGGCGGGGCCGCTGGTGATGAAGCCGACGCGGCGGTCGCTGCCGGGTTCGAGGATGTTGAGCGGGGTCTTGTCGGAAAGTTTCTTGAGTTCCTGCTCGCGCTGATACACCAACGGCAAGCGGCGCTTGGCATGACCCGGCACCATGACCCAGCGTTCGGCATTCTTGGAGAAGCCGAGATTCTTGTGCGGCTGGCGCGTCCCGATATTGACGATGCCCTTGACGTGGCTGATGCGCGCCGTCATGCGCAGGATCACCGGCACCTGGTATTCCTCTGACAGGTCGTATGCGTAGCCAACCATCGCATACGCCTCCTGCGAATCGGCCGGCTCAAGGATCGGCACATGGGCGAAGCGTCCCCAGAAGCGCGAATCCTGTTCATTCTGCGAGGATGACATGCCCACATCATCGGCCACGGCGATCACCAGGCCGCCATTGGCACCGGTCAGCGTGAGCGTCATCAAGGGATCGGCGGCAACGTTCAAGCCGACGTGCTTCATCGCGCAGAACGCCCGCGAGCCCGCCATGGAAGCACCGATGCTGACTTCGAGAGAAACCTTTTCGTTAACTGACCATTCGGTGTAAATGTCCTCGCGCGGATAGCTCGACAGTGCTTCAAGCATCTCCGTCGCCGGGGTGCCGGGATAACCCGCGGCCACTTTCACCCCCGCTTCCCACACGGCACGCGCCACGGCCTCGTTTCCGGAAAGAAGAAGACGGCTCTGCGCCGCTGCGGGCATCGCTGCTGCCATGGGAACCTCGGATCAAAAAAGTGGAAAAAAAGGACCTGCGCTGGGAATTGCGCACGACGCAGGTCGCAGAGGCGAATTATCCCGTTTCGGCGGGGTTGCGTCCAGCCTGCGCGGCAACCCGGCAACCCTGCGCGCCAATCGGGCAATCGGCTGCCGGCACCTCACGGCAGGGCTGGGCCAGTAGTTATCTTGACAACTTGTCACAATATGCCAGTGTGAACTTTTGCTTAGCGGGGCCAAGCCATGCGCAGTCTGACAATCGGAGAATTCAAAGCCCAGTTTGCCGATGTGCTCTCCGCAGTGCAGGCGGGCGAATCGGTGGTGGTGTGCTACGGCCGCAAGCGCGAACGCGTCGCCGCGTTGGTGCCCTACGACCGGTTTGCCGCGGCAAGCGGCAAACGGCAGCTCGGTATGCTCAAAGGACGCGCCACTTTCGCCCTGGCGGATGACTTTGCCATGGACGTCGAGAAGTTTCTCGCGGCATGAATTATCTGCTGGATACCCATACGTTTCTTTGTGCCGCATTCGCGCCCGAGAAGCTGGGGCGCAAAGCGCGTCTTATCCTCGACGAAAGTGCGAACCCGGTGGCCTTATCGTCGATCTCGTTGTGGGAAATTTCGCTCAAGTATGCTTTGGACAAGCTGACCTTGCCTCATCGCGTTTTGGCGGCGCCGATCAAAGTTGGCGGCTGTCACAGCACTGGCACACAAACTGTCACAGCACTGGCACAAGCA
>Ga0172373_10004506_pt1 | contig 19601 bp, 16 predicted proteins | sample Lak10m_2_FD_114546 | JGI IMG/M metagenome (GOLD analysis project Ga0172373, IMG submission 114546) | Freshwater microbial communities from Kabuno Bay, South-Kivu, Congo - kab_092012_10m | ecosystem: Environmental > Aquatic > Freshwater > Lake | place: Democratic Republic of the Congo...
GACCTCCTCGTCGACGGTCAGCTCGTCGAGGGTCGGCGCGGCGTCGAGCGCGGAGTCCGCGGCTGCGACCGGCGCTTCGTCGTAGAGAAGTTCGAAACCGCTCTCCGCTGAGGCGGGCGCTGGAGCGGCGTCTCCCTCCTCACCGGTACCGGTGAGCACGAGGTCGGACGGCGAAGACTCGGGAGGCGGGGGAGGAGGAGTCGACATGGGGAGAACCGACGCGCGACCGCGGCTCGACCGCGACGCTCACCGGGCGACTGCGACCGCAGTCCCGGACCGAACGGGCCCCGACTATACCCGTGCGACCGCGCCGCTAGAACCGAAAACGCCCGCCCGGAAACGCCCATAAATATCCCCCTTGCGTGCTAGACAGCGCCCCATGCCGCAGCCCCGACGCAACGTGGCGCTCGCCGCCCCGTGGACGCTCGACGACCTCTGGGACCTCGCGCACGGCGACGCCCGCCTCTCCTTCCCGGACACCGCGCGCGCCGCCGTCGCCGCCTCACGCGCCTTCGTCGATCGGCTCGCCGCCTCGGGTGCCGACGCCCCGAACGTCTACGGCGTGAACACCGGCTTCGGCGCGCTCGCCGAGACGCGCATCGCCCCCGACGACGTGCGCTCCCTTCAGCGCAACCTCATCCGCAGCCACGCCTGCGGCGTCGGCGCCGATCTGCCCCGCCCCGCCGTGCGCGCGATGATCGCCCTGCGCGCGCAGGTGCTCGCGCTCGGGCACAGCGGCGTACGCCCCGAGGTCGTCGAGCTGCTCGTCGGCCTGCTCGACCACGACGTGTGCCCGCGCATCCCGGCGCAGGGCTCCGTCGGCGCGTCGGGCGATCTCGCGCCGCTCGCGCACCTCGCGCTCGTGCTCCTCGGCGAGGGCGAGGCAGACGTCGGCGGCGTGCGACTTCCGGGTGCCGACGCGCTCGCGAAGGTCGGTCTCCGCCCCGTCGTGCTCGAGGCGAAGGAGGGCCTCGCGCTCATCAACGGCACGCAGCTGATGATCGCGGTCGGCGGCCTCGCGACGGTGCAGGCCGAGCGGCTCTGCACCATCGCCGACATCACCGGCGCGATGTCGCTCGAAGCACTGCAGGGCACGGGCCGCCCCTTCGATCCGCGCATCGAGCGCGTGCGCCCGCACCCCGGTCAGGCCGAGACGGCGGGCAATCTGCGGAAGCTCCTCGCGGGCAGCGCGATCGCCGAGTCGCACCGCGACTGCAAGAAGGTCCAGGATCCGTACTCGCTGCGCTGCATGCCGCAGGTGCACGGCGCGACGCGCGACGCGCTGCGCTTCGTGCGCACGACGCTCGAGCGCGAGCTCGTCGCCGCGACGGACAACCCGCTCATCTTCGTCGACGAGCATGGCGACGCCGAGGTGCTGAGCGGCGGCAACTTCCACGGTCAGCCGCTCGCGCTCGCGCTCGACCTCGCCGCCATCGCGACGAGCGAGCTCGCGAGCATCGCGGAGCGCCGCCTCGAACAGCTCGTGAACCCCGCGATGAGCTCGGGCCTGCCGCCCTTCCTCGCGCCGCGCACCGGCCTCGACAGCGGCTTCATGATGGCGCAGGTCACCGCGAGCGCGCTCGTCAGCGAGAACAAGGTCCTCTCGCACCCCGCGAGCGTCGACTCGATCCCCTCCTCCGCCGGCAAGGAGGATCACGTCTCGATGGGCAGCATCGGTGCGCGCAAGCTGCACGAGGTCGTGCGGCACGTGCGCGACGTGCTCGCGATCGAGACGATGGTCGCCGCGCAAGGCCTCGATCTGCGCCTGCCGCTCGCCCCCGGCGTCGGCGTCCGCGCGGCGCACGCCGCGGTGCGCGCGCACGTCCCGACGCTCACCGAAGACCGCCCGCTCCACCTCGACATGGCGACCTGCGCGCGGCTCATCGATGACGGCACGCTCGCCGGCGCGGCACGCGCGGCGTGCGACGGGCTCGCCTGAACGGCACGCGATGAGCGACGCGCCGGACACGCCGGGCTCGAGCGACGCGCACGACGCGCTCGACTGCCTCGCGTGCGGCGCATGCTGCCGCACCGGCCACGACGGGCGCATCCTCGTCCCCACCGAAGACCTCGTCCGCTGGCGCGCGATCGGGCGCCCGGACCTCGCCGCGCAGGTGCAGCCCGGACACTTCGGCGAGGTGGGCTTCGCGACGCACGCCAACGGCGCGTGCGTGCACCTCGGCACGCCCGGCGCGCAGAACGCCTGCGCCATCTACGAGATCCGCGGCACCACCTGCCGCGAGTTCGAGCGCGGCTCGTGGCAGTGCCTCGAGTTCCGCCGCGACCGCGCGCTCGTACGCTCGGCGGGCCCCGAAGACGCGCCGCGTGAATCCTGACCCGCGCGTCAAGATTCAAGACGAATCATGACTCCCCCGTCCGACACGAATCCGGAGCAACGCGACACGCCAGCGACCGACGCGACCCGCGTGCCGGACGCGACCCGCGTGCCGGACGCGATGCTGGCCGCGGACGACACGGACTTCGACGCGGGCGACACGCTCGTCGTGCCGCCCCGCCTCGAGCTCGTCTTCCTCCCCGCGGCCTTCGCGCTCTGCTGGATGTTCGCGTCGACGACGTTCGGCGAGATCCTGTCGTTCATGCCGCGCCTGCAGTTCCCCGAGCTCGGCCATGCGCTCGTCGCGTGGTGGACCGGGCGTCGCGCGCTGCCGCTGCCGATCGGGTTCACGGCGTGGAGCGAGGAGCGCTCGTGGCTGCTCGTCGGCGCGCAGGGGCTCTTCACCGCGCTGCTCGCCGTGTACGGCGTGCGGGAGCGCAGGCCCGGGGCGCTCGCCATCGCCGTCGCGCTCGGGCTCACGCTCACGGTCGGGGTGAGCGCGACGCTGACGCGCTCCGAGGGCTGGGTCATCGCAGGCGGCCAGATCGGCGAGACGCTGCTGCCCGCGGTGGTCGTCGCCGCGTTCCATCTGCGGCTGCCGCAGCGGCTGCGCTGGGACTTCTGGCGCTGGCTCGCCGTGCTCGTCGCGCTCTTCGCGCTCGCGTCCGCGGTGCGCTCGGGCTGGCTGATCGCGGCGGGCGAGCGGCCGCTCCCGTGGGGCGCGCTGCTCGGTCAGGAGAGCGACGGCGACCTGAATCGCCTCGTCGCCGAGCATGGCTGGACGGAGCCCGAGCTGCGCCGCCTCTTCGGCCGATTGCCCACGCTCGCGCTCCTCATCGCCTTCGTGCCGCACGCCGTCGTGAGCGGTCTGCGTGCGTGGCGCGACCGCGCGGAGCGTCACGGCGACACTTGACGCTGGAGACACGATTGTGCTTCCATCATGACCCATCAGTCATGACCAAAGGACGACGCACCGGCCCACCGCCCACGGCCTCGCGACCCACAGCACCTCCCCGAGCCACGTCCGGACACGAGCCGGAGGTCGAGGTCGCCGACGTCGACGAGCCCTCGCAGTTTCGCGGCGTCACCGTCGACCGCATGATCTCCTTCCTGCGGGTCTACGAGGCCGAGGGGATCGCGAGCGCCGCCCCGCGCGATCCGGTGCGCCAGAGCCAGCTCAGCCGCCAGGTCCGCGAGCTCGAGACGACGCTCGACGCCGAGCTCTTCGGCCGTCGCGGTCGAGGCATCGAGGCAACTCCGGCAGGCGTGGCGTTCGCGGCGACCATCCGCGATTTCTTCGCCGGGCTCGCGCGCGTCCGCACCGCGCAGCGCGTACCGATCCAGCTCTCCGCGGGCGGCAGCGTGCTGCGCTGGCTCGTGTTGCCCCTGCTGCCGATGCCGGTGCGCCCGGGCGGCGAGCCGTTCCCCCCGATCATGGTGGAGCCCGGCGACTCCGGGTCGATTCATCTGGGGCTCGAGGACGGCAGCCTCGACCTCGGCATCCTCCGCGCCACCGAGGTCAGGAAGCCGCTCGCGGGCACGGCCATCGGCGAGGTCGAATACGCGTGGTTCTGCGCGCGGAGCCTCGTCCCCGAAGCGCCCGAAGCCACGCCCTCGGCGCTCGGGGCGGCGGCGCCGCTCGTCGACATCTATGGCGAGCCCGACCTCGACGCGTTGTTCTCGGAGCTGGGGACACCCGTGATCTCCTGCGAGTCGTTCCGCGAATCGGCCGAGCTGATCCGCGCGGGGCGATGCGCCGGCGTGCTCCCCGTGTTCGCCGCGCGCGAGCTCCCCGCGTCGGAGTTCCACATCGTTCGCCCGAAGGCCTTCGCGAAGTACGCCTCGCGTCTGATGCTCGCCCATCGCCCGCGGGAGGAGACGACGGATCCGGAGCTCTCCCGGCTGCGCGGGTACCTGCGCGACGCGCTGAAGAATGCGCTCGATCAGGCGCAGGGCGCGGGACGGGTCGCATCGCAGGCGAGCGCGGAGGAGAAGCGCTCCGCTGGCCCCACCTCGAAGCCGCGCGGCCCGTCGCGCAAGGCGCGCTGACACCGCCGAGGCGCGCTGCGTTGCGCACCACCGCACGCGCGCAACGCGCGACCGGCGTTGCGAAAAGAGCCCGCCCGGGGGCACGCTCGTCCCGTGCAACCGACCCTCGACGACCTGCGCGCGCTGCTCGAGGACGCGACGGCCGACCTCCCCGACGTCACGGTCCGCAAGGCCTTCGGCAGCTTCGGCTTCTACGCGCGCGGCGTCGTGTTCGCCCTCGCCTGGCGCGGTGCGCTGCGTGTGGGCGTGAAGCTGCCGGACGACGCGTCGCGCGAGGCGCTGTTCGCAGAGCCCGACACCGCGCCGTGGGCGCCGCGTGGGAAGGCCTTCGCAGGCTGGGTGCTCGGCCCCGCGCGCTGGCACGACGACCCCGACGCGCTGCGGACGTGGGTGCACCGCGCCTATGCGCAAGCGACGAGCGGGCCGATCGAAGACGCCCTCCCCTCGATGCGCGAGCGCCTGCTCGAGACGACGCGGAGGCCCGCGACGAAGACCGTGAAGGCACCCGCGAAGGCCGCGCAGGCACGTGCGAAATCCGCGAAGGCACCTGCGAAATCCGCGAAGGCGCCCGCGAAATCCACAAGGCGCTCGCCCCGCGGCTGACACCCACGCACGGCGCCCGCGCGACGACTCAGCGAGTCATGCGCGCAGCATCGCGCCGCTGCGCGGCCGCCAGCGACTCTGCGCGACGCAAGAGGTGCTGCGCGCGCCGCTCGCTCGCGAGGCGCAGCGACTCGGCACGCCGCGCGAGCGCGGCATCGCGCTGCGCCGCACGACGCGCCGCCTCCGCGCGGCGACGCTCGTCGACCTCGGCACGCCGGAGCTGCTCGCGCAGGCGTGCTGCACGACGACGCTCGGCCTCCTCCCAGCGCGCGGCCTCGAGCTCCGCGCCTCGGTCGACGCCGGGCGCTGTCGGTGCACGGCCCGACACCTCGCGACGCAACGCCTCCTCGGACGCCCGCAGCGCGGCGAGCGTGCGACGTTCGTCCGCAGAGAGCCGCGCCGCCCGCGCCCGCTCACGGTCGACCTGTCGACGAAGCTCACGTGCGAGCGCATCCGCGCGTGCCCGCTCGCGCACCGTCTGCTGCTGCGCCTCGAGTTGCAAAGCACGCTCCGCGAGTCGCGCCTCGGCCTGCGCACGGCGCTGCGCCGCGGCCCGCAGCGCATCAGCCGCACGCGCCGCCTCGACGGCCTCCGGGCTCGGCGTGCCCTCGTACCAAGGGTGCAGCGGCGGCCTGTCGAGACACGCCGGCCGGTCGCCCACCGCGCAGTAGATGCGTACGTGCAGGTGATCGTCGTGCACCTCGCTGCCGCGGATCGGCTCGGTCACGAGCCCCACGCGGCGACGCACCTCCTCGGGCGCGCCGCTCTGCGCGCCGTACGCGAGGAGCCGCGCGCGCAGGTGCGAGGCGATGAGGATGTGCTGCACCTCGGCCGCGAGATCGTCGACGAGCGCCACGAAGAGCGCCCAGTTGCGCGCATCGTCGAAGTGCAGCGTCTCGCCGCCCCGCCGCGCCTCGCCCCGCGCGTCGAACGTCGTCAACACCGCCTGCGGCACGGGCTCGCCCGCCGCGTCGAGCGCGAAGTAGCCGACGTCCGCGTCGCGCCCCGACTGGTGCGAGCCGTGGGGCGGCAGATGCCCGCCATGCTCCGCCGAGAGCTCGCCCACCGCGAGCACGGAGCCCGGCGCCTCGCGCGCCATCGCGTCCGCCGCGCGCTCGAGCAGCCCCACCAGCTCCCGCGTGCCGAAGCGGTTCGTGCGGAGCGCGACGAGCCCATCGCGCGACTCGAGCGCGAAGGCGTGCTCGAGCCGCCCGTCCTCGGTGGCACCGATCGACTGGCTGTCCGCATCGAGCAGCAGCTCGCCCGGCGGGATATCTTGCGCGCGCGCCATCGCACCATCACGAAAGATGGCCACGCAGCCGACCCACGCGAGGACCGCGACGCGAAACGCGCGACGCATCGGGTGGCTGGGCGCACGGCGGGTCACGACGCGCGAGCGTAGCGCGCGCCCTCCCGCGCGCCGCGCACCCCGCTTGACGCTCACCCCGCTGGCGACGTAACGAAGCCCATGTCCGTCGAACCACGCGCGCTCGCGGAGACGCTGCTCGCCGGGCGCGCCGACCCCGAGGGCACGGACGCGACGCTCTGGCGCGAGACGCTCCACGCGCCGCACGCGCCGGACGACGGTGCCGCACTACCTCGGATCTCGCTCGCCGCGGCCGACGCTCCCCACGAAGCGCACGACGCGCCGCACCGCTCCGATCTCACGCTCCACACCGTGCTCGGCCGCGGCGGCATGGGCGAGGTGTGGCTCGCGGAGCAAACGTCGCTGCGCCGCAGCGTCGCTGTGAAGGTGCCGCTCGGCGAGGTGGCGCGTCACGCGCACGCGCTGCTCGCAGAGGCGCGCATCACGGGCGCGCTCGATCACCCGAACATCGTGCCCGTGCACGCGCTCGGGCTCGCGGGCGACGGGCGCCCCGTGCTCGTGATGAAGCGCGTCGTCGGCGCGACGCTGCAGGCCCTCGCCACCGAGGCCGCGCACCCCGCGTGGCGCGAATTGCTCGCGCGCCACGGCGATCGCGAGACGGCGCTCGTCGAGACGCTCGCGCGGGCCGCCGATGCGCTCGCCTTCGCGCATGCGCGCGGCATCGTGCACCGCGACCTCAAGCCCGAGAACGTGATGGTCGGCGCGTTCGGCGAGGTCTACGTGATGGACTGGGGCTGCGCGGTGGCGCTCGACGCCGCAGGGCCGCACGCGCTCGTCGGCACGCCCGTCTTCATGGCGCCCGAGATGATCGACCCATCGCGCGGCCCGCTCGACGCGCGCACGGACGTCTACCTGCTCGGCGCCACGCTCCACGCCGCGCTCACCGGGCGTCCGCGTCACGAGGGCGCGACGCTCGCGGGCGTGCTCGCTGCGGCGCTCGCCTCCGAGCCAGTCGCGTACGACGACGCCGTGTCACCGGCCCTCGCGGCGGTGTGCAACCGCGCGACGCACGCCGATCCCGCGGCGCGTTTTGCGTCGGCTGCGGAGTTCCGCGCCGCGCTCGGCCACGCGCTGCGCCTGCGCGCGATGACAGCCCTCACCGAGCGCATCGCCGCACGCGCTCGCCTCGACGACGACGCCGCGAGCCCCGCACGCCTCGAAGCGCTCGAGGAGACGCGGCACGCGCTCGCGCCCCTCGTCGCGGAGTGGCCCGATCAGCCGCAGCCGCGCGCGCTCCAGGACCGGGTGCTGCGCGAGATCGTCCGCGTCGCCCTCGCCGCGCGCCTCCTCCCCATCGCAGAAGAAGCGCTCGCCGCCCTGCCCGTGCACGACGCCCAGCTCGCCGCCGACCTCGTCCGCGTCCGCGCCGAGCAGGACGACGCGCAGCGCCTCGCCGCGCTCGCCGAGTCGTCCCTCCGCGACCAGGACGCGCGCCCGAGCGTGCGCGGGATGATCGGGCTCTTCGCGTTCATGGTCGTCAACGCCGTGATGCTCGTGGGCGTCATCGCGGGCGACGAGGAGCCGACGATGCGCGCGGTGGTCGGCATCGACGCCGCCACGCTCGGTGTGCTCGCCGCCGCGACCTTCGCGTTCCGCGCCTCCCTGCTCGCCAACCGCCGGGGACGCACGACGACCGCCGCGATGTGGCTCGTGCTCCTCGCGATGTGTGCCTGCGACGGCCTCGCCGCCTTCATGGGGTTGAGCGCGCGGCAGGCTGCGCCGTTCTCCCTGCTGGCCGCTGCGACGGGCTTCGCTGCGGTCGCGGTGCTGCTCGAGATGCGCCCCCGCGCGCGCGCCGTGACGGCGCTCTGCGGCGCGCTGCTCTGCGCGGAGGCCTTCGGGAGCGCCGCGCTCCCCGATCTCGCGACGCGCCTCATGTCTCTCTCGATCGTCCAGACGGCGCTGACGGCCGGCTACTTGATCTTCGACATGGCGCGCGAGCGTCGCGACGCCGCGCCCGGGACGTGAACGGAGCCGCGCACGCCGCGATCGCTGCTTGCGACGACGCGGCGCCGACGCCGTTCGGGAGCGACATGGACGCGAACCCGCTTCACGCCTCGTCCTGCAGAAACCCGGTAGGGACGATCCGCAGCGCGCCGCGGCCCGCCCCTTCTTCGAGGGTCACTGCTGGCCGCAGGAGAGAATCTTCCCAACGACACGGCGAAAGGTGGCTGACGAACGCGCGTCGCTCCACGGTGCGGAGGTGACTCCCGGAGCGCTCGAAATCCGCGACACGTTTTGAACCGAGGGGCTTCCGCTGTTCGCCGTCGAGCCCGCCCTCTTCGTCCGAGACCTCGCGAATTACCTGTCGTTCCAAGGCCAGCCGGTGGGTACGGTCCTCCTCCCCGCAGAGACGACCGGCTGGGTGAACACGTTCGAGCGCCTCGGGTTCTGGGCGGCCGAAGGAGCAGGCGAGCGTTGTGCGGCATGGACCGACGCGCTGCTCGCGGCCGCGACCCCCACGAGTCGACTCATGGCGTTCCGCCTCGCGGAGCTCTGGGCCGACCGGCACGCGCCCGCTCTCGCGGGGAACGTCCGGCAAGCGCTGTCCGCTTCGTTCGACGAGCGGTATGCGCTCGATCGCGAACCCATCGCGGCGCTGTCCGTCGCGGCCGAGATCGCGACCCGCTTCGCGAGTGAGCTCGGGATCAACCAGGGGTTGCGCGTTTTCCAGGTCCACGTCGACGAGGCGGGCGCGACGCCGGAGCAACTGCTGACCTGGCTCTCTGCGAATCGAGCTCCAACCCCGACCTGGGAGCCACCGCGGGCCTTCGTGATCGACGGTGACGACCGCATCGTCAAGCGGCTGCGACTGGTCGCGAGCGGCGGTCCGCCCGATGGCGCGAAGCTCGTGACGCACGCCCTCGCGTTCTTCGCTCCCGTGCTGCACCTCCTCGACCCGCGGCACCACCGCTGGATCGCGGAAGAGCTCCACGTGAGGATCCCTCGCGCGCTCGAGGACGCCGCGCTTTTCGAGGTGCGTGGCACGCGCAGGAGCTTCACCTGCTGCGGCAGCCGGGAAGTCGTCGTGCGCGCCGCAAGCAGATGGATCGTCATCCAGGACTTCGCCTACTGCTGAAGGGACGGAGGAGCGCCTCCGCCGAGCCAGAGACCCGCCCGACGTCCGGACCGAGACCGACGGCTTCGGCCGCGAACGCGCGCCGCGGCGGAGACGTCCGCGCGCGAGCCGAATGAACGCGCCCAGCGCCACGCCGAGCGAGCCACGATCGAACCGCAGAGCCCCCCACGAACCACGCCCGCCCGGCGCCCCCAAGCAGAGCCCCATGGCCCCCGGCGGCTGCCCCGGGCTACCCTCGCGGACACGACGGGGGCCGTTCATCCGGACTACGCGCCACAGCGCTCACCACCCCGCTGGTGTACCCGCTCGCGGCCGCGGTGATCCACGGATTCTTCCGGCGCGCCATGCAAGACGCCTTGCTGCGCCTGCGCGACACCAACGACTGACCTCGCGCGCTCGCGACGCGAAGTGGGGGTGGAGCCGGTCTGCCCGAGGCGGTACCGTCGAGCCGTGTCATCGTTGCGTCGCTCCCCCGCGCTGACGTCGGGCGCGCCGCCCACAGCCCCGGGCGCGTCGCCACCAACACGCCCCTACGCGGTCATTGTAGATTTTGTGGGGGCGGCGTGATCCGCGAGCGCGTGCTCCCTTCCCTGGGCGTCGTGTTCGTCACGGTGCTCGAAACCGGCGCGTTGACCGGCGCGGTCTACGCGCGCGGGCTCGCGTTCACCCTCGGCCCGATCGGGGCGGCGGCGCACGTCCCGGCGCTCGCGGTGCAGGTCGCCCTCGTCGCCGCGCTGCTGCGGCGGGCCAAGGGCCTCAGTCGCGCACAGGCGGGGTTCGTCGCTGCGCCCGAAGACCTCCGCGCCCTGGTGATCGCAACACTCGCGACCACGCTCGGGCTCGTGGCCTTCGTGGCCCTCGCGGGGGCGCTCACGGGTCACCCGCTGACCCGCGGCGTCGGCGCGGCCTCGCCGGTAGCGCTGCTCGTGGCGCTGCTCTCGTTCCTCGGCAGCTCGGCGGTGCAGCAGGTGACCACGCTGTCGCTCGCGCTCGCGGCCTCGCCGTCGCAGGGGATCTCCCGCGGTGGCGTCGCGGTCTCCGCCGCGGTGTTCGTCCTCGCGCACGCGCAGGCGTCGGTGGCGCCGTCGTACCTCGCCAACGTCGCGCTCTTCGCCCTCGCCAGCATCGCGCTCTTCACCGCGGGACGTCGGCGCAGCTACGCGCTCCCGCTGGGCCTCCACGCGGGGTGGAACTTCGCGCAGGTGGCCCTGCTGGGCGCGCCGGTGCCGGGCGCGGCCAACCCCCTCGCCCCATGGCACTGGCCCGACGGCCCGCGGTGGCTCTTCGGCGGCGCCAACGGCCTCGACGAGGGCCTGCTCTTCACCCTCGCGCTGCTGCCCGCGTTCTTCGTCGCGCGGCGTATCCGCCGAATCGTAGCCAGCGCACCCGGAGGTTCCGCTCGCGGATGAGGCCCACCCCGAAGCCCTCGAGCGGGTGCATCGGACCGCCCGCGAGCGCGCCGAGGGCCCACGTGTCGGTCGAGGCCGGCGCCCGGCCGGCGCCCCCGACCCGAGGCCCATGGAACCCGGCGGTTGACTCGGTCTACCCTCCCGGGCGTGACAGGGGGCCGTTCATCCCGCATGCGCGCCGCTTCCCGCGTGCTGCTGGCGCTCGCATGCCTCGGAGGGTGCGCGCGAACGGCGAAGACGGCCCCCGTCATGCCGTCGGCGGGCGAGGAGGTCGCCGCGGCGGCGGAGGGACCGGTGCCCGAGCCGGAAGGACCGACCGGCGCTGCGCCCTCGTGCGCCGCCGCCGAGCCCACCGGCGAAGCGCCCTCGATCCTCGTCGCCACCTGGCCCGAGACGCCTCGACGCCCCGTGCGAGACGCGCGCGGGCGCCGGGTGATCGAGCTCGACGGGTTCGACGGCTACGGGCCTCTTCGCGTCGCGCGCATCGACGCCAGAGGGCTCGCCACCGATCTCGGAGAGGGCTCGGACCCGCGGATGCACGAGGGTGCGATCCTGTACCGCGAGTCGACGGTCGACCGCTCGACGACGGTGCGGATCCTGCCCGACGGTTCGGTCGAGCGCCGCGACGGCGGGACCGGTCGAGTGCCGTCGCTCGGCGGGCCGCAGCCGTGGTGGCAGACGCCGTTCACCCGCGACGGTCGGTTCATGGCCGGCGTCGGCTGCGACGACGACGGCCTCGGGTGCGCCCTGTTCGTCTACGATTATTTCCCGCGGGCGGAGGGCGATGCGCCGCTCGAGAGGGTGGACCTGATCCCACCGATTCGACCGACCGACGTCCTCCTCACCGAGGACGCCCGTGTCGTCGCTGCGTGCACGCGTGAGGACGGCTCCGACGTGGTCGGGATGCTGTGGGTGGATCGGGTCTCGGCAGAGCGGCGGACGCTGCGCGTCCCGGGCCGGTGCCGCGCGCTGTCGCCGTCCGGTGACCGCGTCCTGGTCTCCGACCACGGGACCGCGCAGGCCTGGGCAGTGACGCCGGCGAGCGGCGAACGCACCCCGATCGACGTGGGGCTCAGGGTGTCGGCCGGAGCCTTCGACCGGTGCGGCTCCAGCGTCGTCGTGGTCGGCGCCGTGCCTCACAACGGGGTGCCGCGCGCGGTGCGGTGGTTCTTCGACGGGCGCGTTTTATTGGTTCTCTTCGAGACGTCGGGCAGTCCCGAGCTGCTCCGCGTCGAGGTGGACGAGCGCGGCTGGGCGCTCGCGGCCAGCGACGAACCGGGCCGTGCCGCGCACGTACTCGTGGTGTCGCTCGGCGGCGGCCCGCCCGCCGAGTGGACCGTGCCCGGGCGCGTGTTCGATACCGCGCTCGGGCCGTCGACTCAAGGCAGGTCGAGCCGCGTGACGCCGCCCGGGAAGGTGAAGTAGAGGTCCGAGCCCGCGCCCGTGATGTAGAGCGGGCAGCCGAGAGCCGGATCGAACGCCACGGGCTCCGCGGCGCCACCCGCGATCGGAAGCCGCGCGACGCCGCAGCTGCCATCTTCGAGGATGGGCGTGCGCACGTAGATGTGCGGGCCGATCACGACGACCGACGAGCTGTAGCCGAGCTCGAGCGTGGTCGCGGAGCCCAGCGACACGGGCGCGCCGCCCGCGAGCGGCGCCTTCATCACCTTCGGCGGGAAGTCGCCGTCCGTGAACCAGAAGAGGCTGTCGTCGTTCGCGGCGAGCCCGATCGACGGCGAGCTCTGGTCGGCCGCGAAGGTGACGAGATTGGTGCCGTCGACGTTCGCGGAGCGCACCTCGCCCGTGCCCTGCACCGTCCAGTAGGCGCGCCCGCCGCGGACGACGAGCCCTGCAGGGTTCGGGTCGCCCTCGGCGATCGTCTCCGTCGCGCCGCCCGCGAGCGGTGCCCGACGCACCGCGCCCGCTGAACTGCTCTCGGTCCAGTACACGTGCGTTGCGTCGAAGGCGATCCCGATGGGCGTCGACTCCCCGGACGAGGCGACCTCCACGGGCGGCGCGCTCCCATCGTCGGCCAGGCGCCACAGTTGACCCGCCGCGCCGAAGAAAACCTCGTCGCCGTGGACCGCGATCGACATGGGGGAATCGAGCCCCGCCGCGATCACGACCGCCGGGCTGCCATCGAGCGGGATGCGGACGACGCGGCCGTTCGGCGACTCGGCCGACGTCACGAACGCGGCGTCGGCCCCCACGGCGAGCGCCCACGGCGCGATGTCGAGCCGCGTGCCGTCGAGGATCAGCTCGGCGTTCACGCCCCCCGGCGCCACCGGCTCCTCCCCCGTGCATCCCGCGACGCCGACGATCCCCGCCAACCCCATCACCCCCACGCGCAACTTCGATTGGATGTGCATCGCTCGCCTCCTCGCTCCTCGTGGACCCCTCGCACGCGGATCCTCTCCGAACGCCCCGAACACGGTCCGCTCCCCGCGGTTCAGCAGGGAGCGTTCCATGCGCGATTTCCAGGTCGCAACGGCCGATCCGCAGTGTTTCCCTCGAGCGTGCGGCCGCGAAACCACTCCGCACCGCGCCTCGCCCACACCGCGCCGTGCCGTTCTGTGCCGCGATCCTCGACACCGCGGGCGCGTCCCGGCACCCTCGCGCGTCGTGACCCTGGGAACGCCGCCGCTGCGCGTGCGCACCTTCGGCCCCGGCTGGGGCCTGCCGACGGTCGGGCCCTTCGGGCTCAAGCTGATCGCCTGTCTGTCGATGCTCGGCGTGCCGTACGAACTCGCGCACGAGGACGACGCGCGCAAGGGGCCGAAGCGCAAGAGCCCGTGGATCGTCGACGGCGACACGCGGCTCGGCGACACGGAGATGATCCTGCGCCACCTCGAGACGACGCGCGGCGTGCGCCACGACGCGGACCTCGGCCCCGCGCTCGCCGCGAAGAGCCACGCCATCCAGCGGCTGCTCGAAGAGCACTTCCATCAGGTCTTCGACGACGGCTTCGCCCTGCTGCGCGAGGTGTTCGCGCGGTCGATGTCCCCGCTGCAGCTCGCGATCGTCGGCCCGCTGATGCGCCGGGCGATGCGCCGTCACCTCTACGAGCGGGGCCTCGCGCGCCACACGCCCGCCGAGATCGAGGCGCTCGGTCGCGCGGACGTCGACGCGCTCGTCGCGCTGCTCGGCGATCAGCCCTTCTTCCTCGGCGACGCGCCCACGAAGACGGATGCGAGCGCGTTCGGCCTGCTCGCGGTGACGCTCCGCAGCGGCCTGCCCGGGCCCGTCTCGTCCTACGCGCGCGCGCAGCCCGCGCTCGCGGCCTTCGTCGATCGCGCGCTCGCGCGCTTCCTCCCCAGCGCGCCGTAGCGCAGCCCCGACACCGCGCGCGGGACTCGGGCGACCTCAGTCGAGCGGGCGCGTGAGCGCATCGCGCACCGCGGCGACGCGCGCGACAACGAGCCCACGCGCCTCGGCGAATGCCGCACGCTCGCGGAGCGGTGCGAGTGCAGGGCAGCGATCGAGCCACGCCTGATCGAAGAGCCGGTCGCGCGCCGCATCGAGGAGTGCGTCCTCGGCCCGCGCGTGCTCACCCGTCGCCGCCGCGAGCTCGACGGCGAGCTGCAAGAGCGCGTGACGGAAGCGCGAGCCGCGACGCGCGCCCCCGAACGCGTCGAAGAGCGGATCGAGCGCGACCGGCGCCCCCGCGAGCGCGCCCTCGAAGGCGTCCACCATGTAGGTGAAATCCCCGAAAAACCTTCGTTTTCGAAGGAAAATCGACGCTCCCCGCACCAGAGATTCATCCGCGCCGCGAAGAGCGCGAGGCTCGCTCCGTCCGCGCTCTCCGCGCGCGACGTGTCGTACTGCGCCTCGAGATAAGACCAGCGCCCCTCGAGCGCGTGCAATCGCGCCGCTGCCGCGCGTGCCTGCGTGAGCGACGCGTCGAGCGTCATCGCCGTACTGAAGCGCGCGAGCGCGTCGTCGACGGCGCCGATCTCGCCCTGGATGGTCGCGAGCATCGCGTGCGCGTGCGCGAGCGCGGGGGCACGAACGAGCGCGGCCCGGAGTTCATGCACCGCCTCGGTCCACGCGCAGTCGGCGAACGCGATCGACGCGAGGGCGAGCCGCGGCTCGGCCGCATCGGGCGCGAGGGCCTGCGCGCGCCGCGCGAGGGCCTGCGCGGCGTGAGGCCCGTCATCCGCTCGCCCAGACTCGAAGTTCCGCGCCCGCGCGCGTGCCATGGCCGCGCCCGCGAGAATCAGCGGGTCCTCCGGCGCGAGCGCGAGCGCCTCGTCGAACTGCGCGACGACCGGCGCGAGCGGCGCCGTCCTTGTCCACGCGAGGCGCAGCGCGTGCCGGGCCGCGACGTAGCGCTCGAGCGCGCGCGGATCCGGGAGCGCGCAGCGCCCCTCGCTGCGCATCGTCGTCGAGAGCGCATCGCCGAGCGCGCACGCGAGCCGATCGTTCATCGCGAAGAGCCCGCCGCTCGGCCCCTCGGCCCGCTCGCCCCAGATCTGAAAGCCATCCTTCACGTCGAGCGCGCGCGCCGCGAGCCGCACGCCCTCGTCGCGGCGGCGCAGCGAGGACTCGACGACGACCGCCACGTCGAGCGCGCGACGTTGCGATGCGTGACGCGCCGCGCGAGCTTCACCTCGGCGCGGAAGCGCGCGAGCATCGCCGGGTCGGAGAAGTCGCCCCGCAGCATCTTGAGCGCGACCACCTCGTCGAGCTCGAGGTCGCGGACCTTGAAGACGCTGCCCATCGCGCCGGCCCCGAGCACGCCGAGCACGGCGTAGCGCCCGCCGAGCAGGGTGCTCGACGCATCGAGCGTCGGGGCGAACCAGGACTCGTCCGCGGTCACGGGCGCCGATGTTGCCAGAGCGCCGCACGCGCGTCGCCCGTGAACGGTTCACGCACGCCACGGACGCACGGAGCGCGCCTCAACGCCGCCGCACGAGCATCGTCCGCGTGATCTCGAAGACCTTCTCCGGCACGCGGGCGTCTTTGTCCTTCGCGAGCTCGGGCGTGAAGAGGTCGCGCCCCGCGGCGAGCAGCGTGTCGGGCCGCGCGTTCTTCGTGCCGACGAGGCGGAAGGTCAGCGCGCCCCAGTGCGCGTCGAGCGGCTTCGCCTCGAGCACGCGCGACGCGGCGTAGAGCGTGTCGCCCGCGAGCACGCCGCTCGGATGCGCGCCCTCGTCGAAGCCGAGCTCCCACGCGGCATTCCCCGCGACGTCGCGGCTCGCGAGCGACGCGACCCACGCGAAGACGAGCCCGCCGTAGACGACGCGCGTGCCCTGAAAACTCTGCCGCTCGACCTTCGCGTAGTGCTCGTCGAAGTGGAGCGGATGCGAGTTCCGCACGAGCGCGGTGAGCTGCATGTGCTCGCTCTCGCCGACCGTCTTGCCGAGCTGGTGCAGCACCACGTCGCCGGGCGCGAAATCCTCGAAAAATCCGCCAAATCCGGCCGGGCGCGCGGGCGGTGGGGGCAGCGTGCGCAGCGCCTCGGGGAGCGCGGGCACCTCCGCGGGCGGCTCCGCGAGCGCCGTGATCGCGGCATCGGCGGGGCGCCCCTCGAGACGCCCCGCGCGCACGAGCGCCTTGCGCTCGAAGACGCACACCGCGCGCCCGTCGTCGGCGAAGAGCGAGGTACGCACGTGCACGACGCCGCGGTCGCCGCTCGACGCGGGCTTCACGCCGAGCACGCGCGACTGCGCCGTCACGGTGTCGCCCGGGTAGCAGGGCGCGGGGAAGCGCACGTCGAGGTACGCGAGGTGCGCGATCGCCTGCTCGGAGACGTCGTGCACCGAGAAGGAGAGCCCGAGGTTGAGCAGCAAGAGCGGGTGCACGGGCCGGTCGCGGAAGCCGAGCGACGCGGCGTAGACGCGCGACGCGTACGTGGGCGAGGCGTCCTGAAAAGAGGCCTGAAAGAGCGCGATCGTGCCGCCGTCGATCGTGACGTCCCAGGGGTGCGCGTACGTCGCGCCGACCGCGAAATCCGAGAGCATCCGCCCATAGCGCGGGGAGTGCGTGGTCATCGTCGTGTCCTCGTTCGTGGCGCCGGAGAGCGGTCAGCCGAGCAGCAGATACAAGGCGCCCGCAGCGATCAGCCCGAGCAGCGCGAACCCCGCGACGATGCCGACGATCAAGCCGATCGGCGGGCCACTCCGCGCGGACACGGCACCGGGCTGCGCAGGCGCAGCGTTCGCGGGGACGTTCGGACGCGCGGCCTGCGACGGTGCGGCGCTGCGCAGCCACGCGGCGGGCTGTGGGATCGCGTGGAGCGCCGCGAGCATCTCGCCCGCGTTCGCGAAGCGGCGGTCGGGCATCTTCTCCATCGCGCGCTCGACGACGGCCTGCAGCTCGGGGCGCACCTCGAGCCCGTCCTTCGTCGCGGCGAGGCCAGGCACCGGCGCCACGAGATGCATCCGCATCATCTCCATCTGCTCCTCGGCGACGAACGGCCACGTGCCCGTCAACACCTCGAAGAGCACGATGCCGGTCGAGTAGACGTCCGAGCGCATGTCGACCTTCTGCCCCGTCGCCTGCTCGGGCGACATGTACGCGGGAGAGCCGAAGATCGCGCCCATCATCGTGAGTTTCTTCGCGGGGCCCCAGCGCTCGTCATCGACGAACTTCGCGAGCCCGAAGTCGAGGATCTTCGCGACGTACGAGCCGTCCGCGAGCCGCGCGACGAAGACGTTTTCCGTCTTCATGTCGCGGTGCAGCACGCCCTGCGCATGCGCGTAGGCGAGCCCGGCGACGACCTGCTTACCGAGCTCGAACGCGAGCGCGGGCGGCGGCTCGTGCTGCTCGAGGAAGGCGTCGAGCGGCATCCCGTCGAGCAGCTCCATCACGAGGAAGGGCCCCTCCGGCGTCATGCCGAAGTCGACGACGCCGACGATGTTCGGGTGCTGCAGCCCGCTGAGCGCGCGCCCCTCGCGCGCAAAGCGCTCCTGCGACTCCGGGTCGGTGCCGTACTCGTCGTGGAGCATCTTCAGCGCGACGTGCGGCCCGCCGCCCGCGCGCTCGGCGCGATACACCGCGCCTGCGCCCCCGGCGCCGAGCTTCGCGAGCACGCGATAGCGACCATCGATGATCTGCCCGACGAGATCGGCTGCCATGGTGGGGCGAGACTATACAGCGGCCTGCGACGCGCACGCGTGGCTTGACGAATCTCCTCGGGAAGCGCTGAATCGCGCGCCCTGCGCGGGGTCGTGCACGGATTTCCGAGGAGTGCATTCGATGCCACATTCCGCCTCTTTCCGGTTCGGAACGGTCTTGCTCCTCGCTGGCCTGCTGCTCGTCGCGGGCTGCGGGGACGACGACAGCGGCCCGCCTCCCTGCGAAGACCGCGATGGCGACCGCCACCCCGCAGCCGCTTGCGGCGGCGACGACTGCGACGACACGAACGCGCAGGTGAACCCGGATTTCGACGAGCGCTGCGACGGCCTCGACAACGACTGCGATCTCGTCATCGACGAGGGCAACTTCCAAGCCGTGGGTCCCGAGTCCCTCGCAGAGGCGAGCGGCGCGACCGAAGTCACGTGGGGCGAGTCGGGGAGCGGTTCGTATACGGGCACGGGCTCGACCACGGCCTTCCGCTTCCGAGACGGACGCCTCGAGACCGCCGCGGTCATGCCCCTGACGAATCCGGTGCCGGGCTATGCCAACCTCTACCACGTAGGCGCCCCCGTCGCGGGCTGCCTCACCCGCGCGTCGGAGTACCTCGTCCCCGACCCCACGCGGCCGGGCGGCGGCGCATGCACGTTGGACACCGACTGCGTACAGGCCACGTGCATGATTCCGCCGGGAGGAACCGCCGGCCGTTGTCCGACAGGACCCGACGGATCGACCGTGCCCTGTGTTTCGGACTCTGATTGCTCGGAGATCTGCGCGTCCGGCCGCTGCGTCGCGACCGCGCGGTATGCCGGCGGGACGAGCGCGCGCGCCGATGTGCAACTCTTGTCGAACTGCAGCCTCTCCGATCTCGCGACGGCGCCCGTCGAAGCGCTCGGCGCGTTCGCGGTCGGCGTCACCACCCAGGGTTGCAGCGCGGGCGTCCTGCGCGCGGGATGGCTCGGCAGCGACGGCGCGTCGCTCTCCTTCTACGGTCCCGAGGCCCGCTCGAACATCTGGCTCGGAATCGACGTCGGCGCGTTCCCGGCCATTAGGGGCGGTGTTACCCCCACAGCGTGCTCGGGCGCAAGCCGCGGTGCGCCGGGCGCATCACGCCCTGCGGTCGCCGCGCTGCAGGAGACCAGGGAACCGCAAGGGCTCGTCGCGTACCTCGGCGCCCCATTTCAAACGGGAAACCTGTTCGCGCCGCGCACCCGCTGCGCCGCCCCGACGTCGTCGGTGCCCGTCGAGGTGCTCGGTCTGTACAAGGAATCGGGCGGTCCCAGCGCGCGCGTCGCCGACTGGGTCACGGGCAGCAACGACGGGCGCCCCGAGACGCTCGGCGAGACGGCGGGCCTCGGCGCGCCGGCCGTCGGCAGCCTCGCCGACGCGGGGTGGGTCGTCGCATATCCCGAGGCGACCGCGACGGGTGGCACGCCCATCGCGCTGCACTTCCTCAGTCGCATGACACTGCCCCCGCCCTACACCCCCACGCTCTCGAGTGGAGCGTCCGCGCCCGCCCACGTGCGGCGCGCGACGCCCTCGCTCGCGCCGTCGGCGGCTTTCGTCACGGTGCCCGCCGGGGGCCGCGCCGACTTCGTGGCGCTCGCGGCTGGTGGGGAGCGCGCCGGCGTCCGCGACATCGGCGTCGCGTGGATGGAGGAC
>Ga0172373_10004507_pt1 | contig 19600 bp, 9 predicted proteins | sample Lak10m_2_FD_114546 | JGI IMG/M metagenome (GOLD analysis project Ga0172373, IMG submission 114546) | Freshwater microbial communities from Kabuno Bay, South-Kivu, Congo - kab_092012_10m | ecosystem: Environmental > Aquatic > Freshwater > Lake | place: Democratic Republic of the Congo: South-Kivu...
AAACTTCTCAGCCATGGTCGGATTCCCTTTGGTCAACTTCTTGACCGTCAAGTCTTCCGCCTTATTGTTGGCTAGACGTAGATTGTTTTCCGACCCTAGCAAAGCTTCCTTGGTTTTCTGGAGCCCTAAACTCTATAGATACTAATTTTAGTGTATGTATTATTCTGCTAACGATTTCAAAAGTGCATCTTTAGCATCCTGGTAGAACTCGACATCCAACTTGGTCGCCATTTCATCTGACAGGTCAAACAGCTGACGGCGGCATGACACAGGCAACAACAGCGATTTGGCGCCTTTTTCAACTGCAATTTCTGCAAGGGTCACCGCGTTATGTACAGGTTCTATTGTGCCGCCGAGCGTCACTTCACCGACAACAACAAGGCCACCGCGCAAGGATTTTTTCAACAACGCACTTGCTAGCGCAATGAGTGCTGCCACCCCCGTTTTACTACCTGACTTTGCTGCATCATAACCACGCAATTGAACAGAAAATTCATGTGAACGTGGGTCACGATCTCCAACCAATTGCTGAGCACGTGCATACAGATTTTGCTCAGCGCAGCGAATCGACTCCTTAAATGCTGCTGGAACAGGGTTGTTGAGCACCTTCACACCACTTCCAGGTCCCTCGGTTACTTCCAGTCTGAACAAACCGGGATGCTCTTCTTGCCCACCTGGGCTCAAGGTCCATATCTGTCCACACTCCAGGGGCTCATCACCAATCCCGCCCTGACTTAGCAGTTCTGGGGTACTGACAAACTTCTCAACACCCTCTGCACCCATCGTATAGCTGAAATGCGTGTTACGAAATTCGGCCGCGCCAATCCGCTTTTGCTGCTCTTTGACACGCCTGCGTACTTCCAGAGCCAAGCGTACGGCCCACTCTAGGTCTTCGTCGGTGACCGGCATTTCAGGGTTAGGGTACAGTAGCTTGAGTAAGCCACTCACCGTCTTGTTGACCCCATTTAAATCTCGCCCTGAGAGCGCGCCCCCCCAATAGACCCGTCCTTGCAAATTTGAGACGCGACTTTGGTTGCGCAACTGTGTGAAACACTCCGAAAGGAAGTCGCTTACCAAGCCAAAGTGTTCAGTGAACAACCCCGGGTTAAGTTTGGGCACATCCCAGCCTGGTAAAAAACAGTGGATGCGATCCATAAAGGCTGTATCGTCGCGCATCTCAGGTGGCAACGGACCGAACAAATGCCCTATGCGTTGCTGATGTTCGACATCAACATCAAAGTTACCCACGAGCACAATGGAACCGTCTGCTCGAATACTTTCCTTCCCACGGGAGAACTCTCCGCTCTCCATGTAACCCTTCATGATGTTGACGCCATCTTTCTGATCGAAGGAAACACCGGACACTTCGTCGAAGCAGACCACATCGTATTGGCACACCAGCCCGCGCTGGCCATTGGCATTATTGACGAACATTCTCGCTACTGTGGCTTTACCGCCGGAGATAAGATGCGCGTAGGGCGAAACCTGTTGGAACAGATGGGACTTGCCCGTACCGCGAGGGCCCAGCTCCACTAGGTTGTAGTTGCGCTCCACGAAGGGCACCATGCGCAGTAAGAGTGCATCCTTGGCTCGATCCGAAAGCGATTCCGGCTCAAAGCCGACACTGCGCAGCAACAGGTTGCGCCACTCACCCGTAGTGAATTGTTCGCGTCCTCTGGCCAACACATCCAACACCTCTCGTTTCGAAAGCTGAATCGCCCGCAAGCCATCGATGCCGAAAGGCCGCCCACCCTTTTCCTGCGCGATCGATGCGTCGTAGCCCAGCGTCACCTCTGCGTAAAACCCGCCGGTTAGCATTCGCTCGTTTTCCTTCACCATCTCCGGGGTCAAGCGCACATCGTTCAGACGCAGACTTGGCAGGCTGGCGATATAGGAGTCGGTCTTCGAATCCAAACGCGCCGTGATGATGTCGATGATTTTTACGGAACCAGACTCACGCGCCCGCGCTTTGAACAATTCTTCCTCGCCTGCTTTAACTGTGCGGGATGCCAATTGACGCTGAACAATATCCAACCCCTCCTGGATCTCTGCTTCATCGGTTGTCGCACAGTAGCGCCCGAGCAAGAACTCAACGACATAGGTAGGAACCGGAAATTGGCGGCTGAAGGTCCGCACCAAATCTTTCCGGACTACATAACCTTCAAAAGCGGTTGAAGCCTTGCGGTCTAATTCATCCAATTGCATGTCTACTGTTCTCCTATCGTGGTGGCCTGCTTCTGCAGCACCCCCCCGTTCTCCCCAAGCACCACCAGAATTGCGGTCGCGCCCAGGTAATCATCATCTGCGACCGCCAGACTCGCCTTGCCATCTTCCAGTGCCTTGACGCTCGCTGCCAGCGAGGATGACGCCAAGGCTGCCTTGGTACGGATATCCACTTTCAGCCCCACCGTCACACTCTCCACCACCACCGAACAGCGCAATCCCTTCCACGACACTGAGTGAATCTTAACCGTAGCATTGCCGCCGACAGCGCCAGTGCAATCCACCTGCAGCACGGGTACCAAACACTCTTGCAAACTGATCCCTCCGTGCGCGTAGTCTGCACCCGCGATGAAGCTGGAAATACCCGGTGCGTAAGCCACCTGCACCGCCTTGCACCAGTCCCAGCCGAACATCAGCGATGTCCCCGAAGCATTGTCCTTCAGTACAGCACACCGCCCCCAGCGCGTTTCGGTCTGATGCTTAGCGAGCTCGGATTTAGGCAACCCGCCCGGCAACAACAGCCAGCCGTGGTCGGTCACAATACGGATGCGTTTCCACCCCGCCTCAACGAGCTCGCCGACTCGCTCCAATACCTGACTCAATTGCGTATCGATGTCCCGAGCCAAACGCAGACCATGTTCGTGCCCGTAATGATCCAAATCTCCTGCCTCTGTCCACGCCAGCCCATGCGGGTCGCCTGTTTCATGTTTATCCAACGGTTGCACACCTTGTGCGCTCAAGAGCTTGCGAAAGTTGTGTCCCGAAAGCTGCTTACCATCTGCCGAAACACGAGGCTCGAACTCCAGATCGTTCGCCGTTCCAGAGATTTGCGCGGCCACTGGCGAACACCACGCCTTGCCGGAGGCGGTTACAGAGGGCAGACTGGTCCAGCGCGCAGACAGTTGCGAACTACCCAATGCAGAAAGTTTCTTTTGCAGTCTGACCGCGATGTCATAGCGCAAGCCATCGACAAAGACAGTACAAGTCCCGGGCGGCAAGGCTTCTGCTTGCATCGTGGGAAGCCCCCCCGCCATTCTGGTCAGTTCCTGAAGTCTGCGCGCTGATTCCTCTAGCCAGGGGGAATACATCACTCGCAGCACTCCTCCGACAGACTCCAAGTCGGCCTTGCTTTGTACGGACCCCAACGCTTGCAATGCCGCCTGATCGACCAACCAGCCAGACTGCAGATAATTTTCGGCTAGCTCAGCGGGGGTTTGCCCGATAGGCAAGCTCGCGCTACGCTCCGCGACCTCGGCCAGATACTCCAACGCCATCGCCAGTGGCGCACGCCCCATGCGCATCCAGAGCCAACCCCGGCGAACCCCATGCTCCCGCTCCGCAACGAGCACGGAAGCACGGGCCTTTGCCACATCCATCGCGGCGCACGCCGATAACGCATAGCGTAGCGCCGATTCCCCCTGTTCATTTACTTGCGGGTAACCAGAGAGCTTGGCATGATCTGGGAAGAGATCTATCTGTGGGGGCGGCAACTTCGCAAGCCAGTCGAACACATGGGGAACGCTGGTGTAAGAGTCTCGGTACAACTCTGCAACTGCAGCCCATTTCCCTTCCCCCTTGGCCAACAGCTCTGCTGCCACAAGCACACCATCAGCCAGGGGATCAAAGCCGAAATCGGACTTACACCGTTTGACAAATACATCCCAAAGTACATCACCCCATTTGTTGCGAATGACATCAGGGTCGTTCATCCACTGCAATAAGTCACGGGTAGGGTTTGGTGCCAGCAAGCTCAACAGCCATTCCGCATTGATGACGTGATTCCTGAGATCCTCTACCTTGCAGTGCAGCAATACCCCCGCCTGCAATGCCTGAGCCAATGCCTCTTGCGTCGCCTTGTCCTGCGCAACATTCAAACCCAGGCCGCCATTCTTCGAAGCAAGAAAGGCGCTCACCGTCCAATCCTTGGCATTCGCCTGACTCCAGAACACCCCGCGATACTGCAATTCCGCCAACGGCTGCAAATCGCGCGGACAGGTCTCAATCGCCCGCAATTCGGCCCGGCTTATCCCGGGTAGATAGACCACTGGCACCCGCGAAATTTTCACTTCAGGCAGCGTGCCAGCAATCGCGCATTTCAGCCAGATGGCAGGGCCAGCGCGTTGGTCGACATCATAGTCACCCAAGATAAGCAGCTGCGGAATGGCCTGTCTCAACTGCCTCAGGACACATTCCCACTGCCTGTCTTTATCAGTCCACAAGATTGCGGCGGCAGCGGCAGAGGTGTGCGAGTTACCCGCAGCAGCTTTAATCAGCCCCTCCGCCAGCCGATCGATCAGCAATCCACTCATGGATGAATACCTGAGTCGATGGATGTGGTTGATACCGACAGTGAAGCGCAGTGACATTGAGGATCATTTGATGAGCGTCCACAGATGGAGCATGGCCGATAATATGTCATCTCATCATCTTGGATTTGTGGCGGGTTTAAACGTCTGTCGAAATAGTTAGGGTTATAGCGATAAAGCACCTCACCAGGAACCAATCTGACATTTTCAGTCGCTGCAAGATTCGACCGCATCGCCAGATCACCCTGGCCATGCGGACTTTCATCTCCATCCTTTCCCATTAAGTCCGCATTCAGCCAACCCTGCCTTGCGCCCGGAGTTGCCAGTGCGAATTCAAGATCATGAACTTCCGCCTCTGCGTGTCCTTTGTGGTTTAACGACCAGGCAGTTGCCGTGAGCACCAGATTCTCATCCACCGTCACTTTCAGTCCGAGTCGTTCGCGGAAGGGCGCAGCCTTGCCATCTACCTTGAGCAGCATATTGCAAAGCGGGCGGCGTTTGTCATTTGGCAGCACACGCGGTCCCGGGCGATGCGGGCTGACCAAGGTGAATTTTCCATGCCCGTCACTGGGATCAACGCAGTACAAATCGAACTTCTCGGTCCGTTGTTCTCTTTCCAGCGGCATCTCTACGCCCGCAGCAAGCAACGGCATATACGAGTTGCGCGCCAGGGCAAGCTCCACATTCTTCGCCAGATGCAGCCTCGCCTCATCATGCGCCACCCACGCCGCCCCCTCCGCGATAGCCGAAGCGCTGCGCCTTGAAACATGCACCCGGCCAGGTCCAAACAGTTCATCAAGCCGATTCTTCACCATGGGCATATTCACCATTCCCCCCGTCGCCAAGCACAGCTCGACGGAGGCCGTCGAATAGCCCTCGCGTTCCAGAAGCCGCTCAATGCGTGCCACGCCTTTCTTGACCAAGTGGCCCACGATGTCTTGCAAGTCATCACGGGTAAGGTTCACCTGCAAATCAGTCTGGTCGTCGCTTTGGTAAAAAGGATCGACATAGACATTCCAAGTATTTCGCTCACTCAAACGGATCTTGGCTTTCTCGCATTCGTGCAAAAGACGCTTCCTGGCCTCCGGCAGCACATCAACCTCTTCCCCTAGCCCCTGTGCAGCCCGAGAGCGCTTTTCCACCTCGTTGCGCAACTCATCGTCAAAGACATCGCCGCCAACATCCTCGGTACCATCGTTGGCAACCTGCACCAGCAAGCCATCAAGCACCCGACACAAGGTCAGGTCCAGCGTGCCACCACCCCAATCAAACACCAACAGCAACTTTCCATCGTAGCGTCGAATCAGATCGGGCGTTCCTTCCGACATGCGCAGATAACCATACAATGCCGCCAGGGGTTCGTGTACGAACTGCACCACCCCCATCCCGGCTTGGCGAAAAGCCTGGCGCAGCAACGCGCGACGATGGCCTTCCATATTCACCGGGATGGTTGCCACCACATGATCCATCTTCAGGTCACGCACCGCATTCGTCTGCAAAACGAAACGCCGCACATGGTCCAACACATATTCGACCATCTGCACCGGGTCGCGCCTGACACCGTCGATGATCTGCTCTTCGCGCCCAAGCAGCGTCTTGGGGGATCGCACGGTACTGCCTTGCACACCCAGCCCCGCACTGGTCAGTTTGTCATGCGCCTTGCGCCCGACGGTGACCTTCCCACCCTCGAAGCTCACCACGGAAGGGATCGGTTGTTCATCTTCCAAAAAGGTAATGACTCGATCGCCGATGACCACAGAGGCCAGGCTATTCGTCGTTCCAAAATCGAATCCCACTACGGCCATAGGTCACTCCTCTTTCAAGTTCTTGAGTTCTGCTTGTAAGGCCTCCAGCACATGCTCGGCCCGCTCCAACATCACCTCGACACGCGGTGTTTTATTGCGCAAGGCGGTTAAGCCAACTTCCAGCATCTCGATATTGTCAGCCAACCTGCGCACCAGCCGGCCACGTAACTGGTCATGGTCATGACGCAAGTGTGTGCCTTCTACCTCATGCTGGCGTCGTAACTCCGCCATTTCTTCCGTTGAATGATCACGCAGCGCCGCCAGCTCGGCTTGAAGCGCATCCCGTTGCTCTTCGAACTGGTATCGGTCTTTTTCTACTTCAGCAAACTTGGCACTCATCTCATCGGCCGATTGTTGCGCATGGGTCTGCAATCGCCGCGCCTCGTTAGCCTCTTCCACAAACTGCTGGCATGCCAGCCCCACCGCGGTCACTTGCTCGATTTCAGTCAATGTCCGCAAGCGTGCGTTATCGTCCGAGAGTTCAAGTACGGCGGGCAGCCACATTGATTTGTACAGCAACGCCGCCAGCTCACTCACCCCCAATCCCCGGGCATTGGCCAACCACACGGCCAGAAGATTGATGGCATTGCCTCGCAAAGCCTGCAACTCGGCGGGTTTGAGCGCCTCCTTGCCTTCCTCGACCGCAGGCGTATAGCCGGCGACCTTTTTCAGGATGGCATCCACCGATGGCGCATCCGGCACATTGGATAACGCTGCGTGAACCTCCGGGTCGGCGAACACCGGATGCTGCAACATCAACGCCGAGACGAATGATCGCAAGGCGCCGCGCAACGCGGGATAGCCCTCGACCTCCCTGCTGACCAGCAACAACTGGCGCGGCACTGCCAAGAGCGCATCTGCTGCGGCAACGGAGAACAACCTCGCCTGTGCCGCCTCATCCAATCTGGAATTCTTGGCTAATTGCTTTTCAACCTTGGACTTCAGCGTTACGCGCTGCCCCTTGCGGCTATAGGCGTACTCGATGAACTGCTCCAGCGTTTCGATCTCAGCCTTGCTTGCCTTGGCTTTTCCTACATCCTTCTGCGGAGTTTCGACAGCCCCGGCACTATTTTCATTCTGGGGAGGAGCGATTGTGCCCGACTCCTGTCCTTCTGCCGTCGCAGGCGCCGGCATCGAAATCGTTTCAGAGGACTGTCGCGGCACATAGACCGGTGTCGGGGCAGACATCCGTACCTCGCCTGTCTTGGCATTGGTCACGGGTACAGAACGGGTGGTGAATTCCTTGCTCATGTTCTTTCTAATCTTTCCAATATTGTTTCTGCCCAAACGTGGGTATCCGGCTTCCCCGCCAATTCGCGAGCCAGCTTGCGTGCCTGGGTGTGAGATGCATCATCCTCACAGGCTGCCAGGGCCTCAGCAGCTAGCAAACTGCGTTTCATCTGATCGTACCCACCTTTTGTAGCATTTTGTTGGTGCGCCACCAGTTCGGCTGCCCGCGCCTTCAGTTCGACCACGCCGTGACTGGCATCGGACAGAATCTGTAGCGTATCCTGGTCAGTCAGCAGATTTTCCACAACACCACCAGGTGAAGGTAAAAACGCCGCGTCAAAATGCCAAGGCAACCCTTGCAACAAACCCGAAAAGGCACTGGCCGCGTGGCGCAGCGCTCCCTCTGGCGCGAGCAATTCAGCCTCATCAAAGCGGTTGAAGTGGAAGGCGATCAAAGCCCGCACACTGCGCGCCAATCGGCGATCGAAACCCCTCAGCTCGTCCTCGGCACGCAAGAAATGCTCTACATATTGCGTTTGATGCAAACCACTATCTGGCGAGCGCTCCTTCGCCATCACGCCATAGAGATAGAGACAGATTCCATCCCAATACAACCTGGCCGTCGAAAACTCTTCACAGCTGCGCGAAAATCTTCCTACCGCCTCCGCTGTTAGCTGCTTTTCTCCCGCCAAATCCAGAAAGGCTTTTTCGACACCCTTCAGGTGTCGCTCATCGGCGATCTGGAAATCCAGCTCAAATACAGTGCTGGCATCGTCGTTCTCCAATCGCAGTTGGAGGCATTCATTCCGCATCTCGGAAAGTCGCTGAGCGATTTTTTTGAAAGAAACAGCCTCGCCATTTATCAAGCACCGAGAAACATCCTGCAATCTCACATCACCGGCTTGTATTGGCATGGTGATGATCTGTCGTATTGCTCCAACGGCACGGCCACGCAACCACAGTCCCGGCTGGCGCACAGGATGTTGCTCGAAGCGATGACGACGCAGTTCCTCAAAATCCTCGAACGTCTCCGCACAATGCTCGCAGACAAATCGCACCGGCGGTGGCGGACTAAATACATAGTCCTCCAGCCCTGTGGGTGCATGGAAATCCGCATAACCCGTGTGCCAGAAGCCCATGCTTAGCCCTTGGCTTTCTCTCGCGCTGCGATCTTTTCGGCACGGCTGAGGTGGTGGTCATTGATGCGGTCTCCCTTGTACACTTTGAACCACGGTGCGCTCTCCACATCCTTGCCCCGGTCCTTGTCCCAGGTGATGTTGAGCTTGGGCTTCTTGTTGTGGCGCAGGACTTCGGCGGTCATGAAGGGGCGGATGTTGAGCCGCACGCCGTCGTTGAGGTCGGGGTTCCAACCGATGGGCTGTTCGGAGAGCTTCTTCCAGCGGACAAAAATGTCGTAAGGCGGCTCGCCTTCCAGGATGAGCTCCAGCCGGCGCTTCAGGTCTTGCGCAGCGGCGAGGCGGGTTTGGGCGCCATCAACGCCTGAGCGAACGCCAGCCTCCTGCTGGCGAATCCAGTCGCCCAGGTAGGTGTGGATGAGGCGCTCCAGCTTCTTGTGGTCGAGCTGGTGGTAGTTCACCAGCGCGGCGAAGCCGTCCTTCAGGCCGTCCCACACATGCCAGATGAAGGGGCGATGGTGGAAGCGCTTGGCGTGCTGCTCGAAGAACTTCTCGCGCAGCCAGACGTCCAGACCCTTGCCAGCGCAGTCGGCATCGGCCAGCAGCTTGTCGAGTACGACGGGCTTCCAGCTGCCGGGCTGAACGGTTTCCCAGGCGGCAATCAGCAGCTTGAGCAGACGGTCGTGTGCGGGCGCCTCGCCACGCACCGAGGGCAGGCAGACGATGCCGTCGTCGTCGGTGTGCTCGGCGAGTTTGTCGCAGTGCGCAATCCAGGTGCGGGCTTCGTCGGACAGCTCCATCGCCGTGTCGGTCTCAGCCGGCCAGCGGTAGCCGGCCAGGCGGGCGACGGCGACTTGTAGCGGGTCGGTGGCGGGCTCCGGGTGGCCGTGGAACAGCCATTGGGTGGGGTCGTCGGAGTAAGGTTCGGGCACGCCATCGGGAAAGAACTCGCTAGCGAACGTCTCCCATTTCTCTCTATCAAACGGAACTTTTTCGAATGAACTATTTGTAGGCTTGAGAGATGAGTCTAATTTTCGAACCTCGGCGCTCAACTCTCCAGACATTCCATACGCCAGCAACGGCAAATAATCCTCTTCCTTTAGCGGGACAAGCGCTGTCATGTTGCTATCGAACTTTTCCGCCAAGTAAGTAGCACATGGTAGTTTCGCCATCTGGCTAACAGCCAACCCCTTGACCCCCCATGCGCGATTGCCCTGTCTTCTCGCAAGCATCCGTCCTTCGTCACCCCAGTATATGAGCCGCTCGAGCCCGCCAAATGGTTGAGAGTCCGAGACGGTACTCTGGTAATAAGCCCAGCTTGAATCCTTCTTCGGCAATTCCCATAGATAACGGACCACTCGCCCATCGTCGCCGGTTTTGATGCCTTGAACAGATTTAGCATTCAGGCCAAGCAACCCAGAGGAGCTCAACTGGTGCAAACTTACTCGGGTATCGGGGTTTGATAGCTGCTCTCGCTGCAGGACGAACTCCAACGGCGCTAGACGAAGAGCGTCAACCTTTGCTTCTAAGTCACGCAAACCGCCTAGACTCAGGCCCGAGATTCGATTGGAGTTAACCTTCTCTACACCGTCGTCACTAGACGAGTTGCTCAAAACTATTAGCTGGACATTAAAATCCCACATCGGCGTTTGAAACGCCTTCGGCCCAAGCAGGCAAATAAATCCCCACAGCTTTTCCGTCAGTAGGCGTCTTCTTAAGACTTCATAAGAAGTTTTAAAAAGCCAATCCTGGGGCAGCACCAATGCGCTGGTCCCTGACGAGGCGCACAACTCTAGGCAGCGCTGCAAAAACACTGTTTCGATAGCTGTACTTGCATCGGGATAGTGGTCCTTGAAGTAATCATTAAGGGCCGGCGCCAAGTCATTGCTGCTCCGGTATGGCACGTTGGTCACCACCAAGTGGTAGCGCCCGTCCAGCAGCCCGGCCGCATCCAGCAGACCCTTCGCGGTGAGCGCCAGGTCCCAGCTGTCGTCCTGCAGCTCACCGGCCTGGCCCCACAGCGTGGCCGGGCGCTCGGTGGCCAGCGCCCGCCCCAGCAGCTCGCGCAGGGTGTCGAAGCTGGACGTGGCCAGGTCGTTCTTCAGGCTGCGCGCCGGGTCCAGCAGGCTGCCCAGCAACGGCGCTTGGGCGAAGCAGGCGTGCAGCAGGCGCAGTTCCTGCCGCAGGTAAGCTGCGTTCGGGGCGTCGTCCGGCACCAGGGCCATCCAGTCCTCGGGCTTGGCGGCCACCTTCAGGCCGCAGCAGGCCACCTGCGGCGCGGGCATGTCGGCGCGCACGCCCAGCGGGTCGCCGTTCTCGTCCGGAAAGCGCCAAGCCGCTAGGGCCAGCGCGAAGACGGCGATTTCCACGCAACGGGCGTCCAGCTCCAGGCCGTGCAGGTTGTCGGCCAGCACCGCGTCCACCGCGTCCATCGCGCTCAGGCCCTCAGCCGCCATACGCATGGGCACCAGCAGCAGAAAGGCTGCCACCAGAAAGTGGCCCGAGCCGCAGCAGGGGTCGAGCAGCTTGAACTCGTCGAGCCGGTCGGGCCAGCCTTCGAACTTGCCGGCCGCCGGCTTGCCGTCGGGTAGCTGTCGCAGGTAGGTCAGCGGCACCGGGCAGGTCTTGCCCGGGTGCCGCGTCACCCACCAAGCCCCCAGCGAGTTGTGGAGCAGGAAGTCCACCATGTAGGGCTCGGTGAAGAGCTGGGTGACTGCGGGCAGCTCGTCGGCACCAATCTTCACTTCCGAGGCGTTGACCTCGTCCTTGCGCTTGGCCTGCCAGAACTGGTAGACCCAGCCCAGGCTGTCGCTGGCCTTGAATACTTCGGACGGCAGCGCGGCCAGCAGGCGCTCCAGTTCGCGCTGGTGCTCGGGTGCGAAGGCCAGCTCAAAGACGGGGCTCTGCGGCTTGAACACCTGGGGCAGCATGCGAGCCGCTAGCTTGCCGGCCAGTTCCCAATGGCTCTTGGCACCCATCGCCATATCGGGGTGGTGGTCCACCATGTCACGGCAATCGTCCAAAGACACTGGAGCGCCTGGCTCCCACAGCAACAGAGCATTCTCGGCCAGGAAGCGGGCGAACAGCATGCGGTGCCAGTGCTCGTAAGCGACTTCCCACACTAGATGTTGGATCGCTTGCGTATCGTCGTCAGCTTTAGCATCCCCCAGTGCACGGCCATGGGCGCGCAGGCGGCGGCGCAGGGCTTTGAGGTCGTCGGTGAGGTAATCCGGCGCTTTACCCTCACCCACCGCGATTTGGCTGATTGCAGCGCGGGCACCTTTCTCGGCAATCTCGCGGGCGGATTTAACGGCGTTTTCCAGTTGTGTACGCAGGAGCTTGGGCAGGGTGTGGTTCGACAGGGAACTCATGGTAGGTATTGTCCTCTTTGGTCCGCCCTCAAACCGGCACACTCACGGCGTTGCTTTGCACAGGTGTGGCGAGTGCGTGGCCGGGGCAACAGAAAATATCAATCTCTGTCTCTCGCACGCGACGATTGGCGGGACGGTGTTCGGCCAGTCCCGACGCGGGTTTGTAGATGTCGAGCCCCCGGCCCAACTTGAACAGCACACCGTGATCCAACATCAGATAGCGATCGTGCAACCCGGTTTCGCGGCGCGGGGTCAGCGTCACCCCGAAATTCTTGAATAAGTCCTTGGCGGCTTCATCGAAAGCCTGTTCTTGCCGCCCAACGAAATCCGCCTCCACAAACCCGGTGACAATCTCGATGACTTTGGGGTGGGCACACTCGGCCAGATGCAGGAGGCACTCATTTAGATTGCGTATCTGGTGTGGTTTGGACAAGTAGGGATCGACGAGTCTTACGCGCTGCGCACCTTTGAGATACTCCGGAGGAAACACCTTGTCGAACGGCCAGCCAGTAGTGCTGTCACGCAGCCGCAGCCGTTTGACCGTGACGGTAGCGTGGTGCTGCAGGACATCTCCCCATTCTGCACCGGGCGGCAATTCAAAACACTGTGGCTCGCTAGGCACAGGCTCGACGTTCGTAACGATGACTGCCGGAGGGGCGACGGCTGCAGGCATCTCGGTTGAAACAGCATTCTCTGGCATCGGAATGTCGGCCACTTCTGGTAAGTTGCCCACTTTGGATGAGGGAATATCCGCGGCTTCCTCTGCCTCTAGCAGCGACTCTGCACGCTTCAGAACATCTTGTTGCTCGGCTTTGATGTCGGCGACCAAAGTCTCGATGGTTGATCGTTGGCCGGCCACGACTGCCTCTGCCGCGGTGCGGATATTATCCGCCGCTTGTTCAAGCAGGAGGTGGACTTCGTTCAAAGCATCGCGCGGGACACTCTTGGCCTCCTCCTTCAGAAAGGAACCAAAGGTCTTCCCCCGCTCGCGGAGGTGCGCCTCCAGCGCTGCGGCAAGCAGCTGTTTGACTTCCCGATAGAAGCCCTGGACTTCTGTGGACTGGTTACGGGTGGTCCCGGAACCCCAAATGTCGGACACCGCGCTACGGGCTTCACTGATGCGGTCGGATACCTCGTCGGTTACAAAGTCGTCCAACAGCGAAATGACTCGCTGCTCTTCTGCCACGATCAAATCTTGCGCGCGCTGCAGCGAGCGTTCGAGCGATTCCCTGAGCTTGGTCGTAAGATCGAACGGAAGTTCAGTCCCGATTTCCAGGGTTGCGGAAATTCGGGCGCCCTCATCGGCCAGCGTTTGAAGATGAATCTCAAAACTGCGGGAAAATTCTGCAAAATGTTGGGTGTATTCCCCGAGCATCTGCTGCACTTTGGGGAAGATACGGTTCGCGACGCGCTCTTGCAGGTTTTGCATGTAACCCCAATGCCCTGAGCGCCGTGTGCGCCAGTGACGCGCGACATCGCGTGTCTCAAAAGCGGCCAACTCATTTTCAGCCAAGAGGGCGATATGCTCCACCAGCAGGTCATGTTGCCGGTGACTCGCTTGCAAGCGATCTTCCAACAGGGCTACCTGCTGCTGGACGGCCCCTTCAAGCCGCTCGCTAGCCTGCTCAAATTCGTGACGAAAGCTGCGGAGCTTTTGCTCCGCCACCTCCTTATCTTTGATATTGCGGATAGCGAGGAGTTTGTTATCCAGAACGGTCTGCAGATCCAGCAACGCCGTACGCGTACCCAAGGCTATATGCTGGGCCGCCATAGCCAGGCGCGATTCGGTCGATAGCATACGCAGAAGCTGGCTCTTTAATCGCTCCACCCCGCCGGGATCTGCCGGATCGATGGCGAAATGGTTGGGTTTTCCTTCTTTTCCGTTGCGGTGCAGCTTGGTGGAAGTGAAGGCGACTTCGACATCCCCCAATTGCTCGCGGTAGCGATTCATCGCCGGGGTATCATCTTGACTCAATTCCATCAGTGTTGAGGCCAGTTCCTTTGCCAACCGCTTACGCTCACGCTCGATGCGCAAACTTAAGGGTTCGGGGTCTTCATCATTGGCTTCCGCGTTGTCGAGATGTTGTTGGTAGGTTACATCTACTTGGGTGACAACCACGATGAGCTGCTTTACGGTGCCCTTGCGCAGCAAAGACAACATGAAGTCCTTGTCCGACTGGCTATAGGACTCACCAGACTTGGTCAGGAATAGAATTGCATCGACGTCATCAACGGTCTTTTCGGTAAGGCTGACTCGAAAACGCTCGGTGTCATCTAGTCCGGGCGTATCGATGAGCAGAACGCCTTCATCGAGGATCGGTGCGGGCGATTCGATGTCGATGGATTGCACTAGGCAGTGATGTGGTTTGGCCCCCGAGGTGAATTCTTTGAGCTTGCGACGAAACTCGGTTTCCGCTTTCTTGATGCCATCGTTCGAGAGTTCGATCTCCAGCCGAAACCCGCCGGGCTTTAGGAATTCTTGTTCCAGTGCAGGAAGATCGAAGGCTTCTTCTTCTCCGTCTTTGGCTTTGCGGGGTTTGCCAAAGCTATCCCACATCTTCACCCGGTGTGCATCGATGTGCTTCGGGTCTTCGGCATACAAAGCCTGCAATTTGATCCACTCTTCTTGGGACACGAACTGGACGGTGGCCTTGACGCTGGATCCGTGCCGGAAGGTAGTAATGGCGGCTGTTTCTGGATTGGTATCTTCGCTCGCCAAGCGCGCGCCCAGCAGCTCATTGACGAAGGATGACTTGCCGGTCTTGAATCGGCCAACGACAGCGACTTTGTAGTTTTCCGGGAGCACCTGGGACTTCAATAACTCGGCCAGGAGATCGGAGGTGCGCTTGCACTCCTTACCGACTTGCGCAATGGTCACATCGGTTTTTTTCTGCAGCGCATCGCGAATGTGTCCGATGTGCGTGGCAAGTGTTCGAATATCGCTGCGAACCTGACGCGGGGACTTCATTGTTTTTATCTCCCTGATGTGTTGTTGCTGGCCAGTCACTCTTATAGGCTGACCGGTCCGGATTTAAGCTTTTCCCGAATGATTTCTTCGACGCTTTCCAGCCAAGCTCTCAGTTCAGCTTCATCATTTAGTGTCCGTTTGGGCAAGGTCACATGAACAACATTTGGCTTCAACAGTTGTACGGCGGCGTGGCGAGCCGACTCGAAGCGCATGGGCAATGCCTGGGTTTTGGCAACCCAGTGATCCAAGTCACAGTCATCCAGCGCATCTTGCAATTCGTCGGGTGAGCCCAGTGTCGGCATCTGTAGCGCGATCAGGTTGTGTTTCTGTTCCAGTTCTTGACGCTGCGATTCGTTAAGTTTGCTCCATTCGACATCAGCGTGCAGTAGTGCTTGCTGCTGCTTGAATGTTTGCTGATAGGCTTCCAGCTTGGCGTTCAAGGCGTGACGTAGCATGTCGACGGTCTTGTCGAGCAGCGGTCTTATCGGATCGGGATCAGCCAGCAGGCTGCGTTGCGATTCGATTGCATCGACTTCGGCTTTGAGCCCGGCGTAGGGGCCCAATGCTTTGGCGTGCTGTAGTAGATCGATCAGTTTTTGCCATACCGGTAACCGTTTAGAGATATCGGCAGCTGTTTTATTCCATGTTTTGGATAATTCTGCGAACTCTTCATGGTGGGTGAAGAGTTCGAGCAACTGGGCATTGCCAGTTTGTGCTTCTATGACATCCAGCATCCCCAGCTTGGGGTGCTCCGGGGCAGGAGATGCGCCTCCTGCCTTGTTCGCCAGGTCGCGCAACTTGGCCAGCAGCAAGGGCGTTTTGGAGAGCTCTTCTTTGGGCTGGCACGGTACGCCCACCGCGCTGAAGAGGGCTCGGATCTTGATGAGTTGTGGCGGTGTGATGGTCACACTTTCACGCTGAAAACTGGCCTGGGTGAGTTTGGCACGGTCGAGACTTTTTACATCCACAGCTTTGGAACTGGCGTCACTGGCCTTGATGTGTCCCGCTGCCAACAGTGCGTATAACGCGCCATCAATCGCATCTCGGGGCCAGCCATAGGGCGGAGCTTCGAAGTTATCGCGAATCTCGGCGCCTTTCTTGCCGGGTCCGATATAGCCAAGAAGCTTCTGACAAACCGGATGCTTGTCTGCCTCTTGTGTATGCCCCACAAACCTTAAGGCGTCCAGATTACCCTTGCGCGCCTCGTCGAGTACCTTGCTCCATTGGTCATGGTCCGCAACATCGAACTGGTTATAGAGCCGGATGGCGGATGATCTGGCCGCGCGGTTGATACGCTCGGTCAGGTCAATGCCTTCTCCTGCCTCTTGCCCGCCGGCCTGAAAAAGGCGAACACCGGAAACCAGATGATCGAGCAGTTCGCCCAATTCCCGCTCTGCAGTGTGTTGTCGGCTTTCCATCGAGCGTTGGGCATCGCGCCCCTCTTCGGTGGCAGGCGTTCCTTTTTTCTGGAGCGTGGTTCGGGCCGCCTCTAGCGCCACGATGGCGTTGGTCAGTTCGGTCTTGTGCTGCGCAGGCAAGAAGGCAAATAGCGTCGGATTGTCTGCACTCTTGGACTTGGCTTCAGCGATGACGGACCTTTCCTCAGTTTGCCAACCATCCTGAATCCACAGGTATAGGTTCTTTTCATTGTCTTTGGGCAGAGTCTCGTCATAAGTCGGTGCCAACCGGCGCTCGACATTGTCCCTGCCCTGTACCACGCGAACTTTTTTTAGTATCTCACCGAAGCGGCCCTTGAGCAGGTCGGCACGCTTTTGCTCCAGACGCTGCGGAGCTGCTTTGATGTCTGCTTCCTGCGCACGGAATTCGTCATACCAAGCGCTGGATTCCCGCGTCTGCAAACGGTATTCGGTACCACTGCCGCCAGCAAGCGCCATGACCAGCCGATCTTTGTTTTGCAGCTCGTCCAGCAATGCCGGGAGTGCTTTGCGCAACTCGGATGAGCCTGACGAAAGATCTGTTACCAGCAAGTCTGCCAACGCGTCTTCTGTCGCTTTCAGCCCTATGTCCGTCGCGGCATCCGCCGGTAGTTTGTTGACCAGGAAAATCAACTTGAGCAGTTTGGCTTTGAGTTGGGCATGTGCATCGCCAGCCGCAAAACGCTGGACATTCTCGAACACATCTTTGGGGAGTTGCGCGGTTGAGACCAGGTTGGCGGCGATTTGATCGTAAAGAAAATCACCCGAGACAACATGCCCCAATGGTGCATCCGCAGTGGCCAACACGGCCTCATGCACCACTCGCAACTGGCTGCGCAACTGTGACACGGTACCGGTGGTATCAATAGTGCGAAGAACCCGCTCCCAGAACCGCCGGCGAACGGGCAGCAGCGGGTAGTCGGATGTCAGGACGCCTTCGTCATCGGTGACATGCTCAAGTTTTGTTCCGCGCAAATGGCGCGATATTTCGCCCAGATTATCCCGACAGACCTGTTCTACTTCTGGAAGTGACGAGGGTTTTTTGGCCAGAATGATTTGTCGTGTGACATTTTCGACATCCCAATCGCCCAGCATGATTTGCACCGGGAAGCGACCCATCAATCGCTGCAGGTTCGGCATTCCTGAAAGTGCCGATTGTCCAGTGCCCACGAATAGCAGCTTGCCATTGAAGTGCTTGCTCAGGGTTTCGGTCACTTCCTGCACTTGGAATGCCTTTTCCGCATCAGTACCGATGTATTGCTGCACTTCGTCCAGCACGACCAGCGTCAGCGGGAATTTGCCATCTATGGACAATGCTGCATCGATGGTGGAGGTCATCTGCTCGCTGGTGATGTCGGTAACCTGGGGGAATTGCTCCTTGAGTAACTTTCGGGCATCGACTTCGCTGTGCGCCAGATCGGGGCGAGCCTGCAATAGCGCTTTCCCTATGTGCCCGGAGACATACATGTGGGGAAGCTCTTGGGCCAGCGTGCGCCCAGCGGCGCTGAGCGCTGACTTGACCTGGTCGAGAATGCCTTCCCGATCCATCCATAATACGAACTGGGCTTGATTGTATTGCTCGGGCAATCCTTTGGACTTGAACACGATTCCCAAAAGGGCTAAGCGCACTTTGTCGCCGGCACCTGCTCCGAGTTTGCCGGCTGCTGCATGCAATCCACCATAACGTTTTCCTTGTGTGCTGAGCTCTTTCAAATGCTCGATCACCCCGGCAGGCAGTTTGGCAAGACTGCGCGCCGTGGCGCCATCGGAAAACTGATAGTCGGTCCAGAGCGTACGCAGCATCTTGGCCAGGTGTGACTTACCACTTCCGTAAAAACCGGAAATCCATACTCCGGGCTGCTCTGCACCGGCATCCAGATTGAGCAGAAATTTGTCGAGGATGGTCTCCAGGCCTTTTTCATACTGACCATCACAGACGAAAGTTTCTAGTTCGTAGCGGAGAATGGCCTGAGCCGTTTCGGAATGATCCTCGGAGACTTCAGCCACACCGTTGTTGACGAGCCGGTTTTCTTTGGGAGGCTTGTTATAGATGTCTCTATTCAGCATGGTTGTCTTTGCCTGTTATTGTATGAATCATGAGATCAGTCCTTGGCGAGCAGTGGCACAGCAAGGTAGTTCCAGCCATCGCGGGCATCAAGGAGACGATAAGTGTGGTTCTCCGGATGATGCTCTCCGGGGAAGAATACCAGTAGGCGTCCTTGAACCGAGTCCTTTATCCCTTCCACGAGCGATGACACGCGGGTCAGTCCGAACAATGTTCCCACACCGAGAAGCGCCACAACGGTATTGGGGCCAGCTTCAGCACTGATGTGCTTTATGAGTTTGTCTTTGAGGTCTGCATCAAACTCTGTCAGTTCACCTGCCTGGTATCCGGCCAGATCCTCTGGTGACTGGAAGTATGATTCGCGATACTCCTGGTTGCTCATCCATTCAGGAAACGCGTTAGTCAGATCGATCAACAGCCACCCCTTGCCAGCCTGCTGGGTGGCCAATTCAAACTCGTCCACATTCGCACGTATTCGAAGTTCTTCGGCTTTGTCATAAACCGCAAAGATCACCCGCTGGATTGCGGCGAGGCCCGTCTGCCAAGGCACAGTCAAATGCTGGCGGTAGGCTGAAACGAGTTTCGCTACCTTAGATGACATTTGAAACCTCCTGACGAATTTGCTCTTCCTCGGCTGTAAGATATCCTGGGAAGCGGACTTCTTTTACGCCCCCCGCATTCATAAACACGAGCAGCCCACGATGGGACGCTGATTCTACAATTGACTCGAGCTCATCTGGTGAGCCCTCAAACAGCCGCATCCATTCTGATGCGAATAGGCGCTGCCCGCTGCGACCTTCAAGATAGCCAATGAAAAGTAGCATCGCGACAGCTTCCGGGAAGAATTCCGGGGTAACACGTATTTTGCGTGCTCGCCCATTTAGGAAACCAGCTGCCGTCCAGGTGCCTGAAATGTTCTGTGCAAACGATTTGAGGGAGGCAGGGCTAAATCGGTCCGGATTAGTTGAACTGATATGGTCTTCAACTACTTCCCTTGGCACGGTGACACCTTTCGCTTGCCCAAGGATGAATTCTTGGGTACCTCGAAGCAGGGGGTCTC
>Ga0172373_10004508_pt1 | contig 19593 bp, 14 predicted proteins | sample Lak10m_2_FD_114546 | JGI IMG/M metagenome (GOLD analysis project Ga0172373, IMG submission 114546) | Freshwater microbial communities from Kabuno Bay, South-Kivu, Congo - kab_092012_10m | ecosystem: Environmental > Aquatic > Freshwater > Lake | place: Democratic Republic of the Congo...
CAGAGTTGCGTGTCGGAGTCGCGAGTCGGGTTGGCCGGTGTTTCCTCAGCCACGGAGAGGGCTGGCGCTTCCGGCACCGGCGCCGCGACGAGGGCCTCGGGTGGGAGCGCCACCGCTGGGAGGCGGACGATCATGGAGGTGCCGGCGCCGCGGCGGCTCTGTACCTGCACGCTGCCGCCGTGCGCCTCCACCAGTTCCTTGACGATGGCGAGGCCGATGCCTGCGCCCTGGTACTTGCGTTGGGCGGAGGTGTCGCCCTGCCAGAAACGGTCGAAGACGAAGGGGAGCTTCTCATCGGGGATGCCGACGCCGGTGTCGCTGACGGTCAGGACGACCCGGTCGTCCTCGACAGAGGCGCGGGCTTCGACGCGGCCACCGGCCGGGGTGAATTTCAGGGCGTTGAAGAACAGGTTCAGGAAGACCTTTTCCAGCTTGTCGGGGTCGGCGAGGACGCCCTGAACCTCCGGAGAAACGTGATGGGCGAGGTGGATGCCCTTTCCTTCGGCCAGGCTGCGGACCGAGTGAAGGATGCCTCCGAGGAACACGTTGACGGAAATGGGAACTTTCTGGAGTTGGAGGGCGCCGGCGTCGAGGCGGACGAGGTCGAGCAGGTCGTTGATGAGCTTCAGCAGGCGCATGCCATTGCCGAACATCGTGTCGAGGAGGTCGACGGTGCGCTCGCTCCTCTCGAGCGTCTCGGCGTTGCGCAGTTGTTCGAGCGGGGCGAGCAGGAGGGTCAGCGGCGTGCGGAGTTCGTGGGAAATGTTGGCAAAGAAACGGCCCTTGATCTCGTCGAGTTCGCGGAGGCGGCGGTTGGACTGGGCGAGTTTCTCGTTGGTGGATTCGAGCTGGGCGTTGGCCTCGCCGAGTTTGGAGTTGGCGGACTCGAGCTGGTTGTTGGTGAGGGCGAGCTTGGCATTGGCGCCCTCGAGTTCGCGCCGGCTCTGTTCCAGCTGGAACCGGGCGGCAAAGTCACTTTGGCGAAGCCCGGTCTGGATCGAATTGCCGAGGATGACGATCAGGCCGGTGATGACGATGAAGTAGAGGTTGTTGAAGAACGCGACCTGATTAACCGAGGAGACGTGATCGGCGCATGCCGCGGCGTAGAGGAAGACCACGCCCGCAACTGCGGAGGCGCTCTGGATGGTGGTCCACTGCAGCACGAGGCCGACGGCGAGGAGGACGAGGTTGAGGCCGGCGTAATACGGGGACTGCGCGGTGTCCGGCGTATGGGCGATGATCCACGCCATGCAGGCGGCGGGAATCATGGCGAGGATGACCCCGATGGTCCGGTGGTGGCGTTGGCCGAGGGGATGAAGGAGGAGGGCCAGAAGGGGGAGCATGGCCAACGACCCGGCCATGCGGTAGTTCAGGAAGTCCGGCGCCAGCTTCGAGTAAAGCTTGAGGTCGACGAAATACCCCAGCGGCAGGAGGAGCATGGCCAGCACGCATCCAATGCGGATGCGGCGGATGGCGATCACGCGATCGGCATCCTGATACGCAGCGGCGATCTCTGGCGCCATGCGGCTCATGGATCAGGCGGACCGACGGCGGACTTCGAGGTAGAGGTTGACGCCGGTGGGGTCGGCGCTGACTTCGCTGGCGGACGGGGTCGCGTTGGGGGGGATGAGTTGGCGCATGGCCTCCTCGTCGCGGTAGATCAGGTGCCACTCGAGGAGGAAGTCCATGGACTCCCGGAATGGCTTGGAATCATCGACGTTGGTGACGAGCAGCAGGCCTCCCGGTGCCAGCAGTTCGTAGAAGAGTTCGGTCAGGCGACGGCAGACCCGGTCAGAAACGTAGTCGAACAACCCGGCGCAGTAGACCATGTCGTACATGCCGCGCTGGCTGGCGGTATCGGGTCGTGACGCCTCCTTGAGGAGTTGGTTGATGGACTTGGACTGGAACTCGATCGCCGTGTGGCGGCCGTTGAGGTCGCGGATCCGGAGGATGTTTTCCTGGGCGTACTCCAGGGTCTCGTCATTGAAGTCGAGCAGGGTCAGTTCGGCGTGGTCGGCCAAATCGCCCGAAGCCAGGAACTGCTGCACTTCCTTTGCGGGGCCGCAGCCGAGGTTGAGGATCCGGCATCGGCGACCGGTGGCCTGGACACGGAGCGTTTCCTCGGTGAGGCGTTGCTGGAGGTGGCTGATCCGGTTCCGGTGGGCGAGTGCGGGTGGATTCTGGAGGAACACCACGTTCACGAGCTTGGCGAACAGCGTGGCTCCCTCGTGCGGATCACGGAGGATCATGTTCACCATCTCGTAGTCACCGGCGTAGCCGAGCGGCTTCTGGAAGGTGCGGTAAACGAAGGGCGAACAGAGGACCAGCGGGTGAAGCTGCCGGCGGGCGTAGGCGCGGTGGGCAGCCCGTGCTTCCGGGGTGATGTTGCCGGCGACCGCATCGAACCGGTCCATCCACTCGCCGACCTCGGGAAGGATCCGGCCCTCGAGTTCCTGGAGGACGGTTCGTTCCATCTCAGCGCGGACGCCAAGGGGTTCCGAGCGGACGCCGAGTTCGACCTGGTCGAGCCAGCGTCGGAGGTCCATCAGCAGCATCTGGAAGTCGGAGACGGCCACCTTGAAGTCGGGCGTGACGGCGCGGTTCTTCCGCCACTCGGCCATGAACGCATCGAACTCGGACTGGAGTCGCTGCGGTTGGGCGATGGGGGAGAAGATGTCGACATCGAGCCAGGATTCGTCGAGGGAGGCCTCGCACAGCAGCATGATGCCGGTGTTGACGAGGTTCGAGACGACGCCCCGGCCCGCGAAGACACAGCGTTCGCCGATGGTGATCCGGAATTCGGAGAGCACCTCGGACAACTGCAGGAGGGAGAAGGGATTGTAGACTTCGAAGACGACGGAAAAGCGCGTGAGCCGGACGGGGGTGGCCCGGATCTCCGCGCCCTGACTGTTGCGGCAGGAGATGTGGGTCTCCCGTTCCGAGAAGAGCGGAATTGCGGTATTGGACGTCATTTCAAACGGGGGGTAAATCGGGGAACCACTAGAAGAGGAAAGTAGAACCCGGTAGAGTGGCTGGGCATCCCTGTGCCGGCACCGACGAGGATTCGTGGCATTATGGGGACGACTTCCGGCTCTGGGAAGCGCCAAATCTGTCCTGAGCCTGAATTGTTTCGAGGGGTGGAGGGTGCTTGCCCTCTGTAGGGGTTTCCCGCATAACCGTCTCATGATCTGTCACCCCCCGACCAGGTCCCGAGGAACCTGGATGGCTGCGATGGCCTCGATTCTCGCCCTCTCTGTGGATGTTCAGGCCGAAGGCTTCCGGAGCCCGACGACCGGAGCCCAAGGATTGGGGACCTCTGGAGGACGATTTGCCTTTATCGATGACGCCTCCGCGGCTTGGCACAATCCGGCGAACCTGACCCTCCTGCCCGAATGGGAGGTCTCGTTCGAGCCGACCCTGATCCATCACGAGGCCCGCTACAGCGGACCGGCTGGAACGGCGAAGACGGAAAACCCGTGGAAGTTCCTGCCCGCACTCTTTGTGGGCGGTCCCCTGAACGACCGCGTGGCGGCAGGGTTGGGAGTGACGGTGCCCTACGGTTTGTCGGTGGACTGGGATTGGAGCAATGCCGGGCCGATGAAGTATCTGGCCCCGCATTTCGTGGACCTGAAGACGTTCAACTTCAACCCGAACCTCGCGTTCAAGATCGGTGATCGCGCGCGTCTTGGGCTGGGCCTGGATGTCATGTGGTCGGAGTTGCAGCTGCGGCAGGACTACTCGTGGGCGAACCTGTTCCAGAATCCATTCCTCCCCGATGGCGAGCTGCGGGCGCGGGGGGATGGGATCGGCGTGAGCGGCAATGTGGCCCTCAGCGTGGATACGTGGGAAGGCCAACGGTTGGCCATCACCGCGCGGCTTCCGATGACCGTGTCCTACGAGGGGCATTTCGACGTCAGCAACATTCCGCCCGCGGGTGCCGGTTCACGGACGGATTTCCGCAGTCAGATTGATTTCCCGACGACCGTTGGGGTTGGGTACGGGGTGCGGGTGACGGACACGGTCCGGGTAGAGGCGAACGTGGAGTTCGTGCAGTTCTCGCGGTTCGAGTCCCTGCCGATTGGCGTGGACCCGGTGCAAGCGGCGACGTTGGGCTTGCCTACGGACTATGCCCAGCAATGGCGGGATACATTCACGTTCGGCGTGGGAGGAGATTGGGCCTTTGCGGAAGGCTGGAAGTTGCGCCTGAGCTATCAGCACTACCAGACGCCTGTGCCCGACCGGACATTTTCGCCGACGATTCCGGATGCGGCGCAGAACGTGGTGACGGTCGGGTTGGGCTATCGGTTGGGAAGGCACCGATTCGATCTCGCCTATTCCCGGGTGTTCTATGACGATCGCTCAATCTCCATGGCGGAGAACGCGATGTTCTCCGGGGAGTATGAGATCGCGGCGCATCTGATCTCGCTCGGGTACGGCCTCCAATTCTGAGGGGCCGGACGGCGGGATCCGACATTGCTGCGTTCAGAGCAGAAGGGCAGGCAATGCAGGACAAGCCGAACACGAGCACGATGGAGACGACGGCCCGCGTGGGCACCAAGGCGCCTTGGGCCTCCGGGGCGTCCATGGAGGATGCGGACCGGGCCGTGCTGCGCGGGTTGTTGGAAGGAGAAAGCGAGCCGATGGTGGTGCTCGCCCTCAACGGCAACCTGGTGGGATGGAATCGCGGGATGGAAGTGTTGCTGGGGCGGGTGCCTCCGGCGGACGGTGGCACCATCTTTGATCTGGTGACTCCGGCGTCGCATGCGTCGTGGCACGGTTGGCTTCTGCGGTTGGTGAATGGGGAAAATGTCCCGGCAGTGCGGACATGCATTCCGGAAGCGAGCGGTCAGGAGGTGTGGGTGGATGCCTCGCTGTTCGCCGTGAGTCTCGGGGAGGACCGGGTACTGGCCCGGGTACGCTTTCGGGATCGGACGCGGGAGACCCGTGCAGAAGCCGCGCAACGCGCCAGCGAGGAACGGTTCCGGATGCTTTGCGCGATGGCGCCGGTGGGCGTGTTCCAGACGGATCCCGAGGGTCGCCTGACCTACACCAACCAGCGGTGGCGACAACTCGCGGGCCTCTACTCCGCCGCCGAGCCGCGGGGCCTGTGGTGGCAGGCGGTGCACCCGGAAGACCGGCCCCGCGTCGTGGACCTCTGGCAGAGTTCGCTGCGACACGGAAACGAGTTCTTCGCCGAGTTCCGGTTCCTCGTCGAACGTGGGCAGGCGCGTTGGGGGCGAACCCGTATCGCCCAGCAGGCAGGATCTGACGGCCGGGTTGCCTATTGCATCGGGACGAGCGAGGACGTGACGGACCTGAAGCGCGTGCAGTCCGATCTCGCGGCGGCACGGGACGCTGCGATGGAATCCGCGCGGTTGAAGACCCAGTTCCTGTCCAACATCAGCCATGAGATCCGGACGCCGATGAACGGGGTTCTGGGAATGTTGGAACTCCTGACCGCGACCGAGCTCACCGAGTCGCAGCAACGGTACGCGGGGATCGCCCGTGAGAGTGCGGACATCCTGCTCGGCGTGATGGAGGACATCCTGGATTTCTCGCGAATGGAGGCGGGCCGACTGCGGTTGACCCCGCAGCCCTTCTCTCCCGGTGAGGTGTTGACCGAGGTGATGCGGCAGGCGTCGTTGTTGGCGGATTCCCGGGGTGTGTTGATGCAGTTGGAGGTCGATCCGCGCATACCGGCGCAGGTCATCGGCGACGGCACCCGCTTGCAGCAGGTGCTGTCCAAGTTGGTGGGGAATGCCGTCAAGTTCACGCCCGAAGGTTCGGTGCGCTTGCGATGCCATCAATTGTCGGTGGACGGTCAGCGTTGTCTGTTGCGCTTCGAGGTGGTGGACACCGGGATCGGCATTCCGCCGGCAGCGGTCGAGCGGATCTTCCATCCCTTCGTCCAGGTGGACGGGGAACCGACGCGGCGGCATGGCGGCACCGGCCTTGGCCTGGCATTGGTCAAGCAGTTGGTCGAACTGATGGGCGGCGAGGTGCGGGTCGAGAGCGTTCTGGGATCCGGGTCGACCTTCTGGTTCCACCTCACATTCCCATTGGTGGAGCGGAGTTCGTCGGTGCGTGATCCGGGATTCAGGAAAAGCGAATGAGGACAGGAATGAGGCTGGCCCGATCATCCCATGGGTGGGTTTCACTGGATCCGGCGATGGCCAATCGCCACGGGTTGGTGGCCGGAGCGACCGGGACGGGAAAGACGGTGACACTCCAAGGGTTGGCGGAGTCGTTCAGTCGCGCTGGTGTTCCCGTTTTCCTGGCAGACGTGAAGGGGGACCTTTCCGGGCTTGGGAAGGCCGGCGGAACCTCCGCGAAGGTGGTGGAGCGCGCGCGCCAGTTGGCGGTGCAGGATTACCGGCCGGAGGCGTTCCCGGTGGTGTTCTGGGACGTGTTCGGTCGGCAGGGGCATCCCCTGCGGACGACGGTTTCCGAGATGGGGCCGCTGATGTTGGGAAGGGTGCTGCAGTTGAACGAAACGCAGTCGGCGGTGCTGTCGGTGGCGTTCCGGGTGGCGGACGAGCACGGCCTGCTGTTGCTCGATCTCAAGGATCTTCAGGCGGTGTTGCGTCATCTGGGGGAGAACGCCGCGGCGTTCACCTCGAAGTACGGCAATATTTCGCCGGCCAGCATCGGGGCGATCCAACGCGGGTTGCTGCAACTGGAGTCGCAGGGGGCTGCCGTCTTCTTCGGGGAACCGGCCCTGAACCTCGAGGATCTGTTGCAGACGGATGGTGGTCGCGGCGTGATCAACATCCTGGCGGCCGATCAGTTGATGCAATCGCCCAAGCTCTACGCTTCCCTCTTGCTGTGGTTGCTGGGTGAGCTTTTCGAGCAATTGCCGGAGGTGGGCGACCTGGACCGGCCGAAGCTGGTCTTCTTCTTCGATGAGGCGCACCTGTTGTTCAACGACATGCCGTCGGCGCTGCTGGAGAAGGTGGAGCAGGTCGTGCGGTTGATCCGGTCCAAGGGTGTGGGGGTCTATTTCGTGACGCAGAACCCGCGGGACGTTCCGGACCGGGTGTTGGGTCAGCTCGGCAACCGTGTCCAGCATGCGTTGCGCGCATTCACCCCAGCCGACCAGAAGGCGGTGCGCGCGGCGGCCCAGACGTTTCGGGCGAATCCGGCGCTGGATACCGAATCCGTCCTCACGCAATTGGGCATCGGGGAAGCGCTGGTTTCGGTGCTGGATGCCCAAGGCCAACCGACGGTCGTCGAGCGGGCTTTGGTGGCGCCACCGTCCTCCCATGTGGGTCCGCTCACGGTTGCCGAACGCGAGGCCTTGATCCGGTCCTCGATTGTGGCGGGGGTGTACGAGACGGCGGTGGATCGGGAGTCCGCCTACGAACGCCTCACGGGGGCCGTCTCCGGCGGGGTCGGGCAGCAATCGGCTCCTACGGTTACCGAGGAGAAGCGCGGGTTCTTCGGCCGGTTGTTCGGTGGCGGGGATCCCGCGCCCGCACCGGCGGCTCCTCCGGTGCTTCCGCGCGTGGAACCGCGAGCGCGAACCGCGCGGGCCGAGAAGTCCGTGGGCGACGTGGTCATCCAGACAGCGGCGAGGTCGTTGACCTCGAACATCGCCGGCGCGATCGGACGGGAGATCGTCCGGGGTGTGCTGGGCGGATTGCTGGGGGGCAGTTCACGCCGACGCCGTTAGGGACCCCGTGGAGACTTCCGAAACGCTGCGGGCACCGGGCGGGGTTGGCCGTTTCGGCAGGCTGTGGAACCACGAGACACGTCGGTATCCGCTCGCGATCCTTGCCGGACTGGTGCTGGCGCTGGCGTATCCAACGCCGGGAATTGCGGGCCTCGCGTGGGTGGCGCCCGGAGTGTTGCTGATGTCCGGGCTGGGCTTGCGATCGAGGGAAGCCTTCCGGGTCGGCTACGTGGGAGGCCTGATCCAGTCGTTGGTTTCGCTGAGATGGTTGCTCGAGATGCCGCATCCGGCGGGCGCTGTTGCGGGTTGGCTCGCATTGTCCGGGTATTGCGCGGTGTTTCCGGGCCTTTGGGTTGCGTTCTCGACGGGCATCGTGGCCCGGCGGAGTCGTCCGGAGGTGGGTCACCGCGATGTCGCCGGAAGGACGCCCGCGCCGTCCGGGGGGTGGAGGGACGCGGTGGAAGCCTACCTTTCCACCCCATGGATTCGGCGGGTCACCATCCCGGTCGCGGTGGCGGCGGTGTGGGTCGCGACCGAGATGTTGCGGAGTCGGTTGCTGACGGGGTTTCCGTGGAACCCGTTGGGGGTATCGCAATGGCGTCAGGTGCCGCTGTTGCAGGTGGCCCGGGTCACCGGAGTGTACGGACTTTCGTTCCTGGTGTGCTGGGCGAGCGTCGCGTTTGCCGCGGCGTGCACGATGGTCGCGATCCGTCCCCGAGAGCGCTGGCTGTGGCTGGCGGAGGCCCGGCTTCCATTGTTCGTGGTGCTGGCGTGCCTTGGGACGGGGTTCTATCGGGTGATCGAACAGCGTCGGGCGGATCTCCTGCGCCCGCCGCGCAAGCTCCGGGTGGCCTTGGTGCAACCGTCGATTCCGCAGACATTGTTGTGGGATCCGGGGGAACGCGATCGCAGCTTCGGCGTGATCTCGCGCCTGACAGATGCAGCGCTGGCGACGCAACCCGACGTGCTCGTCTGGCCTGAAGGCGATTTCGGATTGGATCGCGACCGGTTTCGCGAGGTGACCTCCCGGTTTGGGGAACGGCGGGTACCGTGGGCGTTCAGCGCCACGGATGTGTCGGAGGAAGGGGCGGAACGTTCCGCGTACAATGCCGTCTTCCTCGGGGTCGGTGGGGCGGTGGATGAGATCTATCGGAAGCGGCGGTTGGTGGCATTTGGCGAATACGTACCGATGGTCCGCTGGTTGCCGTTCATGAAGTACCTGACGCCGATCGGTGAGGGGTTTGCCGCCGGTTTGGAACCGGTGCGATTTGAAGTGGGCAACGGGACCGGGCGGGCGGTTGCCGCGCCGGTAATCTGCTTCGAGGATGTCTTTCCCCACGGTGTCCGGGACCACGTGGGGGCGGAGGTCGATTTCCTGCTCGAACTGACGAATGACGGGTGGTTCGGCACGAGCAGCGCACAGTGGCAACACCTCGCCAACGTGGTGTTTCGGGCCGTGGAGAACGACGTGGCCATCGTCCGCTGCGCCAACAACGGCATCACCTGTTGGGTGGACTCCCTCGGACTGGTGCGCGACGTCCTCGGGGAAGACGGGGCTGATGTTTATCGGGCGGGGTTCCGGACGATCGAGGTGCCGGTCGGCCTGGGGCGGGCGGGTGCGACGTGGTACCGCAAGTATGGGGATGCGTTTGGCTGGGGATGTGTGGGGTATGCGGTCATGGCCGCCATGGGTGGGCTTCGGGGGGGGCGGGGAGTTTGAAGCCAAGCTTTCAAGTTTGATGCGCAGGGCGCCGCCGCGTGGGGGCACGCGGCCTTCAGGGGAGTTCCCAGTTTCCAGTTCTGGGAGTTGGCGGCTGGCAACTTCGCTGCCCGGCAGTCCGGGTTCGACAGGGTGGGGAGGTTCGTCCTAGCTTCCCGCCCCTATGTTCGAAGTCACGCGGTCCAACGTGGACGCGATCGCCGGCAAACTGGCGCAATTGAAGAAGTTCCTCGATCTCCCGCTGGTGCTGAAGCGCATCACGGAAATGGAGGCGCAGATGACTTCCGACACCTTCTGGAACAACCAGGACGCGGCGCGGAAGGTGATCGACGACCTGAACGGACTGAAGCGGAAGGCGGAGCCGATGGCTTCGTTCGAGAAGCGCTTGGACGACGTCCGCGTGTTGCTGGAATTGGGCGAGGCGGAGCCGCCGGCCGGCCAGGACATGATCCAGAAGGAGGCGGATGGCGAGTTGGACGGGCTCACGCGCGATCTCGACCGGTTCGAACTGGAGGTCTTGCTGACCGGGCCGCACGACAACCGCAATTCGATCTTCAGCATCCAGGCGGGCGCCGGCGGGACCGAGGCCCAGGACTGGGCGGAGATGCTGTCGCGCATGTACGGACGATGGTTTGATTCCCGCGGCTGGAAGTGGGAGGTCACGGATGCATTGCCCGGTGATTCAGCCGGGTTGAAATCGGTGACGTTCCGGATTGTGGGGCCGAACGCCTACGGTTTCACGAAGGCGGAGCGGGGTGTCCACCGTTTGGTCCGGATTTCGCCTTTCGACTCGAACAAGCGCCGGCACACGAGCTTTGCCTCCATCGACGTGGTGGCGGAGTTGGATGACCTTTCGCTTGCGGACATCGTGATCCCGGACAGCGAGATCAAGCGCGACACGTTCCGATCCGGTGGCAAGGGCGGGCAGAACGTGAACAAGGTCGAGACGGCGGTCCGCGTGACGCATATCCCGACGGGGATCGTGGCGGCATCGCAGCAGGAGCGGTCGCAGGCGCAGAACGAGGCGACCGCGATGTCGATGCTGAAGGCCAAGCTGTACGCGCTGAAGCTGGATCAGGCGAAGGCGGACATGGAGAAGTTCTACGGGGAAAAGGGCAGCGTGAGCTGGGGCAACCAGATCCGCAGCTATGTCTTCCAGCCCTACCGGATGGTGAAGGACCTGCGCACCGGGGTGCAGACCTCGGATGTGCAGGGGGTGATGGACGGGGCTCTCGATCCGTATGTGAACGGATGGCTGCGGGCTGGTTGCCCGTTGAAGCGCATCCCGGGCCTCAAGGACGACGACGAGTAACCCGGGGACCCCTTCCTTCGGGAGCCAAGCAAATGAACATCCTCGATACGATCGTCGCGCGGAAGAGGCTTGAAGTGGCGGCGTTGCCGCCTGGACCCGTTGGCGCCCATCAACTGCGCGAGGCCATCGTCCGGCGGGGCGATGGTGTGCGCGACTTCCTCGGTGCCCTGCGGACGCCCCGGCGTGGGTCCGTGGGATTGATCGCGGAGGTAAAGAAGGCTTCGCCCAGCAAGGGCGTGATCCGGCCAGATTTCGATCCGGTCACGATCGCCCGTGAGTACGAGGCGGCTGGAGCCAGCTGCCTTTCGGTGCTGACCGACGTGGATTTCTTCCAGGGTTCGCTCGACTACCTGCGCGAGATCCGAAAGGCGGTCGGGCTTCCGTTGCTGCGGAAGGATTTCGTCATCGACGAACGGCAGATCCTGGAAGCGATCGAGTGGGGCGCGGACGCGATCCTGCTCATCGTGGCGATCCTCACGGATGATGAGTTGCGCCACTTCCACGCGCTGGCGGATGCAGCGGGACTGACGGCGCTCGTCGAAGTGCATGATGAGATTGAATTGGAGCGGGCGTTGGCAGCGGGTGCGCGGTTGGTGGGGGTGAACAACCGGAACCTGAAGACCTTTCAGGTCGACCTCGGCACGACCGAGCGGCTCGCGCGCCGGTTGTGGGCGGCGGATGGTGCCAACGAGCGGTTGCTCGTCGCCGAAAGCGGCATTGATTCCCGGGTCGACGTCGAACGTCTGCGGGCGTGCGGTGCCGGGGCCATTCTCGTGGGCGAGTCGCTCATGCGCTCGCCGGTGATCGGCGACAAGGTTTCGGCATTGCTGGGCTCGTGATTCAATCGGAAGCCCCGCTCCTCCCATCCGGAACGGGGTGGCGACGTCCTCGTCGCCGTTCCTGTTCCTTACCGACGGCGATGAGGACATCGCCTCCCCGAATGCAGTCCCACAAGCGGCCTTGTTGAAATGCGAGCGCGACGTCTCCCGGTGCGACAACACGCTTTGCGCCGTCGAGGAACCGGAGGAGAGTGGTGGCGATGAACCGAGCGGGGACGTGGGTGGGAGCGCTGGCGCTGGCGCTGACGGCGATGATTGCGTCGGGCGCGGCGGAGTTTGAGCCGGATCTCTCGGCGGAGGCTCACCGCTATTTCGATCGTGTGCCCACCGATCGGTTCACGCGTCGGTTGGCGGATCTCGAAGGTGGGCGCGTGGAACTGGACCGTTCCAGCGAGCGGGCGTTCGTGAAGAGCCTGCTCGCGGCCCTCGAGATTCCGGAGTCTTCCCAGTTGTTGGTTTTCTCGAACACCAGCCTCCAGTTGAGCCTGATCAATCCCTCGAATCCGCGCGCCCTCTACTTCAACGATGAGTTGTACCTCGGGTGGGTCCCGGGCGGGAAGATCGAGGTGGCGACGATCGACGCCGACCTCGGGGCGGTGTTCTACATCTTCGATGTTCCCCGATCCGGGGGCACCATCCGGGTCGAGCGCGCCCGTCGGTGCATGAACTGTCATGCGAACGAGGACACCTTCCATGTTCCCGGCCTGACGGTGAAGTCCGTGGCTCCCGCCGCCGGAGGGGGCAGCCTCGACAGCTTCCGGAAGGAAATCTCGGGGCATGGGGTGCCACTGGCGGAACGCTTCGGTGGCTGGCATGTGACCAGCGACGGCGGGATGGACGGTCACCTTGGAAACCGGATGGGAAAGCTGTTCCAGGGAGAGATCACCTGGACACCGCTGGAGCCGGGAAGGCGATTTGACTGGAACCGGTATCCGGTGTCCACAAGCGACCTCCTCGCGCACCTCGTGCACGAACATCAGGTGGGCGGGGTGAACCGGATGGCGCGGGCCCAGTATCGGGTCCGTGAACTCCGCGCCGCCGGAAACGGGACGTTGGGTGCGTCCGGATTGTCCGCGGTGGAAGCGGATGCGCGGGAACTCGTGCGCTACTTCCTCTTCGCGGACGAGGCGCCATTGCCGGCGGGTGGCATCCCGGGGGACGAGGCTTTCCGCGTGGCATTCGCGAAGGGCAGGGTGGCGGTGGAGGGGCGATCCCTGAAGGATTTCGACCTGAAGACGCGGCTATTCCGCCACCGATGCAGCTTCCTGGTCCACACGCCGCAATTCGCGGGGCTCGATCCGGAGGTCAGGGGACGGGTGGTGCGCGGTTTGGAATCGGCCCTGGCGCCGGGTGGAAGGAATACCGACTTCCGGTATCTGGCGGAGGATGAGAAGGGAGTGATCCGATCGATCCTGCGGGCGAAGGTGGCTGGGTTTGGCGGTCGGTGAAGCCCCCCGGCACCGGGTGTGGGCACGAAAAAGGGCGACCCGGAGGTCGCCCATGATTGGAATCGGCGTGTACCGAAGTTCCGAGGGGTTACTTGGCGGCCTCGGTCTTCTCGCCGGCACCGGTCCAGCCAGAGATGCCCGCAGACATGTGCTTCACGTTCTTGTAGCCGAGCTTCTCAGCGGCTTCGGCGGCAGCCTTGTAGGCGCTGCAGCGGGGGCCGCCGCAATACGCGACGATGAGGGTGTTCTTGTCTTCGGGGAGGGCCTTGGCGAAGTCCTTCTCGATGGCATCGAAGTTCAGGGCGCCGGGGACGTGCCCCTTCTTCCAGGATTGGGTGCCGTTCACGTCGACGAGGACAGCCTTCTTGGAAGCAACGAGGGCCTTCACTTCCTTGACGCTGATGTCGGGGAATTCACCGGCGTAGGCGGCAACCGCGACGAAGAGGGAGGCAACAACAGCGAAGAGTTTCTTCATGGTGGGGGACAAATTCGGCCGTTCCTTGTCATTGGCAAGGGTTATTTCCGGGGGGCGGGAGCGGCGGCGTGGCCAGTCCCCAGATGGTTGAAGGCCGGGTGACCGCACCCGGCGCCAGTGGTTGCTGACCCGCGGCCTACAGCTGGGGCAGGGCTTCGGGAACTGGGGCTTCACTGACCCAGCCTCGTTAGTTGGCTACGGGAGGGTAGTTGACGACGTCAGGAGGCAAATGAAGTGGGGATCAGGAACTCCTCGTCCACAGCCTCGTTACCTCGTCTGCTACGCTGGGAACTTGATCCGCGCCGCGTGGGGGCACGCGGCCTTCAGGGGGCAGGCTTCAAGGTTGCCTTTCTGGGAACCAGAAATTGGAAACGGGTTCCTGAGGCGTGGGAGGGGAGATGACGGTTGAAACGGAATGTCACGGAACGTAACGTGCGCGCGCAGTCCGGCCTGCGTTGGGCGGGACAGCACCTCGGCCTTCCTGAGTTTTGGTTTTTGACCAGTCACCATGAGCCTTCCAACTGCCGTACATCGTCGGGTTTTCCTTGGAGTCGCGGTGGCCGCCCTGCTGGCGGCCGGTTGCAAGCCGTCCGGTGGCGGTGCGGGAACCGGGGTGGAGATTCCGGTGGGTGAGTTTGCATCGTTGACGGGGAGCGAGGCGGCGTTTGGCCGGTCTTCCCACAACGGCACCGTGCTGGCGATCGAGCAGTTGAATGCGGCGGGCGGCGTGCTGGGCAAGCAGTTCAAGCTGATCACCGAGGACAACCAGTCCAAGGACGGTGAATCCGCGACGGCGGTGAAGAAGCTGATCTCGCGCGACAAGGTCGTGGCCATTCTTGGCGAGGTGGCTTCCGGCCGATCCCTCGAAGCGGCTCCCATCTGCCAGCAGTACAAGGTTCCGCAGATTTCGCCCTCCTCGACGAACCCCAAGGTCACGGAGATGGGGGACTACATCTTCCGGGTGTGTTTCGTGGATCCGTTCCAAGGGACGGTGATGGCGAAGTTCGCCGCGAACACCCTCAAGGCCAGGAAGGTCGCGGTGTTGACGGACGTCGGCGCGCCTTACTCGGTCGGCTTGGGCACGTTCTTCAAGGAACGCTTCGTGGCGGATGGCGGCACGGTGGTGGCGGAGCAGAAGTTCACGAAGGACGACAAGGATTTCAAAGCCCAGTTGACCGCGATCAAGTCGGCGGCCCCTGATGCGATCTTCGTTCCTGCGTACTACGGGCAGGTGACGCTGATCGTCATGCAGGCCCGCGAACTGGGGATCACGGTTCCGTTGTTCGGCGGAGACGGCTGGGAAGCCCCTGAACTGTTGCAGGGGCCGGGCGCCGCGACCGCGCTGGAGGGGTGTTACTTCTCGACGCACTTCTCGCCGGACCAGGATTCGCCGCGGGCGAAGGAGTTCGTGAAGGCGTACGAGGCGAAGTTCGGTGCGAAGCCGGACGCCATGGCAGCGCTTGGATACGATTCCGCGCTGCTGCTGTCGGACGCCATCAAGCGCGCCGGTTCGGCGGAGCCGGAGAAGATCCGGCCGGTGCTGGCGGCGACGAAGGACTTTGACGGGGTGACGGGCAAGATGACCCTGAACGCGCAACGCAACGCCGAGAAGTCGGCGGTGATCATCGGGATCAAGGGCGGCAAGTTCGTCTACACCGAAACGGTGAACCCGTGATGTCCGAGTTCATCCAGCAGATCATCAACGGGCTTTCCGTCGGCGCGATGTACGCGCTGATCGCGATCGGCTACACGCTGGTGTACGGCGTGCTGCGGTTCATCAATTTTGCGCACTCGGACGTGTTCATGGTGGGCTCGTTCGTGGGGTTTTACTCGGGCAAGGCGCTCGGTGGGACCTCGTGGGCAGGCGGCCTCGGGGTGATGGCGGCGTCGATGGTCGGATGCGCGCTGCTGGGAATCCTCATCGAGCGGTTGGCGTACAAGCCACTCCGCTCGCGCTCGAAGCTGACGGTGCTGATCACCGCGATCGGCGTGGCGATGCTGTTGCAGAACGTCGGGCAGTTGGTCTTCGGAACGAACCCGCAGCCGTTCCCTGATACGCTGCCGGCGACGACGTTCCAGGTGGGCGGGGTGGTGGTCTCGAGCAAGGATCTCGTGGTGCTCGGGTTCACGCTCTGCCTCCTCGGGGCCCTCGAGTACATCGTGCTGAAGACCAAGGTGGGCACGGCCATGCGGGCGGTGGCGTTCAACCCGCAGGCGGCATCGCTGATGGGGATCAACATCGACTGGATCATCAGCTTCACCTTTGGCCTGGGTTCCGCGCTGGCGGCGGCCGGCGGGTTCCTGTGGGCGTACAAGTTTCCAAGGATCGAACCCTTCATGGGGGTGGCGCCGGGACTGACGGCATTCGTTGCGGCGGTGCTGGGTGGCATCGGCAACATCACCGGAGCGGCCTTGGGAGGACTTTTGCTGGGCGTGATCGAGACGCTGGTGAAGGGGTCGCGCTGGTCGACCTGGACGGAGGCGATCGCCTTCGTGCTCTTGATCCTCATCCTGCTGTTCAAGCCGGCAGGTCTTCTGGGGCGTGTGCAGGCGGAGAAAGTGTGATGAAGCATCCCGGCGCACGACGATGGTTCCTGGTGGCAGCGGTGCTCAGCCTTGGGCTGGGCTGGGCGCAGGACCGTCTGGATCCCTACTTCGTCGACATCCTGACCCGGATCGGGATCAACGTGATCCTCGCGGTGAGCCTGAACCTGATCAACGGCCATACCGGCCAGTTCAGCCTGGGCCATGCCGGATTCATGGGCGTGGGCGCCTACACGGCCGCGGCCCTGACGCTCTTCGCCGGCCCCAAGCTGCTCCCCGCTGGGGCCGGTTTCTGGGTCGAGCAATTGTGGTTCCTGGTGGCACTGGGGGCCGCGGGACTGGTGGCGGCGCTGGCAGGTCTTCTGGTGGGGGCGCCGTCGTTGCGATTGAAGGGGGATTACCTCGCGATCGTGACCCTCGGGTTCGGGCAGATCATCGCGGTGATCTTCCGGAACATTGAATCGCTGGGAGGGGCGCTCGGACTGAACGGCATTCCGGCGCGGACCAACCTGTTTTGGGCGTTCGCTGCGGCGGCGCTGACGGTGTACGTGGTCACTGCGCTGGTGAATTCCACGTATGGCCGCGGATTCCTGGCCACGCACGACGACGAGGTCGCGGCAGAAGCCATGGGAATGAACACCACCCGGTACAAGATCGTGGCGTTCGTGACCGGCGCGTTCTTCGCGGGGATCGCTGGGGGGCTTTCCGGGCACTTCACGCTGACGATCAATCCCAAGGGTTTCGACTTCAACAAGAGCATCGAGATCGTGGTGATGGTGATCGTGGGCGGCATGGGCCGGACGGTGGGGGTGATCATCGCGGCGGTGTTGCTGACGCTGTTGCCGGAAGGCTTGCGGATGCTTTCAAGTGCTTCGCCGAGCCTGAAGTGGATCGGGGAAACCCGGCCGTTGCTCTACGCGATCCTGCTGATCGTGCTGATGATGCTGCGGCCACAGGGGTTGTTCACCTGGAAGCGCAAGAAGGGGGCGGCGGCCGCATGAACCCGATCCTCGAATTCGACAAGGTGACCATCCGGTTCGGTGGACTGACGGCCGTCTCGGCGGTTTCGCTGGCGGTGGGTCCCACGGAGTTGGCGGGCCTGATCGGCCCGAACGGTGCCGGGAAGACGACGGTCTTCAACCTCACCACCGGGGTCTATCAACCGACCGAAGGAAGGATTGCGTTCGCGGGTGAGCCTTCGGCTGGTTTGCGGCCGTATGAACTCACGCGCGGGGGGATCGCCCGTACGTTCCAGAACATCCGGTTGTTCAAGTCACTGAGTGTCGTCGACAACGTGCGGGCGGCGATGCAGGTGCACCGGACGCAGGGCATCTGGAATTCACTGTGGCGCGGTGGCGCTTTCCTGCGGGACGAGCAGGGGGTGGAGAAACAGGCGCTGGAGTTGCTCTCGATCTTCCGGTTGGACGTCGTCCGCGATGAGATGGCGACGTCGCTTTCCTACGGCGACCAGCGGCGCCTCGAGATCGTCCGGGCTCTGGCGACCAAGCCGAAGCTGCTGTTGCTGGATGAACCGGCGGCGGGCATGAACCCGACGGAGAAGCTCGAGCTCGCGCGTTTGATCCGAGAGATCCGCGACCGTTTCCAGATCGCGGTCCTGCTGGTGGAGCACGACATGCAGCTGGTGATGGACCTGTGCGAGCGCATCCACGTGCTCGACCACGGGACGAAGATTGCCGAGGGCACGCCTGCCGAGGTGCGTCGCAATCCGAAGGTCATTGAAGCCTACCTGGGCGAGGAACACGCCCTACCGGAGTGAACGCCATGCTGGAAGTCGTCGATCTGAAGGTGGGCTACGGAGCGATTGAGGCGCTCCATGGGATTTCCTTTTCGGTGAAGCAGGGCGAGATCGTGACCCTGATCGGCGCGAACGGTGCCGGGAAGAGCACGACGCTCCGGGCGGTGTCGGGATTGGTCCGGGCAAAATCAGGGCAGGTGATGTTCGATGGCCGTCCGATCACGTCCATGCCCGCGCACGAGATCGTGAAGCTCGGGATGGCGCACGTGCCGGAGGGGCGGATGGTGTTCGCCAATCTGACGGTGATGGAGAACCTTCAGATGGGGGCGTATCTCCAGAGGGACAAGGCGGTGATCGCCCGCGAGTTGGAGTATGTCTTCTCGGTCTTTCCGCGGCTCAAGGAGCGCGAGAAACAGATCTCCGGAACATTGTCCGGAGGCGAGCAACAGATGCTGGCGATCGGCCGGGCACTGATGAGCAAGCCGCGCTTCCTCATGCTGGATGAGCCGTCACTGGGCATCGCGCCCCTGCTGGTGAAGTCCATCTTCGAGCAGATCGTGAAGATCAACCGCGACCACGGTCTCACGATCCTGCTGGTGGAACAGAACGCCAATCTGGCGCTGCGCGTCAGCGCTCGCGGCTATGTGCTCGAGACCGGGAAGATCACCCTCAACGACAACTCAGCCGCCCTGCTGGCTGACCCGAAGGTGAGGAGTGCGTACCTGGGCGGGTGATGGGACGGATGGGACGGAGGGGACGTAGGGGACACATGGGACATATGAGGCCCCCGGTTCGTCCCATTGGTCCCATGTGTCCCATTCGTCCCATTCGTCCCATTGCCCTCCCTCTGGTCCTCGCCGTTCCTCCTACCCGTTCGCCTTCGGCTGGGGTTTGTTCGCGAAGAGTTCCTCGCCCTTGAGGCCGGTGATCCGTTCGAGGCCTTTCACGAGGCGCAGGAGGGCGTAGACCATGACCCCCATGGAGGGGACGAAGATCACCGGCCAGCTCATCCAGTTCATGCGGCCGAGCTGCGTGTTGAACTCGTCGGTGCCGGGTGTCGCGGTGAGCATCCAGCGGGCGAGGGCGAAGTTGAGGACGGCGGATCCCAGGAAGGAGGCAGCCAGGATCCAGCTCGAGCTGACCATCAGACGTTCGAATGCGGGCCGGTTGCCGCGTTCGTCGAGGGAGCGGGAGATGAGGGCGGTGTCGAGGATCTGTTCGTTGAAGAGCAGGGTTCGGATCAGGGGCTGCTTTGTGCGCAGGGAGACGGGGATGGCCACGGCCAACAGGGAGGGAATGGCGGCTTCCTTGACGGCGAACCAGAACGGATCGGTCTTCAGCAAGCCCAGCACGCCCGTCATGGCGACCGAGATCAGACCCAGGATGGAGAACACGTTCCAGACGCGGCGCCGGGCGAAGTCCCAGATGCCGTAGCCAAGGGGGATCGAAAGGGCGACGACCAGCCCCCAAACCGGACCCAGCATCGAAGCCTTGCTCAGCTTGTCGAGCAGCAGCCCGGGCAGGAAGACGTTGCAGACCAGGTTGACGAGGATGTTCTCCTTCGGGGGCTGGGAGGGACGGGATTCTTGGCTCATCGCGCGAATGCCCGAGCGTCGGGTGTTTGTCGACGCCGGGCAATCGCGATCCTGCAAGGTGGTAGCGGACGAGGTGACGAGGCAGTGGTTGAACCCAGCCTCCTGACGTCGACTGCTACGATTGGAGAGGGTAGCGGACGAGGTGACGAGGCAGTGGTTGAACCCAGCCTCCTGACGTCGACTGCTACGATTGGAGAGGGTAGCGGACGAGGTGACGAGGCAGTGGTTGAAC
>Ga0172373_10004510_pt1 | contig 19581 bp, 15 predicted proteins | sample Lak10m_2_FD_114546 | JGI IMG/M metagenome (GOLD analysis project Ga0172373, IMG submission 114546) | Freshwater microbial communities from Kabuno Bay, South-Kivu, Congo - kab_092012_10m | ecosystem: Environmental > Aquatic > Freshwater > Lake | place: Democratic Republic of the Congo...
GATACCAGAGGAGACTCCTCTTCATCATATATGATTGACGCACTACATTTGAACCGAACAAACCCATTTTTGAAGGGTATGGGGGAGTGGGTGAAGGGTATGGGGTTAACAAAAACGGGTTTGTTCGGTTCAAATGTAGTGCGTCAATCATATATGATGAAGAGGAGTCTCCTCTGGTATCTTGTTCTTCACGTCATTCCGACTGCATGAAGAGGGTTCCTCCTTCTAAAAATTCCCGTTTTCGTTTGGAAAATTGCCCAAAAAGAGCGTACCTTTGCGTTCGCTTTGGGAAAGGCATGTCTTTTTGTGTCGTTTCCCATTGATTTTGAACGAGTTACATTCATTTTTCAGCCAAGGAAGGTATGCCTACTATCAACCAGTTGGTTCGCAACAGTCGCGAAAAGGTGGAATACAAGAGCAAGAGCCGCGCTCTGGCGTCAAGCCCGCAGAAGCGGGGAGTGTGCACGCGTGTGTACACGACGACGCCAAAGAAGCCGAACTCTGCTCTTCGTAAAGTAGCCAAAGTGCGTCTGGTGAACGGTATCGAGGTGATTGCTTACATTCCGGGAGAAGGCCACAACCTGCAGGAGCACTCTATCGTGCTGGTGCGTGGTGGTCGTGTAAAAGACCTCCCGGGTGTTCGTTACACCATCGTACGTGGCGCCCTTGACACCGCCGGTGTTCAGAAGCGCAACAAGAGCCGTTCCAAGTACGGAACCAAGCGCCCGAAGAAGTAAATTCTTCACCCGTTGCAGCCCGCGCACACCAGGTGTCCGCCGGCCGCTTTCACCAATTTTATTCATCACACATTAATTAAAAATGCGTAAGCACAAACCGAAACCTCGAGTATTGGCTCCCGATCCGCGTTATAGCGACACGTTGGTAACACGTTTCGTTAATAACCTGATGTGGGACGGCAAGAAGGGCGTTGCTTTTGGTATTTTTTACGATGCACTCGACATCGTGAAGAGCCGCACCAACGAGGACGAGTTGCAAGTGTGGAAAAAGGCACTCAACAACGTCATGCCCCAAGTGGAGGTACGCAGCCGCCGTATCGGTGGCGCCACCTTCCAGATTCCGACCGAACTTCCGGCAAGCCGCAAGATCTCTATCGGAATGAAATGGCTCATAAAATATGCCCGCGCCCGCAGTGGCAAAGGTATGGCTGAAAAGCTCGCAGCTGAAGTCATCGCCGCTTCCAAAGGCGAAGGTCAGGCTGTTAAAAAACGCGAAGACACCCACAAAATGGCCGAAGCAAACCGCGCTTTCGCCCACTTCCGGGCCTGAGCGGGTCTTTGTTTGGACATTGCCGCCAAAATTGTTCCCGCTCTCATCAAGGGCTGCGGGAACAATTTTAGGCGGTTTTGGCGTTTTTAAGAGAGCTTGTTCAGGATTCTCTGCCGTTGGCAAAAACAGGCTGATTTTTTGTCAGTTTTTGCGTTTTTGAAGGCGCATAGCTGCTGCTACGTAACTGAAAAAAGGTGAAAAATGGCGAAAAATGAGCCGTTTTTGACTCGGCGAGAGATTCCTGAACAAGCTCTAAAGGCGTGCAAATAAAGACCGGTCTTCCGTTTGCAAAATTCACTCAAATTTTAACAATCATTCATCTTAACTTAAAAATTCATGGCAAAGGATCTGCGGTTCACCCGTAACATCGGAATTGCCGCCCACATCGACGCGGGCAAGACGACTTTCACCGAACGTACTCTCTACTACACCGGCGTAACGCACAAAATCGGTGAAGTACACGAAGGCGCCGCCACAATGGACTGGATGGAGCAGGAGCAGGAGCGTGGTATCACGATCACTTCCGCTGCTACCAAATGCCAGTGGACGGTAGAAGGTCAGAAATACGACTTTAACATCATTGATACTCCCGGCCACGTGGACTTCACCGTGGAAGTGAACCGCTCTCTGCGCGTTCTCGACGGACTGGTATTCCTTTTCTCTGCCGTTGACGGTGTTGAGCCGCAATCGGAAACTAACTGGCGCCTCGCCGATAACTATCGCGTACCGCGTATCGGCTTCGTCAATAAAATGGACCGCGCAGGTTCCGACTTCGCTATGGTGGTGAAGGATATGAAGGCCAAACTGGGCGCTAATGCTATTCCGCTCCAGGTGCCTATCGGCTCCGAACACAACTTCAAAGGTGTGGTGGACCTCGTAACCAATCAGGCTGTCATCTGGAATGAAGCCGACCAGGGTATGACTTTCGAAGTGGTGCCGATTCCTGAAGATCTCAAGGCTACCGTGTACGAACAGCGCCAGGCCCTGATCGAGGAAATCGCTGGCTACGACGACGGTCTGATGGAGAAGTTCTTCGAAGATCCGGACTCCATCACCGTGGAGGAAATGCGCGCCGCCGTTCGCGCCGCTGTGTGCGACCTGAAGATGACGCCCGTTATGTGCGGTTCTGCCTTCAAAAACAAGGGTGTTCAGGCTTGCCTCGACGCTGCATGCTACTTCCTGCCCTCTCCGCTCGATATCGAAGCGGTAACAGGTACTGATCCGAAAACGGATGCAGAGGTGTCACGCCGCCCTTCACTCAGTGATCCGTTCACGGCTCTCGCGTTCAAGATCGCTACCGATCCGTTCGTGGGCCGTCTGTGCTTCATCCGCGTTTACTCGGGTAAACTGGATGCAGGCTCTTACGTTCTCAATACACGCACCGGCGACAAGGAGCGTATCAGCCGTCTGTATCAGATGCACGCCAACAAGCAGAACCCGATTGACTCAGTGGAAGCCGGCGATATCGCCGCTGCTGTCGGTTTCAAGGATATCCGTACGGGCGATACGCTGTGCGATGTGGCTCACCCGATCGTACTCGAATCCATGGTGTTCCCCGATCCGGTAATCGGTCTGGCGGTCGAACCCAAAACCCAGAAGGATCTCGACAAACTCGGTATGGCCCTCAACAAGCTGGCTGAAGAAGATCCGACTTTCCGCGTTCGCTACGACGAAGATACCAACCAGACGGTTATTTCCGGTATGGGCGAGCTGCACCTCGAGATCATCGTGGACCGCCTCCGCCGCGAATTCAAGGTGGAATGCAACCAGGGTGCACCTCAGGTGAACTATAAAGAGGCACTGACCACTACCACTTCTCACCGCGAACGCCTGAAGAAGCAGTCGGGTGGTTCGGGTCTGTTCGCCGATATGGAATTTGAACTCGGCCCGGCCGATCCTTCATTCTTTGAAACCGACGACTTCAAGAGCGGCAAGAAGAAACTGCAGTTCGAGTGGGCTATCGTAGGTGGTGCCATTGACAAGAACTACCAGAAGCCGATCTTCGACGGTTTCACGCAGATGATGAACAATGGTATCCTCGCCGGTTACAACATTGATTCCATGAAGGTGCGTGTGATTGACGGTGGTATGCACGCGGTTGACTCCAAGCCGATCGCGTTCGAACTTTGCGCCAAGGACGGTTTCCGCGAAGCCGCTCCCAAGTGCAAGCCGCAAATCATGGAGCCAATCATGAAACTCGAGGTAATCACACCCGAGGAGTACGTGGGTCCGGTTATCGGTGACCTGAACCGTCGCCGTGGTATGCCGAAAGGTCAGGAAACCCGTATGGGTGGTGCCGTGGCCATTCAGGCTGAAGTGCCGCTCGCCGAAATGTTCGGTTATGTGACACAGCTGCGTACGCTCACCTCCGGCCGCGCGTCTTCCACGATGGAGTTCAGCCACTATGCTGCCGCTCCGGAAAGTATCGCCAAGGCCGTGATTGAAAAGTCACGCGCTGCCAAGTAAAAATTACTTGTTCTTGTTTGATATTCCCGAATTCTTTCCCTGTTGAAAGAATTCGGGATTTTTTTTGCAGCTTTTACAACTCGAAGTTGGGCGACAGCTCCTCCTCGTTGCCTGCGTAAAACCTGTTGATGTGCTGAACGGCCTCGTCGGGGTCGTCGGTGACGAGGAACAGGTCGAGATCCTTCTCGGCGATGTTGTGGTGACGCTTGAGCATGATTTCCACAATCCAGTCGCGCAGCCCTTCCCAGAATTCTTTGCCCATCAGCACGATTGGCACGGGCGTGATCTTGTTGGTTTGAACCAGCGTGAGTACTTCAAACAGCTCGTCGAGGGTACCGAACCCGCCGGGCATGACCACGAAACCCTGGGCATATTTCACGAACATGACCTTGCGCACAAAGAAGTACCGGTGCTTCAGGTTGTGCTCGGGGGCTATGAAAGCATTATGGTGCTGCTCGAAGGGCAGGTCAATATTGAGTCCAATGGAAGTGCCGTGCTTCATCCACGCGCCCCGGTTGCCCGCCTCCATGATGCCCGGGCCGCCGCCGGTGATGATGCCGTAGCCTTCTTCGGTGAGTTTGCTGGCCACTTTGGAGGCGAGCTCATAATAATAGGTGCCCGGCTTGGTGCGGGCCGAGCCGAAAATGGATACGCAGGGTCCCAGGTTGTTGAGCACCTCGAATCCGTCCACAAATTCTGCCATCACCTTGAACATAGTCCAGGAGTTTTCTCCCCTTATTTTTGTCCATTGTTTCATGGCGCGTTGTCCTGTTCCGCCCTTCGTCTCGTCGGCGGCGTGTTTGTTTTCTTCCATAATTGATTTTAGTCTTTTTTGCGCGGCGCCGTGGTATTCATCGCGCGTTCAGTTCCGAGTGTGACAAATGTTTTTATGACTTCGGTACAATGTTCGAGGATATGGGGGAGTTCGGCTTTTTCATCTTCACTCCATTTCCCGAGTACGAAATTGACCTGCTTACCTTTTGAAAAGTTGTTTCCTATGCCCACGCGCAGGCGCGGGTAAACGTCGCCCCCGAGGAGTTCCTGAATATTTTTGAGTCCGTTGTGACCGCCATCGGAGCCTTTGCCGCGGAGGCGGAGCTTCCTGAAGTCGAGGTTGAGGTCATCGCAGATAACCAGACTGTTTTCCACGGGTATCTTTTCCTTCTGCAGCCAGTAGCGCACGGCCTTCCCGCTGAGGTTCATGTAGGTGTTGGGTTTCAGCAGTATCAGGGTGCGGCCCTTCCATTTCACCTCGGCGAGGTCGCCGTGGTGATCGCCCTTCCAGTTGCCGCCGAGTGCGGTACAGATAAAGTTGAGTACGTCAAATCCGATGTTGTGACGTGTGTCGTCGTACTCGTAGCCGATATTGCCGAGGCCTGTGATCAGATATTTCATATTTTCAAAAAAAAGGGCAGCAAAGATAACTGCCTGGAATAGCTTTGCATCAAAACCATGCATCCATGTGGAAATTTGCGTCTATCATAACGCTCTCGCTGCTTTTTGGTTGTGTAAGAAGGTCGCAGGAACCGCTGAAGCCTGCATTTTATTGCTGGCAGACCTCCCTTGCACTGTCCGGAACGGCGCTGGATTATCTCGCTTCGTCCGGCTGCAGAAAGATATATGTAAAAGCGCTTGATGTGGGACTCGATCCTGCCGACGGTTCCATAGCGCCCTATTCCCGGCTCGTCATGGCCGATACTGCCGGACTTTCGCAACTGGAGGTGGTGCCCGTTGTATTTATCACCAACGAAACCATCCGCCGGCTCACCGACGATGAAAAAACCGGCTGGCTGGCTGAAAAAATCGCTTCTGCTCTCGTGCGCGCGGGTGCCGCAGGTGCGCGGGTGCCGCGACCCGAGTTTCAGGTTGACTGTGACTGGACACAGGGTACCCGGGAGGCATTTTTCCGGTTGCTGGAAAAAACAAGGGGTTGCCTGCCAGAGGGCGCTCTGCTGAGCGCTACCATCCGCCTGCACCAGTACAAGTTTCCGGAACAGACGGGCGTTCCGCCGGCCGACCGCGGTATGCTCATGCTGTACAATACTGGAGATATTGACGCCCCCGACGAAACCAACTCGATTTTCAAACCCGAAGACGCGAAAAAATACCTGAAGGGTGCCCCGGCCTCCTACCCGCTGCCGCTCGACGTAGCCCTTCCGGCTTTCTCCTGGACGCTGGTTTTCAGAGACGGGGAGCTGTGGAAAATACTGCCGGGGCACGATGACCGTTTGCCGACGGGCACACTGGAACGCGGGACATTTCAGAACGGGCATTATCTTCGCCCCGGGGATTTTCTGAGGCAGGAGGTTGTTTCTCCCGAATTACTCAGAGAATCGGCGCTGCTGGCGGCCGGCGCTCACCTCGCAGATGATGCCACCATCGCTTTTTTTCATCTGGATAACCATACACCCCGGGCGTTTCCGGCGCCCCTGATCCGAACCGTATGTCAACTGGCCGACTCCGTCCGAACAGCGCAATGAGCAGACTGATTGTCTCTGCCGCCGCCCTGATACTGCTGTCTTCATTCGATCCGTCCATTCCGGAGCGGGGAGCGGGTAATGGTGCCTGTGCCGGTTCGATAGCGCCTTTTTACGGTTATTCCTTTCTGGATCCCGGTATTATCAACAAATCGGCAGCATACGCTCCGTTTTTTGCGCGTTGGGACGATTATTACGAGCGTTTTTATTTTGACAAGCTGGAAGAAATCCAGATGTCGGAGAATATTGAAGAGTGGAGGGAGCGCTTTTGCGGTCAGCCCGAACCGGAAGATGTGGCGAGGGTGGTTTACAGTGCTTCGGCCGAGGATATTATGGCGCTTGAGCGGGCAACTGCCGATTCCACGCGGAAAACACTGCTGCCCGGTCAGCTGGCGGGCAACACATTTGCTGAAATGATCTCTTTCAATGGTTGTCTGGAGGTGACCACATACCTGATTTTTGCCAAGCGCTGCGAACCTTACGTGAGCAGCCGGGGCGGCTGGGCCGCACGCGAGCGCTATACCGACGAAATGCTGAACCTGATCAAACAGGGTGAAGAGCAGTTTTTCGGGGCCGAATCGCACTTTATCCGTATGCGCTACCTGTATCAGCTGGTCAGACTGGCCCACTACGCCGGACAGTATTCGGAGGTGATAAGACTGTACGAAAAATATCTCCCGAAAATACAGAGAAAAAAGCCCAGTATTATTCACTTCTGGGTACTCGGACATGTGGCAGGCGCCCAGCAGAAGCTCGGCAGGTACCCGGAGGCGGCTTATCTGTACTCACTCGTGTTCAGGCACAGTCCGTCGAAGCGCGCTCAGGCATACCGGAGTTTTTTGATCAGAAATGATGCGGACTGGGACAAGGCGCTCCGCCTGTGTCAGACGGACGCCGAAAAGAGTACCCTGTATGTGCTTCGCGCGGGCGGATCGCGCGCGCACCTGCTTGAGGATATGATGCAGGTGTATGATCTCGATCCCGGAAATCCGCAGCTCGACCTGATGCTGGTGAGCGAGGTACAGGAAATAGAGCGGGTATTCCTGCGAACAGCCGTCACAGATCAGATGCGCGGCAAGGCAGTGGGCCGGATCAGTCAGGATGACGGCGTGCAGCGCCTGCTGAATCTCCAGAAGTTCGTCAGGCAGATCACCCGCGAAAAGAAGTACCCCAACCTGAAATTCTGGCGCGGCATCGAGGGATATCTGGAACTGATGGCCGGCGACAGGTACGCTGCCGAAAAACGCTGGGATCGCCTCGAGGATGACCTCGATGACGATGAACCTTACGAAGAGGCCTTGTTGAAACAGCTGAAAATATGGCGCTGTTTGCTCGAAATCATGAATTTTGATCCGAACGCGAGCGGAGCGGATGCGCAGTTTTATGCGATCATGGAGTATGAGGCTTTCAAGTGGAATCCTGCTTTCGAGCCTTTCCTCCGGCAGTGGGCGTCGGCCGTTTATGCCGACGCCGGTCACCCGGGCAAGGCCATTCTGGTTGCCTGGCCGCCCAACTCCATTGCCCTGAACCCCCGGGTAGAGGTGTATGACGACCTGCTCCGGCTTTCAGAAGCCAATAATCCGATACTGCTGGTCAAAACCATGCAGATTGATACAAATCCCGACCGGGTAAAGGCGTATTTGCTGGAGCTGAAGGGAGCCTGGTTCCTGAGTCAGGGTAAACCCGAGGCAGCAGTAGCTATCATGCGCACCATTTCTCAGGTGGAAGCGGCCAAAATGCCCCGATTCACGCCATTCAGGGAAAAAGTGGGCGAAAAGGTGCATCGGGTGGTCAGCGACAGTTTGCTGCTGAACCGGCTGGAGATTGCAGAAAAGATACTCGATATGGAGTTCAGGGCCAAAACCGCGGAGGCCCTGGGCGATTCTCTGGCAGCCACCTGGTGGTACCGGATTGGCGTCGCGTACTATAATATGTCCTATTTCGGATATGAATGGGAGGTCACCGACGCGTACCGGAGTGGCTACAACCAACTCCGGCTGGCGCAGGGGCCGGTTTTTTCACTGGCAGGCTCACCCGAAGGGAACCGGGAGAATACCGATATGAGTGTACCCTTGTCGTATTTCGAGAAAGCGCTGGCTGCCTCGCAGAAAAATCCGGAGATTGGCGCCCGGGCGGCCTTTATGGCGGCCCGCTGCCGGCAGAAACAGTGGTTCTGTGATCCGGCCTGCGCATACAGGCCCGGTACCGGGATGATTCCCGACCTGCCTGAAGACTATTTTACGCACTACAGTCTGCTGATCAACAATTATTCCGGCACGAGATTCTACAATGCCATTGTAAAGGAGTGCAAGTGGCTGGCGGCATACGTCCGGTAAATCAGGCGAGGTTCCTGTTGCTGTCCAGCTTTAAAAGTACGGCAATCATCAGGGTAAAGCCAATCAGCGATGAACCCCCGTAACTGATGAACGGCAAAGGAATACCTATGGTGGGAACCAGCCCCATCGTCATACCGATATTCACAATGAAATGGACGAAAACAATACCTGCCACCCCGTACGCATATACCCGCGAGAAGTTGGATCGTTGTCGCTCGGCTATGACACTGATGCGCATCAGCATCCAGACAAATAGCACAATCATGGAGGCCACACCGAGGAAGCCGTGCTCTTCGCCAACGGTGCAGAAAATATAGTCAGTTTCCTGTTTGGGTACATACTTCAGCTTGGTCATATTGCCCTCCAGAAGTCCTTTCCCGAGGAAACCGCCGGCGCCGATAGCCATCTTGGAGTGGATCAGATTATAACCCGCTCCGCGTGCGTTGGCCTCGGCTTCTTCCGGGCGCAACCAGATTTTGATACGCTGTTGCTGGTGAGGAGCCAGCAGCTTGTAGCAGGCAAAGTTGGCAGCGAATACCACGCCTCCCGCCAGTACAATCAGAAACAGCCACAACTGCATTTGCCGCTGAATCAGGCTGGTCTTTTTCAGGTAGTTGGGCAAAAAAGCGGCGACAAACAGTATCAGGTGCGGTACAAGGACAAACAAATGCGGGTTGCCCGCAGAGCCGGGGTCGCTCATGAGTACCTCCTTCATCAGCCACTCATAAACGGATTCCCACCATATTGTAAGCGGAATCAATGCAGCAAAAGCAAGCCACCATACCCTTCGATCGCCCCGGAAACGCCTTATCAGCAGGGCATTGGCTACGGCAATCAGGGAGGCTACCACGTAGGCGGGCTGGTCAAACTTCAGGCCGAGTATGACCAGAGTAACCGTACTGAATCCCACTACATACCAGGAAGAAGGCAGCCCTTCCCTGTAAAGTACAAGCAGGAAAGAAAAGAACACCAGCGCGGAACCCGTATCGTGCTGCAACAGGATGAGCAGTACGGGCAGCATAAAGATAGCCAGTGCAATCAGCCTGTTTCTCCAGTTTCGCAGGTCAACACTCGTCGAACTGAGGTGGGTGGCCATGGCCAGACAGGTGCCGAATTTGGCCAGTTCCGAGGGTTGAAACGTGAAACCGCCCAATTGATACCACGCATTCGCTCCGTTGACCTCTCGTCCGAAGATGATTGTTCCCGGGAGTAGCAACAAGCTCAGGATATAAAAAACAGGAGAAAAGGTGCGCCATATTGTCCAGTCGGTCATCAGAATGACAAACATGATGGCATAACAGAAGATGATGAAAAACATCTGTTTGCCGGCCAGAGCGCCCAGATCGAGGAACGACAGCGGGTTTTCGGGATTGTAAGTCACCGAATAAATCATCAGCCAGCCCAGTACAGTGAGCGTGACGTAGATACCCAACAGTGGTCTGTCTATCTCGTTAAAACTGAATGATGAATTCGCGGTGGCCAATGTGTTCTGATTTTATTGTTCCAGAAAATCTCTGGGGTGAATGTTGTTGTCTCTGGCTGGATAGGCTCCCTGCCAGCCTTCCAGGGCGGCGATAAATGCCATCGCCTCCTGTTTGGTGCGGAATGCCCCGACTCTCAGTTTGTAGTAGGGCTTTTCCAGCAGCCAGGCCGCCGGTATATCCGGGTGCTCCTGACGGAATCTTTCTCTTCCGGATTCTACCTGTGTCCGGTCGGTTGTTGACATGATCTGTACTCTCCAGCCGCTGATCCGGGGTTTGGCCCGGTTGTTTTCCACCCATGTGCCAAAGAGGTCGGACACAGCAGGCTCCTCGTTTATCTGCACTTCCTGTGCCGATACCTGCAAAAAGAGAAAGAATGAAAACAGACCAGTGAGGGCGACCTTCATAAACAGATGTTTCAGGCTGTAAAGGTAATGGATTTTTGCTGCTCTCACCGGAACAGCCATTTCCCGATTTTCCATATCAGGCTCCATTCTTTCTGAATTCTGAAATAGGGTAGCTGCCGGGCTCCAAAATCGCGTCTCCCGACTTCGATTGCCCGGATCATGCTTCCTTCAAAATCAAAAATATCGAGATGCAATGTCTTTTTGGCGTACTGAATGGCTGTCCACTTCAACAGCAGTGCCGAACCGGAAGCCCGAAGTGCCGGATCATCGCCACTCATTATATAATAGGCCGAGCGTTTGTCCCATGCGAGCAGTGCGGCCGAGTGAACTTTGTTTTCAGTATCAACGGCAAAAAACAGCCTGCAGGCGCTTTTTTCAGACAAAACCCGCACATATTCTTCTATGAATGTCGCACTGAAGGGTGGTTTCAACCCCTGGCGTGAAAAACTGAGGTCAACCAGCCGCTTCAATTCTGCGCAGGGCAAATCTCCTGTGACCCGGAGCGTTTGTTCGGCTTTTGCGATTTTTCTCCGGTAGTTCCGGCTGATATTGCTCCAGATATCTTCCTCGCGCTGATGCAGGTCAATGGTGTACGAATACCGTGTTGTTTGCCGGTATCCTTTCCAGTAAAAAGGCAGCCAGTTGGTTACTCCGTAGTTCATATCCTGCTCAAGAGCTGACAGTTTTTGCGGCAGTTGCTCAGTCAGGGTATCGTACAGGCGTATTTCATCGTCCGGATTCCGGTATTCCGGGAGCAGGTATGGTCCCATGAACTTGCACAGCACCGGCATGGCGATATAGTTCCGGCCCCATTTTTTTTTCAGGAAAAAGGGCATGGCCGCCACGGTTCTGCCATCCGATTCGACGGTTGAAGCACTCCAGGTACCCCCGGTACATACGGTATCGAGGTACCACGGCTGCATAAACAGGGGCAGATCGGGTGCCTGATTGGCAAAAGCTCGGTATTTTTCTCCCGGTTGATCTTTCAAAACTGGGTTTTTTACTTTCGTTCGGTGCTGTCGCCGCTGATCAGGTTGCCAAACAGTACGGCGTTGGCAAACAGCCGGTTGGTACCATACCAGAATGACCTGAAGTTCGGCGAAGTCGGAAATGCTACAATCTTCCCCTTGCCCGCTCCGTGAACAGAAACGGCTGCTGCGCCACCGGTCATTGGCATCTGGCTGCTGTGCACATACCCTGCAAGCAGCGGTTTGGGCGTCAGTCTGGCCGGTGTTGAGTATGGATTCTTGCCCGGACTGACGAACAGTGTGTCGCCAAAAAATACGGGCAGACGGTTTCTCGTGTAACCAAAACACAGTGGGTGGGTGAGGTCGAGTTCTGCTTCAAAAATAGCACCGGCCAGTGTGCGTGCGCCCTTGTCTTCTGTCAGGCTCGCGTAAGGGCGCGAGGCCGGCTGATTGGCAGCAGAATTTCTGAACTCAATGTTGGCAATTCCCGCCGATTTGAGCCAGCGGAGGGCGCCGCCTGTTGCCACCACAGTTCCGCCATCCTGTGCGAACTGTCTGATCTTGTCGGCCGACAGTTTGCCGTAGTTGCCATCGGGTATTATCACTACATTGTATCTGGACAGGTTCAGTCCGTTGAAACGGTCAATATCCACCAGCGTGACCGGTATCTGGTAGCGGGTGTCGAGCAGGTGCCACGCTTCTCCTGACTCTGAAACGGAAACACCGTCGCCGGTGAGCAGGAGCACTTTGGGCTGCCGGGCTACCGGGAACTGACTGCTGCCCAGATCGGGTCCGGAGGGAGTTAGCCCATTCTCGATAGTTGTGACGGCAGCGCCCATTTCTGCCACTTCGTTCATCAGGCGGGAAAAATCCCGTGCGGCAACACTTTGCCGGTCGGCAGCAAGTATCAGCGTTCCCTGCCGGAAACTGTGTCCGTCGGCGGTGAACGGCTCCATGGCCACGCGTACACGGGCGCCCGAGCGCAGGAGGTGAGCCGCTATACGCGGGAAATCATATCCTTCCGGCGACACGGCGAAAGCGAACGGAACGATATCGCCCGGCACAGGAGTTGCTTTTTGTGGTTCCCGGGCGTTTTTTTCCTGTGTTCTGATGGCGGTAACCTCTTTACCTGTTACCGGCTGCCAGTCGAGACCAAAGGCATCGGGCAGCGTCCATGCCGAAATATCGTAGAAAATACTGTCGCTGAAGGTTGTTTGTCGCTCAAAAATGCCTCTTACAAGTCTGTACTGAGGCTGCTGACACGGTACGAATACCGCATTGTCTGCCCGGAATGTCTTTCCGCCGGCTGAGCAATCCTGCAGCAGGCGCGACGACCGGATTTTGTGCATCCCCAGTATATCCAGAAAGGCTGCCGAAGCAGCATCTTCATCGGTAAAAAGATAGCCCTTTACGTCGGCTTTTGATGCTTCTTCGAGCGCCGACTGGTAAAATGAGTAGAGGTACTCGTTGAGTTCCACGCGCATATCGCCAACGGCCTGTAGTGAGGACAGCGATGCGTACACCTGATTCCGGATGGTGAAGGGGAAAGTGAGCAGGCCGTTTTCTGTTTCCTGGGCTGTTCCGCGGCTGCTCGCCTGTTCAAACAGGATGCCAACACATCCCTGCGCATCCGGATACGTGGAGCCTTTACCATAGTAGAAGTCATCAAAGTTTTCTCCGGTATAGAACAGTATTTTCTTTTCGGAGAGCAATTTAGCGTGGTAGGTGGCAATTTTGGCCGTCAGTTCCTGATTTCGGGCAGGTGTGACGGGATTTACGCGGCTCGGCACGCCTGGCTGGAAGAAAAATGTGGAGTTGCTGCCCATTTCGTGGTGGTCAGTCAGCACATTGGGCCTCCATTCCTGAAAAAGAGCTACCCTGCCCACCGACTCGGGCTGGCGGGCTACCAGCCAGTCGCGGTTCAGGTCGAAGCCGTAGTGATTGGTGCGACCGCGAGGCCAGGGCTCGTTGTATTCATTACCTGCCGGATCGGCCGACAGGGTTTTTGATTTGTTGGTATTAATCCAGTTGGCAAATCGCTGTAGCCCGTCCGGGTTGAAGCAGGGGTCGAGGAGAATTACCGTGTTTTTGAGGAGTTGAGCCAGCTCCTGCGATTGTCCTGCGGCGAGGTAATAGGCTACGAGCATGGAGGCGTGATCGCCGCTGGCCTCGTTCCCGTGGATGGAGTAGCCCATGTAATACACAGCCGGCATATCTTTCAGGTTGGGCTTGCCGGCTCCTTTCGGATCAAACAACTGCTGCCGTGCCGACTTGATATCATCCAGCCGCGCGAAGTTGGACGGATCCGTGATTGTCAGACAAACGAGCGGACGGTTTTCGTGTGAGCGACCATATTCCTGCAGCGTAATACGGTCGCTGGCTGCGTCGAGTGCGCGCATATAACCAACCAGCTGATCGTGCGAGGTATGCCATTCGCCCACCTCGTAGCCCAGCCAGGATGCAGGGGTGGGTATGCTTTGGTCATACCTGACATCGGCGGGGAGGTAGTAGTCGAGGGTGGGCTTTTGCTGGGCTAATACCGGCACGCACAATGCGAGCAGAAAGGCGGTGCGGAAGAAGGGCAGTTTCATGTATTTGTTCAGAAATGTCAGTCGGGTGGCGCGGAGCCGGCCGCTGAAATGATTAATAAACCGTGGTACTTCCGGAACGGATCAAATGTGTCAGTCCGGACATTTTTCCATAAAATCCGGTGAAATGTACGGAGATTTCCTGTAATTAATGCTCAATAACGACTATTCCGTATGAACAATGCCTTGAATTGAGCGGTTATTGCGATATTTAACCCGCAAAACGTTATCGCTTAAAAACTTTGTTGCATGAAACAACTAACTACATTCCTTCTGTTTTTGACCAGTCTGGCGCTGAACGCCCAGACACTGTATGTGAAGCAGAACGCAACGGGCGCCAATAACGGCAGTTCCTGGACCGATGCCTACACCTCACTTGAACAGGCACTCAGTGCTGCCGCTCCGGGCCAGACGATTTGGGTAGCTGCGGGCACCTATAAATCATCGGCTGCTTCCAACAAAACGTTTCTCCTCTCTGATGGTATGAAAATGTACGGCGGATTTGCCGGTACCGAATCAAACCTGAACCAGCGGAATATTACCGCCAACGCCACCACTCTCGATGGTGACATTAACGGCGATGACGTTCCGGGCGATTTTACCACCAACCGCTCTGACAATGCACAGCACGTTGTTACCTGCGTGGAACTGGCATCCAACCCCGGAATTGTGGTGGATGGCTTCATCATCCGCAACGGACAAACATTGAATGGCAGTGCTAATCCTGATCTGACGCGTCGTGGCGGTGGTATCATGATACTCGGTAAGACGACCATGCGCAACTGTCGTCTTGCAGGTAACTACGGCGATACCGGAGCGGCTGTTGCGGTGCTTGATGCACTGGCCAACGGCGTGGTGGTGGAAGATTGTGTTATCGAAAATAACAAGGCGGAAGCGTCAGGTATCTTCTTCCTGCGCAATACCAACGGCGGCACGATCAAACGCTGCACGCTTCGCAACAATACAACCAATCGCGGCGCACTTTACCCGAGCGGCACCACCAACGTGCTTATTGACAGTTGCCTGATTGAAGGCAATAACGCAGGAGCCAACTTCGCTGGCGGCATGTTCAGCTGGCAGGCATCCTGGACGATGAAAAATACCATTTTCCGCAAAAACAAGGCCGCCAATGCTGCCGGTATCTATATTGACAACCGCGATGGCGGCGATCTGGCGGTTATGGAGAACTGTGTATTTGAACAGGATACTGCCACAGGCTTCGGTGGCGCTGGTGTGTACGGCTGGCAGGCTACTTTCAACCTGAAAAACAGTATTTTCAGGGGTAACTATTCACCCAATGCTGCCGCTATTTACTGCAATGGGCGCGAGTTCGACAGCTCTTTCAATATCGAAGGCTGTACTTTCGAGGATAATATCAATACCGACTACGGAGCTACGTTCTGGAATAACCGGACCAACTATACTATGTCCAACTGTACATTCCGTGACAACGTGGCACCAAGTTCTGGTGCAGCCATCTATAATGGCGATACAACGGTATTTGTAGTCAGCAATACCCTCTTCCAGGCTAACCGCGGAAACTACGCTGCAGCTATTGCGAACTATGGTATTGGCTGTGACGGTGTTTTCAAAGGTTGTACTTTCCGCGAGAATGAGGCTACTCAGGGTGGCGGAGCAATCAGTAATGGCTTCAAGGCCCATGCGGCATTTGAAGACTGCCAGTTTATTGAAAACAAGGCTCGTTTCGGTGGCGCTATCTTTACACAAAACGACACTACAAGACTTACTGTCCGCGGATGTTACTTCACCGGCAATAATGTAGAGACCTCCGGCGGCTGTATTCTGGTGAACAGCAACATTGCTACCACCATTGAAGGAACAACTTTCTACCAAAACTTTGCCGATCGCGGTGGTGCAGTTCAGGCCAGCGGCGACAGTGTGCTTGTCATCAGCAACTGCTATTTCCTCGAAAATTTTGTGACTACGCAGGGAGCAGCCCTCAACCTTGACCACGTAAACTGCAATGTTACCAATACCCTGTTTGCCAAAAATATCAACAGCGGTGATGGTGCCGGCGGCGCTATCTCCAGTAATGCTTCCGACGGGCAGGTGAGCCGTATCAGAGCGGTGAACTGCACTTTTGCCGATAATATTGCGGCCATCGGCTCAGGTGTTGCACAATGGGAGGAGTCTGAAATGGCCAATACAGAACTTACGCTGCAAAACTGCCTGTTCCAGAACCCTGACGGCGATAACTATGCCATTGAGGCCGGTACACCCTCGATTGTGTCGCTGGGCGGTAACCACAGCAGCGATATCACGCTGGACACTTACCTGACAGCAACGAAAGATCTGAACAGCACGTTCCAGTCGTTCACCAACCCGGATGCCAACGAATATCGTCCGACACTCACATCACCCGCCGTTGACGCAGGTGTGGCTGCCGGTGCTCCTGCAACCGATATCACTGGTGCTTTCCGCGTGGGCATTCCGGATGTTGGCTGCTACGAAGCGGTAATCAGCGGTACCAATACGCCTGGCCTGGTTGCACTGCCAATGACCTGTGCCCCCAACCCTGCTACCGACCAGACGGTTGTTACATTCAACAGCGAACGCAACGGCCGCGTGGAAATCATGGTAATCAGTCAGTCAGGACAAACTGTTCGTCAGATCACCGATCAGAAAACTGCGGAGAGTTTCTCTCTGACAATCCAGCTGGGTGATTTGCCAGCCGGAACTTATCTCGTACAGGCGCGCATGGGCGCTGTCGCGCACGAGGGCAAGGTGATAAAACTGTAATCGCAGCCTTTATACTATTAAAAACGGCCGTCCCGAATCATCGGGGCGGCCGTTTTTTAAGAGCTTGTTCAGAATTCTCTCACCGAGTCAAAAACGGCTCATTTTTGCCAACGGCAGAGAATCCTGAACAAGCTCTAATAGTAAACGGGAGTTATTCACTTCTCAAACCACACTTTTGACTGATTGTCCACATCACCGTTGTAGTTGATGAAAATTTCAAATCCGGCCTTTATGTCGCGTACGCAATAGAAATCAATGGTCTTGTTGTCGAAATCCATGCCATACTCGGCATTGGGGGAGTAGGAATGGTTGTACAGGGAGCCATACCCGAGACAGAGCGCATACCATTCACCTTCTTCACCCCAGTCGAAATAGTAATCGTCGAGTATCGTCTGCCGCACGTGGTGCAGTTGTGATTTCGGGAAAAGCAGCACGGGGCATACTTCGATGATTTCACCGGCCTCAATATCGCGGCCTGCGAATACACCCATTCCGTGCAGATCGGAAGGTGCCACAAAAATGGGAGCTTGCTGAAGCGACACGTTAATTAGTCTAAAAGTTGTCCGAGAGATGCTGCGCCATGATCTGTCATGGGAACCAGCGGCAGCCTGACCTCCCGCGAGCAAAGGCCCCTGATTTCCAGAGCCGCCTTGATACCAACTGGGTTTCCTTCTGTGAAAAGTTGTTTGTACAGATCAAGCAGTTGCAGATTGAGCTGCCGGGCAGTGGGCATATCATCGCGGAGAGCCGCGCGTACCATATCGGTGAATGGTCGTGGCGAACAGTTGGCAATCACGGAAATAACACCATCGCCACCCGTGGAAATCACGGGTAATGTCATGAAATCATCACCGCTCAGCACCAGGAATCCCTCCGGTCGGCCCTTGATGATTTTCATAATCTGGTAAATATCGTCGGATGCTTCCTTCACAGCGATGAACTTGTCACTCGCGTGCGCCAGCCTCAGCGTAGTCTCGGCCGTCATATTGGAAGAAGTCCGGCTGGGTACATTGTAAATGATAATTGGCCTGGGAGATGCCTCTGCCAGTGCCATATAATGCTGAAAGATGCCCTCTTGTCCGGGTTTGTTATAGGCCGGGTTGCTGGACAGGATAGCGTCAATGCCGTCGAAATTGAAGGACCGGAGTTTTTCAACCACCGCAGCGGTGTTGTTTCCGCCAAAAATACCTGCCACGAAGGGCAGCCTGCCCCGGTTTATCCTGATGGAAAAATCGAGGATCCGGCGATGTTCCTCGTCGGTTGTGGTACTGGACTCTCCGGTAGTGCCAAGACTTACCAGAAATTCGACTCCGCCCTCGATGACATATTCAATAACCCGCTCAAGTGCCTCCCAGTCAACCTGACCGTTATTGAATGGCGTGACCAGTGCCACACCGGTGCCGCGCAGAGATGCCTGCAGACTCATGGTTTTGGATTTTATTTGGCGGGTGCAGTTGCCGGCAGGCGGCGATAGTGACCCATTTTGCCATATTTGTCAATGCGCGCAATGATCCGCTCATCAGGATCCATGGGCGCAATTTTTGCCAGTTCTCTGATAATATGCTCCTTCAGCATGGCTGCCATCTGTTCGGGAGCATTATGGCCTCCTCCGAGTGGTTCCTTCACGATACCATCAATCAGTCCGAAGGACAGCATATTGTCTGCATCGAGTTTCAGCGCATCTGCTGCCTGTTCCTTGAAATCCCAGGAGTGCCAAAGGATGGAAGAGCACGACTCGGGTGAAATTACCGAGTACCAGGTGTATTCCAGCATGAATACCTTGTCGCCCAGACCAATGCCCAGTGCACCGCCGGACGCGCCTTCACCTATAATATAACACAGAATGGGAACCCTCAGCTGCGCCATCTCAAACAGATTGCGCGCTATGGCCTCGGCCTGACCGCGCTGCTCAGCTTCCAGCCCCGGGAATGCACCCGGTGTGTCAATGAGTGTGACCACGGGGAAACCGAATCGTTCGGCCATTTTCATCAGCCTGAGTGCCTTTCGGTATCCTTCCGGATTTGCCATACCGAAGTTGCGGTACTGCCGCATTTTGGTATTCACCCCTTTCTGGTGCCCTATCACCATAACAGTCTGTCCGTCGAGATCGGCGAGACCTCCCACAATAGCATGGTCATCGCCGGCATAGCGGTCACCATGCAGTTCGATGAACTTGCGGCACATGGCATTCAGATAATACAGCGTGTAGGGGCGCTCGGGGTGGCGCGACAACTGTACTTTCTGCCAGCCTGTAAGGTTGGAATAAATCTCTTTTCGTTTGTTCTCGATTTTGCCTTCCAGTTCGCGAACCATGTCCGACACATCGAGTTCGCCTTTTTCCCCCACCTCGCGCAATTTTTGCAGTTGCTCATAAAGAGCTTCCAGGGGCTTTTCAAAATCCATGAAGGTCATTGACATGGCGGAGCAGGATGTTTTGATTTTAAATCTTGATGGCGCAAAGGTAACTATGATTTAACTCATAATAATGTCTCTTTTCAATTGATTTGGCCATGGTCCCACGAAAACCCCTGCAATTTGAGCTCATAAATAGCTTTGGGAAAAAAACATGAAATTTTTTTTCAGAAATACTTGTCGGTTTGAATCAGGTGGTATTATCTTTGCCCCGCTTAAAACACAAGGATTGGTAGTTCAGTCGGTTAGAATGCCGCCCTGTCACGGCGGAGGTCGCGGGTTCGAGTCCCGTCCAGTCCGCAAGAAGGCCCTCGATGAGGGCCTTTTCGCATTTGCGGTCATTTATTGTCGGTCAGGATGCGGCTCTGTCACGGTCCCGAGTAGTCGGGACGGGTTCGA
>Ga0172373_10004511_pt1 | contig 19581 bp, 14 predicted proteins | sample Lak10m_2_FD_114546 | JGI IMG/M metagenome (GOLD analysis project Ga0172373, IMG submission 114546) | Freshwater microbial communities from Kabuno Bay, South-Kivu, Congo - kab_092012_10m | ecosystem: Environmental > Aquatic > Freshwater > Lake | place: Democratic Republic of the Congo...
ATGAGAGCAGAGTCAACTTCGGCTTCGCTGGAGAGGGACGAGGCGGCATAAGGCGGATACCCGATCAGCGAAGCCACGTATTGATAGCCGCCCGTTGCATCGGTCGTTTGCCCAGTGACGGGGTCAACTGCATGGGTTTCGTAGCGAAAGACGGTTTGATAGAGTTCATCCGCGCTCATGTTTCGCAGACCGAGCCAATCATAATTATTGGCGTACGGACGTGGCGCACGGTAGTGATACGAAATCGCAACCACAGGCGAAGTCTTGAGTCGTTCCAGTAATTGCGGGAATTGCTCCGCGTAAATTTGCGCCATCACATCGGTCAGGTAAATATCCACAGGCACATTGTAGGTTTCGTGCAAAGTGATGATGCGATCTAATACGGCAGCCGATTGTTCAGGATACGAAAAATCCTGCACGTTGATGGAGAAGATGGCATAGTCACTGACGTTGACAGGCGCCGTGGTTGGCGCGGCAGCGGTGATGGTCTCAGTGGGGATAGAGGGTGGGGAAACAGAAACCACTTCCGTTGGAGTCAGAGGCGCGGCAGGGCTTGGAGAGGAAAATGAACATGCAGCGGAGAGAAGGATCGGGAGGAGAGAAAGAGTCAGTGTGCGTTTCATTTTTTATTCCTCGAAAGAACCGTTGAATGCCGACGCTGTACCCGATGCCCAGCGTGTGGGGAAGGTGTCTTCGAGCCAGCCTGTGATATCGAAGTAGATCGGTTGTTGCGGGTTGGTGAAATCGATCAACATCAGGCGCGAGAAAATAATACCGTCTGTATCGGCTACGGCAGATTGGCAGAGAATCGTTGCCAGCAAAAGATTGTCATTGCCGAGTTCGGAATATTTCGTGAGGTAGATGGCGCATTGTTTATCGTCTCTCCAATACCGTTCGGCGTTGGGCAGGGCGGTGGGATGCAAATGCTCGAAGAGCGGCTCTTGTGAATTTGCACCATGCACATTTTGATATACATTCCCATTCAAGGAAAACCCGAAGATGCGATCATAGACAATGCCGTAACCGCCATTCGCCATACATTCCTGCCCGCTGAAATTTGGGTCAGAGCATAAGCGATAACTGGGCGAACTGCCCTGTTCGGTGCAGACTACGGTTTGACCATCGGGGCTGAAATCCATGTGGGCGCAGCCTTTCAAACCCGCGCTGGTCAGATCGAACGCCCAATAATCTTCGCCTGCGGTCAGGCTTTGTGCGGTGTTATCGGGTGAGGTTGCGTCGAGGTTTACGATCACAGGCACAGAATTCCCCTGCTGCATAATGCCCGAATAACCTTCCACCCACGGGCAGGCAGCATCACGAATTTGAGAACCGTCCACCGAGGTGCTATGGAATGCGATCATGTTTGGGTCGCCGCTGGGGGCGGGGTCTTCTGCTGCGCAGGCTTCGGAATTTAATAACGTCGAATCATTTACGCTGCCAAATGCGATTTCGGTATTGAGCACGGCAGTGCCATCTGGGTTGAGTGTGGCGATCAGCAGATCTTGATAGCGCGACTCTTTGTTGCAGCCTGTTTTTGTCACAGCATTGCTGCAATCATTCAAACTGGAATACACCAATTCACGCTCTCCAGACCAGCGTACCCATTGCCCTGTTCCGCTGGCGCTTTGCCCTGCGGTCACATCCAGCACAAAACCTGTTTCAAGGTTGTAGACATAAATATGCCGCAGTTGATACGAGCCGCTATCTGCACTTGCCATGAATGCCAATAAAGTTCCATCGGGGCTGACGGATGGCATGACAGCGGGCACATCAGGCAGAATCTCTTGGAACGATCCTTCCACGATGCCAAGTGCGCCGTCCGTTGATGTCACCTCTGCGAAGAAGAGTCTGCAATGGGTCACTTCGCCGAAGGTACATAGGTTGCTGCCATCTTTGGAGAGGGACATGTAAATTCCAAAGGCTTCATTTGTGGACGAAGTGCCCGCCTCTGACGTGATTGGGGCTGATTGCGTTTCAGCAGGTTCTACCTCCGCTGCGGGTTGATTCGCGCCGAGATTGCAGGCAAGGGTGAAGAGAACAATTATCGGCATGAGCATTGCGGATTTTCTAAACATGACATCTCCTTGATAAAGCGAATGCTGAATCATACAGACTGGATGTTTGGCGCGGTTTATGCGGTTGTAAATTGTTTGTAAAACCTGTAGGACAAGTCTATAGACTTGTCCTACAGCATTCTCCTTTTGATATGAATTGTACGGAATGCTGAAAGTTTGACGAGTGACGCCAGTCATTTGATTGTAAACAGGGTGTAAAAAAAGGCGGGCAGGTTATCCCTGCCCGCCTTTTTGATTAAACTTTTACTGCACTGTGAAGGTTAAAGTTTCTGAAAACACACTGGTGTTCCCAAGTTTGTCGATTGTGCGTACTCGCCATGTGTAAGTACTGCCGCCGCAGGCAACAATGATCTCTTGAGAAGTGCTTGTAGTGGTTCCGGTTTGTTTGCCGCCGGGTCCGTCGATCTCCCATTCATAGTAGGCGATACCGTTCGGGTGTGAGACGGGTTGCCATGTCAACTGAACGGATGAGGTGCAATTCAGTGTGCCGGAAGGTGCGCTGGGTTGAGGGGCGCTCAGGGGAAGCGGGCTTGGTGTGGGAGTGGGCGGCGCTTCCACAATAGGCACGTTGCTGATATCGCCGCTGACTTCGACCAGTTCGTCCCAGATCCAACACTTTACACCTGCTTCGGTTTGTATGACCCACCAGGAAGAGTCTGAGCGGCGCCCGACAATGGGGGCAGTTTGTTGGCTCAGCAAATACCCTGTGACTTCATACGCCTGACCGGGACCGAAGCGGCAATTTGAGTCTTTGATGGCGGTGGCTTGCGGAGCGCCAAGTGTGGGCGTGGCATCAGGTATGGGCGTAGATTCAACTGTCGGCGGGGTTTGAGAGGCGGGGCTTTCTCCTCCGACTTGTACTTGCACCATATTGGAATCATATGAGCCGCCATCTGCTGTGAGCAGTTTGGTTTGCAATTGATACGTTCCCGGCTCAGAGGCACGCCACGGTTGTTGGATGGTTCCTGATGGGATCGAGCCATCCAATGTATCTTCTCGCACGATCTCGCCGTTGACGAGAAGCAGTATATTGGCGGCGCCTGTCTCTACGCTGAAGGTTGATTTAACAATGATCCAATCTTGCAAGGTGTATACGGTTCCGTTCTGCGGGGCGATGATCTGCACACCCGATGCCTGTGTGTTGCCGGGAAATCCGGCGGGGAGGGTGCATCCGGCTAGGAAAATCAGAAACATGCCAAGCAATAGTCGTTTTATGGTAAATGTTTTCATGGGTTTGACCCGCCTTTCGGGGTAGCCGTTACAGACCAGGGTTCTTCGCAGCTTGGCGTTCTTATTTCAATGCTTGTTCCATCAACAAAAGAGGTGGTTGCAAATCTTTCGCAATTGGGTCCGCAATAATTGATAGCGCCCATGCGGTACAGGTAGGTTATGTTGCAGCCGACTTCGGTATCAATATAACTGGTTAGATTCGTAGGTACCGCCATGGGCAAGCCGACCAATTCCCATTGCGGGTTAACAGCATGAAGACGTTTTACTTGAATGAAAATGGAATCGGCAGGCAGGTAGCCCGGCTCGTTCGCTGGTTGGAACGGCGCCCAATTAATGACCAGACACCTTTCTGCGCCGTTGCAAGCATTTGTAGCGGTGACGGAGAGCAAGGTGGGCGGTTCTTGAGGAGCGCAATTTTCAATATCCACTTGATAGATACCCGTCTCGTTGAGCCGGATACCGTCACTTTCAAGGCTGAGGAAAAATTCAGCCCGATCTTGTGTGCAATCCACAGGGGTGGTGAAGCTGTGATGTCGTAGGTTGTTTTTTGGGAAATATCCAGGCGATTCTGCGCTGCCATCATCCTTGACTTGCCAGATATTCAAGCGTACATCGCGCCCGGCTGGCCAGGCAAACCCTTGCGGCAGGTCGAGTGTGAGCAACACCTCTTGATAACTGCCTTGCTCCCATACTGCCCAGTTTGGTTCAAGAGAAAGTTGAATATCGTTCAATGTGCCTGTGGGGCAGAATCCGCGCACTACGGTTTGACTGGTATGTTGAAGCCAGCCCGATGGAGAAAAGCCGGGGCGGGCATTTGCAGGGTATACGCCTAACGAGTAAATATATTCATGCCCGCAGATCACATTGGCATCTATATCGGTGAAGAGCAAGCCCGAGCGCAGATCATTCTGCGAGTAGACTTCCTCGTATAGATTTACTTCGCTAAGAACAGATGGGTCGGAGTTGGTTCGATCAAAGCGATAGAGAATGACCCCGGCTCCTTCGGGGGGATAGTTGCCCGGCGGTATGCTCCATTCGAGCATCACCCCGCCAGGTTGCGGGTTGGCAACCAAAACTAGCGGACCCGGACCGTTGGGGTCGCAACGTCCGCTGGCTTGAACACTTTCCCATGCAACGGTCGTTCCAATGGGATAGGCGCCGCCGGAAAGATAGGCTTCCACCGCACCTGGCGTGTAGGCTTGTAGCCCAACGATATAAGTATAGGTATCTCCGCAGGCAAGGTCATTGTCGATGTATGAAAACTCTGTTCCTGGGTTCAACGCGGCGCCCTGACCAGCCACCCAATTGGGCGAGATGATCAATTCTGATGTGCTATGGTTTCCGATGGTTCGTTGAATATACGGGATCAGGGTTTTGCCTTCAGGGGCTTCGAACGGTTGCTCCAGCCGCAGTGAAATGAGATTTCCAGCGGGGTCATTGCTGTTGGCTGTGACTACGATCCCTGCTCCGTACACACATTCAAAGTCGCCTTGTTCACACACATCCTCCGCCGGTGCATCTCCATTGGCATTGGCTTGCCCGAGCCAATCCAACAGATCAGGCACATTTAACACCGGACCAACCGGTAGAAAATCACTGCCATCCAGATCGGGGATCATGTCATTAATGATCTCATCCAGAATTGTGTTCTCTTCCTCTGGTTCCACTGCTGCGGGCGGAAGGTTTCCGCCTGGCAATACCTGTAACTGATCAATGACGACGGAAATATGCCCGCTGGTATCCACGGCTGTAAACCCAACCCAGTATTCCCCAACCTCCAACGGCAGATAAAAATATCCGATCTCACAAGCTTGCTGCCCTTCACAGTCGATCTCATTCGTGCCCCTATCGATCAACACTTCTCCATCCCAGCCGCTCCATGCAAATTCCAAGGATTGGAGTCCCAGGTCATCTTCGGCTTTGGCATAAGCAAACAAGGTGGGGACGGGGTCTCCACCTCCGGCGGCATCAAGCTCGATATGCAGATCATACAGCGGGAATTGTGGCGGAGCATCGTTGGGTTGAGGCGGTAATGCAGGCAAGGCTTCATCGTTTGCCCCCGGATTTTCTCCACCTGCGGGTGGATTGTTACCTGCATCGCCTCCACCTGCGGACGGATTTGCCTGTCCGTCCCCATCCAGTGGATTCTCGCTCCCATCCCCAATGCTGACGGGTAGATCGCCCTGTCCATTCCCATTGGCATCGCCTGCTTGCTGAACCACCACTGCCACACGGATTTTGCCGCTCTCCCCGGTCTCGTTCTGCCTGTTGGTTGCTCTGGCGGTAATTTCATGCCAGCCTGTATTTTGATTTAATACAACAAAAACTCTGCTTGCAGATGTAACCGAAGGGTCTGGCAGGGTGTAGGTTTGAACGACCTGACCATCGATCAGCAATTCCACCTGCTTCAATCCACCTTGAGATTGCGCGGTGACATAGACCAAGAGCGCATCTCCAGAGTTAACTTGAGTCGTATCCGCGGGTTGGATGATCGTCACAGCAGGCGCGGATCCAAACGCCCCTTCGCTAGTGTTTGAAGAGTCGTTCTGTGTCAGGTAGCCCAGCCCTATGAGTATTGCCGCAACCAGACATAAGAGGATAACAATGATCAACGCCCAAATTACAGTTTTATTCATAGAACCTCACAGATCAAGATGGATTCGTGTTTTATGGCATCACAAAGAATAGGGGGATCAAATTTAAAGAATGATAGTCTGAGGAGTAACCGACACAGACAAAGGGAAGTTGCCATCGCAACTTAATAACATAGCCTGCCCTGATTTTACCAGACCTGGTCTATGCCGGAAAACACAACAAACAGGTCGTTAAAATACAATAGACTTCTTGCGTAATTAATTTATGTTCCTGAAACAAAACTTCAGGTAACGTTATCGAAATGCAGAACTTCTTTCGGTGTCCTTCATAGGGTTTTGGCAAGAGGTCTAATAAATTGAAGCAAAAGCAAAATGAACACTACCCCAATGTTCGCGCCAGCGCCACGCCTATTTTATATAACTGTTTCATCTTCTCTTCATCAGGCGAGCCTGAGTGAGCGTTGGCAAAAGAAAGAGTGAGCATGTCACCGCCCGCATACAGGCTTAGGTTGGGATGGGCGGCAAGGACGCGCAAAAACTCATCAGATGGGCGCACATGCGAAGGCGGGATATCAGGCGTGGAGATAATATACCGCTCGTCCAGATTGGGGATGTGGGGAAACTTGATAATTTCATGTTTAATATCCATCACCTTTTCTGTCAGGGCATTGCCCATTTTCGCCATCACACCGCTCCCCGCCAGGCGCGGCAGAGCGTTGAAACGCGGGAGGTTCCAGTCGGGGGAAATAAAGGCAAGCGCATTCATTTCAAGTGGATGGTAGGTTGTTTTTTTCCCTGAACCGCTTTCAGAACGACTGCGCGTCCGAAACGATAAGTTATACATGCAGGTCTTCGCGCCGGAGGCGTGGCTGCGGCAATACACATGGGTCAGGCGGTGATGCGGCTCTGGTTGAATATCACGCAGGAATGTAATTCTTTGCATCAGTTCATCTGTGTTACCGGGAGCAGTAAAACCCATTGCGCCAGAGACCCTGGCATACGCTTCATTTTCCTTTCGGCTGGCGACGATCACAAAAGCGACCATCGCTGCAATGATGAGGAAGAAACCGCAGATAACGGCAAAGAGAATGACCGGACTCGACTGCATGATTATTTCTCCAGCTACGCAACGCGAGATTAATCTCGCGCCACGCTCAACCCCGACAACAACAACTGCGCCGCCGTTTGCATGGATTCTTTCAGGCGCATGGTCTTGGGCGACATGACCCACAACAGCATCAACCCTTCATACGCGCCGATCAAAGCCGTGGTTGCATCATGCGGGTCCACTTGCACGAACTCGCCGTTTGCAATACCCTGCTCAATGATGGCTTGCACGCCGCTGTGATAGCCCTCGGCAATCTTCTCCATCGCCGCGCGGGTTTGTGGGTTGGGACTGGTCATGGATTGGTACTTTGCGCCGGTGAGATACAACTCGGATAAGTTGAATACTTGTCCTACGACCTGCTCGAAGAACAGGTGCAGGCGGGCAAGGGCGGGCGCGTCTGTTTCGCTGAGTATTTTCAACGCGGCAATATTTTCATCCGCATTTTGCAGCAGCAGGGCATGGACAATTTCATCCTTGCCTTTGAAATACCAATACACGCCGCCCACGCTTAACCCTGCCTTGCGGGCGATATCCTGTATCTTCACATCCTTGAGCGGCTTGCGCGCAAATATCTCACGCGCAGCGTTAAGGATTTCTTCCTTGCGTTGGTCGCTTACATCAGGTTTTGGCATGGTTATGGCATGTGGCGTGTAGTGCGACATTAATGTCGCGCTACATTTTGCGCTACCATTCTCCGAAGTCGGGATTCAGGTAGGTGAACTTCCATTCTATCCATTCTTTCGCAAGCCCTGCTTTCACAGGGTTGTTGATGATATAGGCAACAATCCGTCCCAATTCTTCATCGTTACGGGCGTAGTGATCATAACTTTCGTGTTGCCAGAATTTTCCGCTACGCTTCAATTCCAGGTTGCAGGCGCGGGCGGTTCTGCCTTTGAGCAGGCGCAATGTTTCGGTGACGGGATAATTGCGGCTCTTTCCATGATGTTTTGCTGCTTCTGTCACAAGCGATTCGATGAGCATGTGAATGTGATTCGGCATGATGCAATATACCAGCAATCAATAACGTTCTCCATCCATACGATGCAATTCATCGGCGACAATCTGCGCGATATTTGCCAACGCCAGCCAGCGGTTGCCATATTCGGAGCGGTCAAGCCATTCATCGTACTTTCCGAAGAATTTTTTCTGTATCAGATAATGTTGTTCAGGCGCAGCTTTCTGTAATTCCTGTTCGCGCTGCCGTTTGAGTTCAAACCAAACATCGAGAGGGATGGAATTTGCCAGGTTGAAGGTTACGAAAAGGGGATGACCTTCAGGATGAATGTGTGGCAGGTGACGACGGTAGTAGGGCGACATTAATGTCGCCCTACCAAACGCAATACATTCACCGCCGCCGCTTCAATTGCATCCAAACTAAACGGCAGGGGATGATATTCCACTGCCAGCCATTGCTGGATCTGGTCATCGTAATGCGGGTTGAAGGGCTGACCCGATTGCCCGCTGGGGATGATGGAAAGCGAGGCGTCCCAATCGGCGGGGTCGGCGATAATGCGGTAGGCGGGACCGAGAGTCATGGCGTAGGGTTTATCGGCGTAGTATGCGCCGCTGTTGACGGTGTTCCAGTTGCCGCCTGTGGGGAAGGGTCCGCGGTTGAAGATGGGCGCGAGCGCAGCGACGCTCCCCAGCGGATGGGCGTAGGTGTGGGTGTGAATGTCTCCCCAGGTTTGCCCGTCAAGTTCCGCCACAGCGGCGGAGAGGGCGGCGCTCATTATCTCGGCGCGGCGTCCGTCCCACCAAACATGATTCGGGTCATCAAGCAAGTTTTGCAGGAACATGGACGGGTATCCTGCCAGGGTGAGGTACGAGTCTGTCGAAGCAGAATCCAGCTTCGAGTTAAGAGAGAGGCGCAACACATGCCACATGGCAGATTCACTCAGCGCGGCGGCGGCGCTGTCGGGGGACATATCCCCATCCCAATCCTTCAAAAGAGAAATGGCGGCTTTTTCAGAATCCGTTTGCGGTGCGGCTTCGTTTGCAATTGCCTGCGCCACTTGCAGGTTGAGTTCGCTGTAAACGCTGGCTTGAAGCGCAGCAAAATCATTGGCGGTCACGTTTTGTGAATTGCGGATGGTTTTGCTGATGAGCGCCACGCGATAAGGCGGCTGGAAATAATGCGAGAGGAAGTTGGGATAGTCTACACCGGCGGGGCGGTTGTTGGCAGATGCGAAAAAATCACCGCTGGGATTCAATGCGGAGGGAAGTTCATCGAACGGGATGAAGCTCACCCACTCGCGCTTCGCATCGGACCCGGAAACTGGTTGCAGACCATAGACATCATTCTCCGCTCGAACAGGGACCGCGCCCGACATTTGAAAGCCGATGTTGCCCGCAATGTCGGCATAGACGAAGTTCATGCCGGGCAACTGCCAGAGCGAAAGTGCGGCGCGGAACTCGTCCCAATTGGCGGCTTGATTAAGTTGGATGATGGCTTGTGCGAGCGGACGTCCCTGATCGAGACCCGTCCAACGTAGAGCAAGCGTCTGCTTGCTCTCTGGTGCAGCATCTGTGATGATCGGACCGTGATGCGTGGCGCGGACATTGAGCGTGATGGGCGCGGCGTCTTTCACTTGAATCACTTCTTCGCGGAAGGTGATGTCCTGCCATTCATCTTTGAATTGATATTGTGTTCCGTCTTCATTGAGGGTTTCGATGAACAGGTCTTGCACATCGGGGCGGGCGTTGGTGACTGCCCAGGCGATATTTGCATTGTGACCGATTTCCACGCCGGGCAAGCCAGGTAACGATGCGCCGACGACATTGTATTGATTGTCCTTCGTATGCAAACCGACTTCATACCAAAGCGTGGGCATCGAAAGTCCCTGATGCGGGTCGCCCGCCAGAAGCGGCAAACCAGATTCAGTGTGACTTCCGCCCACCACCCAGGCATTGCTGCCCTGATCGGGTTTCAGTAGGGCGAGATTGATCTCGCCAAGCGACATGAATGTCGCAGTACGCGGCACGACATTCATGTCGTGATTGAAAGCCAGCATGGTATTGGCAGTTTCGGGAAAAATAGATGCGTTGGCGTCGGGGATGACATCGGGACCCGGGTAATCGGGCAGGATGGAGAGCACTTCTTCCCATGTGAGAGTTTGGGTCAATTGGCTGATGATGAGTTCGTCTTGATAGTTGTTGCTCAAGCCCCAAGCGACGAGTTTGCCAAAGACAAGCGAATCAATCGGCGTCCACGGTTGAGGCGTGATGCCGAGAATTTTGAATTCCAGCGGGAGGTTGCCATCGGCTTGCGTGATGAAGGCGTTGACTCCGTCCGCATAGGCGGTGAGTGCGGCTTGGGTGTCGGCGTCGAGAGTCTCCCAATCGGCTTCGGCGGATTCGGTCATGCCGAGGATGCGCATCATGGTGTCATTTTTCACGCCGCGATCCCCGATGATCTCGCTGATGGTGCCATGCGCGGCACGGCGTTGGGCTTCCATTGCCCACAACCTGTCCTGTGCTGTGACGAAACCTTGCGCGAAGAACAGGTCATGCGCGTTCTCGGCAACGATGTGTGGAATGCCGCTCGCGTCGCGGTAGACACTGACGGGGGCGCTGAGTCCATCGAGGGCGAGTTCGCCGTCTGTTTGCGGCAGGGCGGGGCGGATTACGCCGAAGTAGGCGAAGGTCGGCGCGGCAATGGCGATGAGGAGGAGGAAGAGAAGCAGGTAGGTCATGATCTTTTTGAAGAGGCGCACGAGATGACTCCTTGTGCCGCGACATTAACTGTCGCGGTACGTCACAATAACTGAACAAAGTTCGGTTATTTTATAATGCCAGATGCAATGCGTCAAGACAGGCGCGAAAAGAAAAATCAAACGCCACATTTTTTGAAGATCGGGATGATTACGAAGCAAAATGGAATGCCAAAGGCGGCTCTCTTTTAGGGTTCACAGCGGCTGTTTTCGCATTGGTTGCAGTCGGATGGATGCCTGTGAATACAGCTCAGAATCACAAAAAATACACCCTTCTTTTACAGGAGGGCGTATCAACAACTGGCATTGTTACAAAAAAAGGCATCAACAAGACAAGCTGTTTAATTAGGCAGGCGATAATAAGCTGATTTAGTTCATTCGCCCGCCGCCGCTGCCAGATACTCGATCACTTTTTCGAACAATAAATTCTTCGCAAGTTTACCTGCCCCAGAACCGGCAGAAGATGTTCCATCTGTTGACGAGGCGGCTTTGGTGGCTTCTCTATCCGCCTGACTCAAACCGCTGTTTTTACCAGCGACTTTGGTTACGCTGGGGTCTGGGGTTGGCAGAAAGACGCCGTACTCTGCATAGAAAGTGTTCAGGTCAGCATTTGTGATCTGCATATCAACAATAGCTTTCATTTGATCTTCGGACATGAGGCTCACGATCTGATCTTGCACCGCGCTGATCTCTTCTGTGGCAGTGGTCACATCGCCGCCAAGGCTGAGAATGGCTTGCCACAATGGGAGCAGGGTCTTCGCCTGTTCAGGGGTGATGGCATATTCCGTACCATCCAGTTTGAGCGTGCCGTAGGCAAGTTGATTACGAATGCTGGCGGCATCAGCATGGTCGGTGGTTAGATAGGTAGAGACGAGTGATGTATCGGTTGTTTCAACCACAGCCTCTGGTTTGGGGGCACAAGCATAGATGAACGATAGTGCGAGGGTTAGGAATAGTGCAATTCGAAAAATACTTTTTTTCATGGTGAACTCCTGAGAGATTATTTAGTAAATTAGGGTTTATTGTTTTTAGCGCACGAATTTCACGGAAAGCATCTGTGCGATCTGGATCGGGTAAGAATTAAAACTGTTCTTTATGGCAGTTGTGCAACGAGAGAAAAGATCACGGCATCTAACAATGCGGCGTTTAGTTTGCTGCCACTGCCATTGGATGTGGAGGTAACGCCTGCTTCTGCCTGTTTGGTAGCACGGGCATCAGGCGACATGCCCATCCCCTGCCCGGGTGTACCGCCGTTTTCCATACTGATGCCATTGGCAGTTGCCCATGTTTGCATATCAGTTTGAGTGAGTTGAAGGCTGGCAATGAAGTGGAGTTGCTCCGCCGTCATAGCTGATTCGATCTGCCGCAGCATGGCGTTCACTTCTGCCTGTGCCCTTCCGCCTGCCTGCTGGGTGCTGCGCAACGCCTGCCATAGCAAAACGAGTTGCTGTGCCTGTTCAGCAGGGATGGGTGAATCCGTCTGATTTAATTCGATCGTGCCGAGCGCCAACTGGTTGCGGATGGCAAGCGCACCTTCGTAATCGGTTGGCAGATTCGGACTCACATAGGTATCGCCTGTCGGGGCTGTGGCAGCCGTCCCTGAGCAAGAGGCGATGAAAATGGAGAGGACAACGCCAACGATGAGAAACGTCTTTTTCATGGATGAAATCCTTTTGAGTTGAAATTCTATTTTGCGGGTCATTCGCGGCGTAAGGCTTCGATGGGGTCGAGTTTGGCTGCCTGGGTGGCGGGGTAGTAGCCGAAGAAAACGCCGACAATGGTTGCCGCGCCAAACGCAAGCGGAATGGATAGTGGGACTAATTGTGTGCGCATGGTTCCCAGTGTGCCAAAAAGATACGAGCCGCCAATGCCAAGCAGTACGCCGACCAAACCGCCCGCAAGACTAAGGATGATGGATTCAATAAGGAACTGGGTTAGTACGGTAGAGGCGCGTGCGCCAAGCGCCTGACGCAGACCGATCTCACGGGTGCGTTCTGTTACGCTGACAAGCATGATGTTCATAATGCCAATGCCGCCAACAAGCAGGGAGATCCCTGCAACCCATGCGAGCAGATCACGAAAGGCGGCGGTTGTGGCTTCTTGTGTGGAAATAATATCCTGCTGGGTTTGCACAGTGAAATCTGGTTTGGCGGGGTCTACATCGTGTCTTTCTGCCAGGAGAGAACTGGTTTGAGCGATGACGCTTTCAATCTTTTCGGGGCTTTCTGCCTTGAGGTAGATGGTGCGGACGGCGTCTTTTCCCATGGGCGAGGATGTGATGAATTTTTGAAAGACGAGTTCAATGGGCAGGTAAATGCGCCCATCGTAATCCACATCGGCGACCAAGCCTTTGGATTCCATCACGCCGATCACGGTGGCTTTTGTGGCGCCGATCGTGATGGTTTGACCAATGGCGCTTTCTTCACCAAAGAGGTCTTTGGCAATGCCGGAGCCCAGTACTACAACTTTTGCCTTGCGCTCATCTTCGTCGGCGGTGAAGTAGCGTCCATCGGCTACGGCATAATCACGGACTTCGGGGAAATCGGCTGTGGTGCCTACAACGGCAATGGCTTCAAGGGTGGTGCCGCCTGCGCGGATGTTTTGGGCTGGGGGAGATTGTTCGGCTGAGATGCCTGAAATACCCACCACCTGTTCTTCAATGGCATAGGCATCGTCAATAAGCAGGGTGCGCCCTGCGCCGGGGATGCCGCGCATGGGTGAAACGATGATGAGGTTTGCGCCGAGGGCGTTGATCTGTTCGGCAATGGATGCCTCAGCGCCTGCACTGACCGCCATCATCACGATCACAGAGGCAACGCCGATGATCACGCCAAGAGTTGTGAGAAATGAGCGCACTTTGTTGAGCATTAAGCCTTCCCAGGCTGTGCGGAAAATTCTTTTAAGTTTCATACGTTATCCTTTTTTGAAAATAAGTTTCGACCGCAAAGGGTCACGAAGAGACACAAAGGTTTTGGGTTTCCTTCGTGATCCTTCGTCTCCTTTGTGGTTAATGTCTTTTCGCCAAACAGGGATTACTTCCGCCACGCCCATCTGAAAGGATGAGCCCATCCTTCACGCAGATCACACGCTGGGCGTGTTCGGCAATATCCGGCTCATGTGTGACCATCACGATGGTTGCGCCATTTTTGTGCAGGTTGTGGAGAATATCCATGATCTCGACACTGGATTTTGAATCGAGGTTGCCTGTCGGTTCATCAGCGAGGATGAGTGGAGGGCGATTCACCAATGCCCTCGCAATGGCAACACGCTGCTGCTGTCCGCCGGAAAGTTGGTTGGGGCGGTGATTAAGCCTTCCTCCCAAGCCGACCGATTCAAGAGAAGTTGTGGCTCGTATTTCAGCATCTTCGTCGCTGATCTCTTCCTGGTTGTACAACAGGGGCAGCATCACATTCGATAGTGCGCTCAAACGCGGAAGCAGGTTGAAGGATTGAAAGATGAAACCGAGTTTTTCATTGCGAATGTCGGCAAGTTCATCCTTATCCATCTGGCTGACGTTGCGTCCATCCAGAATGTACGTCCCGTCGGTGGGGCGGTCGAGGCAGCCGAGAATGTTCATGAGCGTGGATTTACCCGAGCCGGAGGGTCCCATGATGGCGACGAATTCGCCCCGGGAGACTTCCACATCCACACCGGCGAGGGCGGAGACGGCGGCTTCATCCATGCCGTACACTTTGGTCATGCCTTTTATTTCGATCAAATGGTCGTTCATCACGCACCTCTATATTAATTTGCTGTTCATTCAGTTTCGATCGTGCCGGTGCTGACGACATCGCCTGCATTCACGCCGCTTAGAATTTCGACATTGGCGTAATCACGCAGACCGATGGTGACGGGGGTCATGGTTAATTTATCGTTTGCGCCTACAAGGAAGACGGCATACGAGCCGGGAGAAAGCTCACGGAGTGCCTGCACAGGGACGATGAGAGTCTTGAGAGATTCTCCAGCGGTCACTTCGGCGTCCACGGTCATCCCAGCCATGAGCTTGAGTCCTGAGTCGTTGGGCAGGGTCGCCCACACCACCACCACAGGTGTCCCATCCACGATTTGCAAAGAAGGTTCCACGGTCACCACTTCACCATCCACGGGTTGGTCGGGGTAGGCATCGAACGTGAAGGTGACGCGGTTGCCGGAATTTACCTTGTCGAGATCGGTTTCATCCAGGTAAAAGCGAACCATCAACTGTTCGGTGGTGGCGATGGTCATTACAGGAGATGTGCCCACGCTTTGGCTAAGGATGGCGCTCTGGCTGGTTACGGTTCCATCGAACGGGGCAACAATACGAGTGGATGCAAGCGCGAGGCGGGCTTTTTCAAGTTTTTCCATTTGCGGACCCAATGCAGTGAGCGGGGCAGTGAGTGCATCGGGACCCGCCTTTACGATCTCAAGTGCGGCTTGGGCATCTTGCAAATTCAACTTTGCATATTCAATATTCGTTCGGGCAGAGGCGAGGTCTGCTTCTGAGGGCGGAACAACGGTTGTTAATAGTTCCCCGGTCTCTTCATCTATGTAAGAATAGGTGAAGTATGTGGGCAGGTACTCGCTGACATAACGAGACTGCGCCGCTTTTAGATTGAGTTCATTGGTTGTGACAATTCGTTGAGCGTCTGCCTTGGCGTCATCTGTGGCGTTATCCAGCGCAGCCTGCGCTTCAGCTAATTTATTTTCGTAATAGTACACATCCGGGCTGACCAAAGTAATCAGGGCGTCTGTGGCATCGTCCACTGCGATCTGCGCTTCGGCGACTGCGGTTTCGGCTTGGGCAATGCCCAATGGCGTGAACAACGCCATGAAGTCGGCTTCGGCTTGGATGTTTTCTTCAAGCCGCGCCATCACCTGTTGATTGGATACTTTATCGCCAACAGCGACGTTCAATTCTGTGATCACTCCTGGCGAACGAAAGGCAAGCTCCACTTCGGCTGCCGGTAGAACCGTCCCTGCACCGCTTGCAGTTACGATCAGATCACCCGTGCGGACTTTGGCAGTCTGAATTTCCGTGGTTTCTGCTGAAACATCCGTTGTGGATCTTTGAAAGGAATACCAAACGCCGCCAAGAATAGAAAGAACAACCACACTGACCAAGATCAGGTTGTTTCGCTTTTTGAAGAATTTCATGATTCTGCTCCTTAGGGAATAACAATATGGGCAGTATCATAAAAACCTCCCGTAAAGAATAATTGGTTGTTTTGTAAAGAATATATGAAGAACTAAGTCGATCGTAAGTCTTTATAAAACAAATCCCGGCTCAAGCCGCCGGAAGCGAAAGTTTGTAAAATTTATTTCGACCGACTACTTAAGCCCGCCTATTTAAAGTTTCGAAATTAAAAAATGCAGACGTCTTTCGGACGTCTGCATTTTAGAGTTAGATCAAAATATCACCACACCCATTTGGGATTGAAGCCATCCATTTCAAGGTTCTGTAACTCCCCACTTTCCAGTTCTAGAACATGCAAGCCCGAAGCGAACGGGAATTTATCCAACTCGTAGACTTCATACAACAAGTACCTGCCATCTGGCGACCAATTCAAACTTCCGTGCAAGGCATCGGCATCATTGGTTACAACCTGCACTTCTCGGCTGGTAACATCCAGCAGCCAAATTTGATCACCACGGGGTTGTGAGAGGTCGCGCCGCACAATGGCGATCTGCGTTCCATTCGGCGACCATGCCGCAAGCAGATTTTCATACCCTTCGCCCGGGCTGATGTTCACCATGCTTTCTGTTTGCAGATCGTACAGGAATAGCTGCGTCACAAACTGGTCGTGTTTGATGACCACATCGCGCAGCAAGATCGTTTTTCCATTCGGCGCCCACATGGCAGCCGCGCCTAAAATATTTTCGATCACACGGGTTTCGCCATTCTCAAGGTTATACAAACGAATACCCTCCGGCGTGGCATAACTCAGCCAGGCGCCATCCGGCGACCAACGCGGGTTGCCCCCCGGCAGGTTCGATTCTTGAAATACGGGTTGGGCTGCGGCGGTTGTCACATCCACCCACCATAAGGTCGGCAAACCGTTGCCTTCCATGCTCATATTTTCGTACATGATGCGCCGCCCATCCGGCGACCAGACCAAGCCGGAACAGATCGCATTTTCACAGTTCGACAACATTGCACGCGCCATCGTTTCCAACTCCACCAGCCAGATCTCATTTGATGTGCTTTCGTTGCGGGTCACATACGCCGCCTGCGTTTGATCCGGCGAGACGATGTAATCATCCACGCTTTGGAATTCCTCTGAAACAAGTTGAGAAGTGTCTTTTGCGTAGTCTGTGATGAGCAACTGCTTGACGCGGCTCTCATCCTCACGCAGGTACATGAGCCGCGCTTCATTAATTGATACTTCGCCTCCGCTCAACACAAATCCGGCATTATCCTGCGCCCGAACCACTGCGCCCCATGTCAACCCCGCGCCAAGGATCACCACCACAATAGCCGAAACCAACGGCAAGACAGGCGCGAAGCGATCCAGAAAACCCATGCGGTCGAATAATTTGCGGCTATTCACCATGAGCAGTCCGATCACAATGAGTACAACCGCCAACCCTAGACTAAACGAAAGGATAAGCGCCAAGCCAAGCAACAGACGGTTGATGGCAATTGCAACCAGCAATATGGCAATCGCATCGGGGCAAGGGACGAGCCCGCCGCTAACGCCAAGGGCAATGAGTGAACGCCAGGTGATGGTTTCCGGCACTTCATGCGAGTGCATTTTGCCATCGCCATGGTGATGCATACCGGCGGACATGTGTTGAATCTTCAACGCTCCAGTGGGTTTCTTCAGGTTGGCTTTCGGGGTAAGGGAAATACGTTCTGTAGGGCGGGTTTTCAACCCGCCACTCTTGGAATTGCGAGAGGTTGTCAGGCTGGAAGCCTGACCTACATTTGACTTTCGCCAAAATACAAAACGCTGCCAGAGCAGGTACAAACCCAAACCAAGGATCAACACCCCTGAGAGAATTTCAAGAAAGGGAATGACCACCGTGGGCAAAAAATACTGTGAAGCCGCCAGGGTGAGAATGCCGAGCAAAAAGACCGAGCCGGTATGGGTGAGCGTGACGACCGTCCCCAACACCACGGCGTGCCACGATGTTCCCCGCGAACCGACGAGATACGCCGCCACCACCGTCTTGCCATGCCCGGGCGTAAGCGCATGAAGCGCCCCAAGTGCAAGCGCAATGAGCAGGGCAAAGGCATAGAACGTGAAAGAAAGTTCCTTGCTGCGGACGAGGTCCAGCAAAATTTCCTGCGGCGATCTTTGCTGAAGTTCCGGCACAACCTGTTCGGCAGTTTCGGTCACCACATCCTTTTGCTGCCCGAACGGCAGGACAGGCGCGCCGCTATCCCACACAGTGAGCAGGCGGCTTTGGTCTTCGATGCTGGATGGGTTACGGATGTAGTCAATTGTCAGAACGTGGCTTTTTTGCGAAGGGAAGAGGAAGGCGGTGCCGTCTTCGGCGGTGAGATAAAACCAGTTGATGGATTTTGTCGGCTCGATCCCGTTCTCGATCATGATGCGCTGGGTGTTGTTCGTGCCGCCACTCAAATCTGCAGAGAGGTTGAAGGTGATGAATTCTTCGCCTGCCTGAAACGCCTGTAACGCGGCGGGCACTTGAACAGAATCCACCCTCAGCGGGAGAGACTTTCCATCGAGGCTGACCAGCAACAGGTCGAGGCGAGAGACGCTCCATGCTTCCGCTTCGGCATCGTCCACCAAACCATCCTGGTTGGCATCCATTTCATTCCAAATAAAGTTGACGAGCAGCAGCCCGGGCTTGATCTGCCACTCGACCTTCAGATCAGATGGCGAAAGATTAATGCTGATGGTGTGGGTGTAAATATCTGCCGGGTGGGCAAGAACACTACCCGCCGGTGTAAGCGCTGCCCATATGGCGAAGAGGAGAATAAAATATTTTTTCAATTTCACGCGATGATTATACATGTGCAACAATACCATCAAAGGGTTATAAAGGGACGTTTTTTATTTTTTCTTTGTGGTCAAGTGGGGGCATTAAAAAAGTAGATTCAAAAAATCTAAAAATGAAATTGTGGAATAAAATGTAGAGATGTTTCACATAAAAGATATCTGGGAAAATTTTCTGCCTGATCTTGGGGGCAGAGAAGAGGAATTACAGGAATTCTATCTTTCCAGTACAGTGACGGTTCAATTGGTCATCACTCTCTTGACCATATTAATAAGCGTATCCATGGTCTATATGGATTTAACCTTTGCGCGCGGGGATGTAAAACTATTCTTTTATTCATTAATAGTCCGGGTGTTGTTCTTCCTATTTACTGTGGGGGCGATCTTTTATGTGCTGCGCAACCGCAGTTTCAAAAAAGTGGAACGCGCCGCTATCGTCTGGTTATTCGTCACTTCTTTTTATTTCCTCTTTTACAACTATACAAGACCCTCCAATTATCTTACGACCAGCGTGGATGTTCTTTTTATTCTTGGCGCCTATGTATTTTTTGGGTACAGGCTGAAATATCTTCTTCCCGTCATTATATTTTTTTCCATCGCCTCCACCTGGATCATTTTTTTCCGTAAACCAGATATTTTGTTCGAAACCCGCATAGCCTCTACGGGGGTGCATATCCTTGTGCAAATGGTCGGTTTGCTGGCAGCTTTGCAGATCCGTTCCTTTCGGCGCAAGGCGTTCCTTGCTTATGCGGGAGAAAAGGAAGCCAGCCAACTCGCCACCCAGCTCTTACAAACCGATTCGCTTACCGGCTGCTTCAGCCGCCGATATTTTTTTGCACGGGCAGAACAGGAGTTTTTACGCGCCAGAAGGTATGCACATCCGCTCTGTGTCGTGATGATGGATCTAAATCAATTTAAAAG